>Ga0335073_10000095_pt1 | contig 97686 bp, 90 predicted proteins | sample Lox_Sample_22_FD_207093 | JGI IMG/M metagenome (GOLD analysis project Ga0335073, IMG submission 207093) | Soil microbial communities from Loxahatchee National Wildlife Refuge, Florida, United States - Lox_Sample_2.2 | ecosystem: Environmental > Terrestrial > Soil > Wetlands | place: USA...
GAAGCCCAGACGACCTGGCGACGGCAGTGATCGGCGGGGCGGCCTCGTTGACCCATACTTCGCCGCAGCCATAGAGTTGGACAGATTGCGATGCCCGCCCAGCTCAAATCCGAGGGGCTGACTCGTGAGACTCGGCGGAAGCTTGGTGCCCTCCCAGCGGCATCGCGGTCGGCGCGCGCGCTCTTCACGCTGGGCGTTGGGGCGCTGGTGTGCCTGCTGGCGTTGCCGTGCGCAACTGCCTCGGCGGCCAGCGCGTCGGGCTGGTCAGCGCAGCGGCTACCGGTTCCATCGTCAGCGGTGGTATCGCCGTTGTCCTGTTCCTCGAGCACGGCGTGCACCGTCGTTGCGGCCTACTACCCGTTCCCTTCCTCGGACAACGACGTCCTGCTCGCGCTCCGGTGGAACGGTCGAGGATGGTCGCGCGAGTTCATGGCCGAGCCTGCGGGTAGCAGCACCGTGCTCGTCAGCGCGATCTCATGTCCGTCCGGATCGTGGTGCGTCGCCGTCGGCGGATCAACGACGGGCAATCCTCCAGGTGCCTACGTCCCGCTGGTGGAACGCTGGAACGGGGCTCTGTGGTCGCTAGACCGGGTTCCCACCCCAGCCCGACCCGGGCTAAGCAGCCGGCTGACGAGCGTGTCGTGCACGTCGCCGACTGCCTGCATAGCGGTGGGGCAGTCGGTCTCGAGGAACCCTAGGCGGCCCACGACCCCGCTCGTGGAGCGTTGGAACGGAAGCACCTGGTCCATCCAGCACGCGAGCGGTGGACCACTGATGAGCGTTTCCTGCGCCTCTGGGCTCGCGTGCACGGCCGTCGGTGCTACCGGTGACCAGGGACTTGCCGAGGGCTGGGACGGCGGCAGATGGTCGATCGAGCCGAATCCGCGCCCGCGACCCTTCGGGGGACCCGACGGCGACAACCAACTGGACAGCGTCTCGTGCGCGTCGCGCGACGCCTGCATCGCGGTGGGAGACAGCAGCTGGGGGACCGGCCTGAACTCCGTGCGCATCACCTTGGCGGAGCAATGGAACGGGTCACGCTGGTCCGTCCAGCCGACCCCGAATCCGATTCAGCTCGATCAGTTCACCGGCGTCTCATGTTGGTCCAATAGCTCGTGCGTCGCGGTCGGCGACTACACAAATCGCGCCGGAACCGCGACGCTGCCGCTCGTTGAACGGTGGCGGGGTGGCCGTTGGTCATCACTGAGGGCCCCGCGCAGCTTGTCCACGGGTAGGTCGGCTGACTCGACTCTTCTCGCTGTCGACTGTGTCGCGGAGGGCAGTTGCATCGCCATCGGAGATGCGGAGGGCGGCCCGTTCTCCGTCCAGCTCCCGAGCACGGCGCCATAGCTTCCGGGCCGACGCAGCGACAACACCGCCTCCCGGGAGCCGACAAGCCGGCAGACCCGCGGCGGTGCCCAAGCCCGCGCCTGTGAACGAAATGTGACTTTTTCGTGACCGCAGTTCGTATCGGCTCCTTGGAGGGCAGGCCTTGAAGGTCAAGGGTTTCGAAAGGAGGGCGCTCATGGCTTCTAGGACCCAAGAAGACAGCGTGTTTGGCGAGTCCGGCAAGGTCGCGATCGACGACCTGCGTTGGCTGGATGAGCGCGATGGCATGCAGGATCGCGGCAAGATCCTGGTGACCGCGTGCATGGGGTTCTTCACCGATGCCTACGACCTTTTCATCATCGGTCTGGTCCTGGTGATCCTCAAGAAGCAGTGGGGGGTCACCGGAGGGATCGAAAAGCTCGGCGCCAGCTCGGTCGCGCTGCTGACCGCCGCGGTCGGCGCGTGGGCCTTTGGACGGCTGGCGGACCGGTTCGGGCGAAAGAGTGTGTACGGCTGGGAGATGCTGGTCCTCGCGGCGGGCGCGATCGCCTCGGCGTTCTCCCCCAACATCTGGTGGCTGATCGGCTTCCGGGCCATTCTCGGTTTCGGGATCGGCGGTGACTACCCGGTCAGCTCGACGATCATGAGCGAGTATGCGGGCCGGCGAGACCGCGGCAAGATGGTGGCGCTCGTCTTCTCGGCTCAGGGGGTTGGTCTCGTCGTCGGGCCCCTTCTGGCCGTCGCTCTGCTCGGCGTCGGGATCGCACCAGACCCGGTTTGGAGGATCTTGCTCGGGGTTGGGGCGCTGCCCGCCCTGTCGGTGTTTTGGTTGCGTCGGCGGATCGCTGAAACGCCGCGCTTCCGACTTGCCCAGCAGGAGAAGGAGCGGCCGAACACCGGCCGGCATCACGAGCGCACGCAGCTTGTCCGAAACCGGTTGCTCGCTAGATGGCTGTTTGCCGCCTCAATTACCTGGTTTCTTTTCGATTTTGCCTATTACGGTGACACCATCGCCTCGGACTCGATCGTAAGCAAGGTCGCCAAGCACGCCACGCCGCTACAGACGAGCGCGATCGAGCTCGCGATCTTCGCCATCTTCTCGCTGCCTGCGTTCTACGTCGCTGCGTTCACCATCGATCGGATCGGCCGCCGGCGGCTACAGATCATCGGCTTCGTCGGTGTCGCCTTGTTCTTTGCCCTGGTCGCGGCGATCCCGGGCGCGGCGACCAACATCGCGCCGTTCGTCCTGTTGTTCGGCGCCACCTACTTTTTCTCGCAATTCGGGCCGAACACGACCACGTTTGTCTACCCCTCGGAGATCTTCCCAGTCGATGTCCGCACGACCGGGAACGGCATCGCCTCGGGCGTGGCCAAAGTTGGCGCCTTCGCCGGCGCCGCCATCCTGCCCGCGCTGGTCACGAGTTGGGGGCTGAGCGACATGATCCTCATCCCTGTCGGGTTGAGCCTGGTCGGCGCGCTCTTCACCCTCTTGCTTCCGGAGCCGTCCGGATCGACGCTCGAGGAGATCAGCGAGCCCGCGCCACGGCGCAGGCAACGCCACCCGCCCCCGACTCGACGCGTGACGGTCCCGGACGGTGGCTAACCCACGGGGGCGCCCCCACCCCGTCCCGTTTTGCGGGTTTGCCGAAGGCGCCGCGCACGTCGACCCTGATGGCGTGGAGGGCGCACAGCCTTAAGTTCAGATCGCGTCCTGTGAACTCGACCTCTGAGTGGACTGTGCCAACCGGCCTAGCAGAACTCCTGACCACCGCGGCCCGTCGCTACGGAAGCCGCCCCGCGCTGAAGCTCGATGACGTGATTGTCACGTACGACATGCTCGATGAGTCGGCATCCCGTGTGGCGGGCCTCCTCCGGGCGCGCGGCCTTCAGCCGGGCGACCGCGTCGGAATCATGGTTCCGAACGTGCCGTATTTCGCGGTCGTCTACTACGCCATCCTGCGCGCCGGCGGCGTCGTCATACCCATGAACGTCCTGCTGAAGGCCCGCGAGGTGAATTTCTATCTTTCCGACTCCGGCGCTCGGTTCCTCTTCGTCTGGCACGGATTTGCCGAGGAAGCCCGAAAGGGGTCTGAGTCGACTCCAGCTGAAACGATCGTCATCACGCCCGGGGAGTTCGAAGCGATGCTCGCTGATTCTCCGAGTGAGCCCGAAAACGTCGAACGCGACCCCGGCGATACGGCCGTGATCCTCTACACGTCAGGCACGACAGGCACACCGAAGGGGGCCGAACTTACACAGCGCAATATGGTCGAGAACTGCAGGTGCAGTACCGAGCTGATGCGCGTCTCCGAGCAGGACGTGATCTTCGGCGCACTGCCGTTGTTCCACTCCTTCGGCCAGACCTGCTGTCTCAACAACGCCGTCAACGCCGGAGCGTGCCTCACGATGCTCCCGCGCTTCGAGCCGGCCAAGGCACTCGAGATCATCGAACGCGACAAGGTCACCCTGTTCGAAGGTGTCCCGACGATGTATCACGCGATGCTCAACCACCCCGATCGCGATGGTCACGACGTCACCTGCCTGCAGACCTGCGTCTCCGGCGGATCGGCAATGCCGGCGCAGGTGATGCGCGGCTTCGAGGAAGCCTTCGGCTGCGTCATCATCGAGGGCTACGGCCTGTCGGAAACCTCACCGGTGGCCTCGTTCAACCACCTCGAGCACGAGCGCAAGCCGGGTTCGATCGGGACACCAATCCGCGGAGTCGAGATGAAGATCGTCGACGCCGAGGAACACGACGTCGCCACGGGTGAGGTCGGAGAGATCGCGATCCGCGGCCACAACGTGATGAAGGGTTATTGGAGACGCCCCGAAGAGACCGGCGAGGCGATCAGGGACGGCTGGTTGCTCACCGGAGATATGGCGTATAAGGACGAGGACGGCTTCTTCTTCATCGTCGACCGGAAGAAGGACATGATCATCCGCGGCGGGTTCAACGTTTACCCGCGCGAGATCGAGGAGGTCCTCTACGAGCACCCGGCCGTCCTCGAGGCGGCGGTGATCGGCATTCCGGACGACGCTATGGGCGAGGAGGTCGGCGCCGCCGTTGTCCGGCGGCCCGGAGCCGAAGCGAACGCGGACGACATCCGTGGCTTCGTCAAGGACCGCGTCGCGGCCTACAAGTATCCACGGAGAATCTGGTTCACCGACGAGCTACCCAAGGGCTCAACCGGCAAGGTTCTCAAGCGGGAAATCGCCGTCCCCGACGTCGCGATTCGCTAACTGGCTGAGCATAGGGCCTTGCAACCGCGGCGTGCCGATCCTCGTCGTGCCCGGTTCCAAACATCACCGGCCGAGTCGGGGTGGGTTCCAACTCGGCAGGGGGCTGTCACCCGGCATCGGTAGCGACCGCACGCGGACGTGATCCCAGCCCGGGCTGACCTATCGGCCTGGCCGATAGCTGGATCACGGTAATCCTGTTGGTCCCGAGCCGCACACTCGCTAGGTTCCCGAGCGGTTTGACGAACGGCGGCGACATCCGGGTTTGGCTGATTACCGGCGCTTCGAGCGGGTTCGGCCGCGCGATCGCGGAGGCCGCGCTCGCCCGCGGCGACTCGGTCGCCGCCGGTGCCCGCAGCGCCGCGTCGCTCGACGGGCTGCCGAGCGGCGTCCAACCGCTGGCCCTCGACGTCACCGCCCCGAATCAGCGTGAGGCTGCCGTAGCGGAGACGCTCGAGCGATTCGGCCGCATCGATGTGCTCGTCAACAATGCCGGCCGTACCCAGGTGGGCGCCGTCGAGGAGACCACCGACGAGGAGCTGCGGTCGCTCTTCGAGCTGCACTTCTTCGCGCCGGTGGCATTAACACGCTTGGTCCTGCCACACATGCGCCGTCAAGGGGGCGGGGCGATCGTGCAGATGTCGAGCGTCGGGGGCCAGACGACCGCTCCCGGTTTCGGTGCCTACTGCGCGACCAAATTCGCGCTCGAGGGCCTGACCGAGACTTTGCGCGACGAGGTCGCCGGGTTCGGCATCCGGACGTTGATCGTCGAGCCGGGCGCCTTCCGTACCGGCCTGTTCCGCCCGGGAGCCGCCTACGAATCCGGGGCCATGTCCGAGTACGCCGATAGCGTCGGGCCGACTCGCGCCTACGTGCGCGGCAACGATGGGCTCCAGCCGGGCGACCCGGCAAAGGCGGCGCAGGCAATCCTCGCCGCCCTCGACGCGGACGAGCCACCGCTTCGGCTCGTCCTCGGTGCGGACGCGATCGAGACCATCGAGCGACGCCTGCGGAGTGTCGCCGACGAGCTCGCCGCGTGGCGGGCGGTGGGTGAGGCCACCGCCGTGGACGAGCGATGATCCTCGTCACCGGCGCGACGGGAAATGCCGGCGGTGCGGTCGTGCGCGCGCTCGCGAACTCGGGCGAGCGAGTCCGGGCTGTGGTCCGCGACGCGGATCGCGCGCTCCTGCCCAAGGGTGTCGAGGCGGTGGTCGGGGACCTGAACGAGCCGGCGACGTTGGCGCCCCACCTCGACCAGGTGACCGCGGCCTTCCTCCTCAGCGGTTACGCAGGCCTTGAGGAGACCCTCGCGAACATGCGCCGCGCCGGCGTCGAGCGGGTGGTGCTCCTGTCGAGCAGCGCCGCTCCCGCCGGCGATGAGACCAACGCGGTGGCCCGCTACCACATCCTCTCGGAGCGGGCGGTTCGGCAGTCGGGCCTCGCCTGGACGTTCCTCCAGCCGAACACCTTCATGACCAACACCTTCCAGTGGCTGCCACAGCTGCGGCGCGGAGATGTGATCCGCGCTCCCTTCCCGGATGTCCGCGTCGCGACGATCGACCCTGACGACATCGGTGCGGTAGCGGCGGTGGCGCTGACGTCGGATGCCGGCGACGGACGTGCCTACCGGTTGAGTGGTCCGCAGTCACTGAGTCCGGCTGACCGGGTCGCGACCCTGGCGGAGGTGCTCGGCCGTGAGCTCCGCTTCGAGGGACAGACCAACCAGGAGGCCAGGGCGGAGATGAGTGCGGCCATGCCTGCCGAGTACGTCGACGCGTTCTTCAGGTTCTTCGTCGACGGCGACCTCGACGAGTCGGCGGTTCGCCCCGCGGTTGAGGAGGTCACGGGCAGGGCACCGCGCAGCTTCGAGGAGTGGGCGAGAGACCACGCCGGCGCTTTGCACTGATCTCAGGCCGCCGCGGCGGCGAGGTCCCGCGTGAGGCGCGCGAACGACGACACGAGCACGGAATCCTCCCCGCGCCGCCAGCAGAGCGCGATGCGCAGGGGCTCGATGTCGGCGATTGGGACCCAGGCGAGATCGGGTCTCGCGTAGTGAGTCGCCATCGAGCGCGGAGTGATGCAGATGGCGGCTCCCTCCGCGACCTGCTCGAGCATCTCCTCGACGTTCTCGTTCTCGGGCCCCCACATCGGCTCGGATCCGTCCGGGCGCGGATTGACCGCCCACCAGTCGACCCAGAGGCGCGGTGCCCGCCGGGTCCACATGATCGGATCGTCCTTTAGCTCCATGATCGACACGCGTGGTCTGCCGGCCAGGCGGTGGCGCTTGGGCAGACCGGCGTAGCGGCCCTCGCTTGTGAGCTCCTCCACCTCGAGACCTGAGAGGTCGTTGGGGAGCCACACGAAAGCCACGTCGCAGGCTCCCTCGCGCAGGCCGTCGGCCTCACCGCCCCAGTCGAAGCGTTTGGGCTCGACCCTCACGGCGGGGTGCTCGCGTGCGAATCGCGCACGGGCAAGCGTTGACAGCTCGCCGGCGCCTGACGCCTCGAACCCAACGCGCAGCCGTCCGACCTCCCCGCGCCCGGCCCGCTCGGCGCGGTCGATCGCCTGGTCGAGCTGGGCGAGCACTTCGCGGGCGTCCGCGAGCAGCACCTCGCCCGGCGCAGTCAGCTCGACGCGGCGGCTGTTGCGACGCAGGAGCTGGGTGCCGACCTCCGCTTCGAGCCGGCGGACAGCCTCACTCAGGGCCGACTGCGAAAGTGGGAGATCTTCGGCCGCTCGGCTGAAGCTCAGCCGCTCAGCAACGGCAACGAAGTAACGAAGGTCGCGGCTCTCAGCCACGCCGCGATGCTATCGGTGCGATCGATAGCTCTTCCCTGGCGTGTCGAGCAGGGCTCAGGTCCCACGCCCGCGGGGTCTACGGCTGCCGTCTTTGGCTACGCCGCCTTCAATCCCGCAGTCCACTCCTCGGCAGGATCTGACAGGACGGCCGAGTTAGGTCCGATCACCGCGGCGACGACGAGGTCGATACCGCGCGCGGTGGCGCGCGCCCGTGCGGTGCGCTCCGCTGTTGCGATGTCGTCGGCGGAAACGTTCTCGTGCCACCGCGCGTACGTCTTGCGATCGAGCCCGACAATGAGATAGGTCACGACTGCTCCCTTCGTATGGGATCGGGATCGCGAGAGGCGACCCTGTCGGTAGGCACTTGAGGCGGCTCGCGGCAGCCGTATCGCGGTCGGGTTTCCCCACTCCGTCGATGGGACGGGCGCGGTCATTGATGCCAGCGCCCCGGTTTGGTGTCGACCTCGTCTCCGCCGGTCCGTGTCGCTTTAGAGGGAGAACTGCTCGTGGTGATACATCGCTACTCAAACCCGAGGCGGGACCTCGGTCGCGGACGCGGGGAACTCGCCACTCGTTCCCTCCCGGGCGGTGAATGGTCGTCCGCCCGGCTCTGGCACGGACAACGCGTCACGTGCGCGTCGCGGAGCGGCGAGTGGCGAGAAACCGTCCCGCGGCGACACAACTCGCGCTTCGCCCCTGGATCGATCTCACTCGGTCGCAGCAAGGACAGTCCGGATCTCGTGGTTCGCAGGGGCGCCGACGGCGAGCATCGCGACGAGCAGGTACCCGTAGCCGGTGGCGCCGAGGCTGAGCCGGGCGATGGGTCACAAGTGCGCACTCGGGCCGGGCGGATGGCCGAGTGCGCGGTTATGACGCTCAACGTTCAGGCGGTCCGAACCACGTAGTCAGAGCGTCGGGCAATCCGACATCCGCGCCCTCCCCCACCCAGGCGACGTGCCCGTCGGGTCTAATCAGGACGCCGGTCGGGGCTGCTACCGACCCCACGACTGGAAGCTCCCACCGACCGGCGTACTGGGCGTCGATCAGCTCGACCCGATCAGCCCACGGAGTGATGTCGAGATCGCCGGGCTCACCGAGGTTGAGGAGCACCGGCCGCGCGGCGTGCAACAGAGTGAACACCCGCACCGGGCGCTTGGCTGTGACCAGTTCGAGATCCGGCATCCGGCGCCCGAGGAGCGGGTGCCCGTCACCAAGGTCGTAATGAATGTCCAGTCCGGACATCATCCCGGCGAACCGTTTGCGAGGCTCGTCCATGCTCAGCAACTCGGACAACATCTCGCGCAAGGCGTCGGTCCGCGGATCGGAGCGGGCGAGCACCGTCTGCGCCATCGTGGTCTGTAGCACGCGGGCGCCGACCGGGTGCCGCTCGGCCTGGTAGGTGTCCAGCAGCCTTTCCGGCGAAGTCCCGTTGACCACCTGGGCCAGCTTCCAGCCCAGGTTCACCGCGTCCTGCACACCCAGGTTCAGCCCCTGTCCCCCGACCGGCGAATGCACGTGTGCCGCGTCCCCGGCAAGCAGCACACGTCCTGCCCGATAGGACGCCGCCTGCCGGGCCATGTCTGTGAACCGAGCGATCCAGGCCGGGCTGTGGACCCCGTAGTCCGTTCCCCGTACGGCGATGAGCAGCTCGCTCAGATCATGCAAGCTCGGCTCACCGGTGTGCTGGACCTGCTCCTCTCTCACGACGACTCGCACGTGTTTTCCGTCCTCGAGCCTGCCCATGGCATGGACGCCCTTCGCATCGCGGCGGATGCCCACGTCGGGCTCCTCGCTCATCTCCACCTCGGCGAGCAAGAAGCTGATCGACGGGTCCCACCCCGGGAACTCGATGCCGGCTTCCTTACGAACCAGGCTGCGACCCCCATCGCAGCCGACGAGGTAGAACGTCCGCAGCGACTCACCGTCGGACAACTCGACGTCGACACCAGCGTCGTCCTGAACGAACCCGGTCACCTTACATCCCCGGTAGAGCGGCACCGCCAGATCGCCGACCCAGCCGGCCAAGATCTGCTCGAAGCGGTTCTGCCACAGCGCGAGCCCGTAGTTGTGGCGGGTCGGGAAGTCGCTGAGGTCCAACAGGGTGTCCGCGAAGCGCGTGACCTGCATCGCACGCCCTTGTGAGAGGAACCGATCGGCGATTCCGCGCTGGTCCAGCACCTCGATGGTGCGTGCGTACAGACCGCCGGCGCGCGAGGATTCGACCTCGGGGGTCCGGCGCGGCTCGACAATCGCGACGTCGACCCCCGCGAGCCTCAGTTCGGCCGCCAGCATCATCCCGGCCGGGCCGCCGCCGGCGATCACGACCGCATGCTCGGTCATCCGGAGTCGACCGTCAGCAGCAACTGGAATCCGTCCGGATCGCCGCGGGAACGGCCGGCGGGTATGCACCGCTCGGCTGCGACCGTCGCGCTACTCGGGCTGCTCACCGAGGTCACCGAAGCGCACCTCGCGTCCAGGCAACCAGCAGGCCAGAGCCGCACCGCCGGCCGCCGCCGTGCCCGGTCCTCCTGAGCTGCCTACTTAGGCGTGCCTTGCTCTACCCACTGCTCGAACAGCTCGACGTGCTCAGGGGGCCACGCCCCGTCGCACGGCATGGAGCCATCCTTGAGCCGCGCGCCGATCGCATCGGCGTGGGCCTGGACATCGGCGTAGGACCACAAATCGAACGCCCTGCGCATCGAGTCGCGATCCTTCTCCCGGAACAGAGGCTTGATGTCGGCATCGAAACCGATTTCCGCTGCTGCCATGTCCACTCCTCTCGTCCTACTCGGTTAGTACGCGTCCACCTGCGCCGCCCGGATCGCGCGAGTTCGTCGGTCAAGCCGAAGAATAGATCGAGCAGGCGCGGCACCGACGGACCAGGGCCTCGTCCTCGACGATCAAAAGCCGCCCCACTCTGTACGGGCGGTCACCCAATTGGGATGATGCTCGTCTCCACGAGCCGACCCGGCCTTATCGGCTGCGCGGGGGCACTGCCAGGACGCCCTGAGCACCGCCATGGTCGGAGGCGAGTCGGCGGAGCTCGGGCGCGCCGCCCGACGGATCGTGCCCCGGTCGGCTCACGGCGAGTGGTCGCCCGCGGCGGATCGCCCCGATCCGGTCACGCTGCTCGAGGCCCAGACAGCAACGCGTCTCCGGGAGCTGGTCCCGATCCGGTACGGGCGGATGCTCATCTCGCCGTTCACCTTCTACCGGGGCGCGGCAGCGGTCATGGCCGCGGATCTGGCCGCGACACCCGATTCCGAAATCGTCGTGCAGGCCTGCGGCCATGCCCACATCTCTAACTTCAGCGGCTTCGCGGCTCAGGACCGCAGGCTCCTGTTCGGCGCCAACGACTTTGACGAGACCCTGCCCGGGCCATGGGACTGGGATGTGAAACGGATGGCTGCCAGCGTCGAGATCGCGGGCCGCGATATCGGGCTGCGCGCCGATCGTCGTCGATCGCTCGTGGCCGATTGCGTGCGTCAGTACCGCCATGTTCTCCACGGCGTGTGACACGTTAGCTCCTCCGCTGCCCGGCGGTGGCGCCAGAGAACCAGCTGGCGCCAAACACAGTGCCGTCCTTCTCGGGCGCAAACGGGATTCCGGCCGCGATCGCCCGGGAAGCAATCACCAGCGCCTGGGCGGCACGGTTGAGACCGAGCATCAGCAGAATCGCTGTGGTGCCGGCGGCCACGTGCGCACCGGCTGCGTCGGCGACGCCGATGACGAGCAGGCGGCTCACGATCAGCCCACCCCATAGCCAAAGGCCCTGCTTCGGAAGCTGCGTCCACAGGTATCCGTCGCGGCGCTCCAGGCGCGTCATCGCGCCGAGACCGACACCGATCGCAACGGCGATCCCCGCACTTACGGTCAAAAGCACGACATCCGTCGCTCCCGGATGAGATCCGTGGCCGCCGATGCCGGCGATCCCGATCACGGTCAGGACCGCGGGCAACACGACGAGACGCTTGCCTCGCACCGTGCTGCCGACCACTTGTTGACCGACCACAAAGACGACGATTCCGATCACTGCGAGCGCTGTCAGAAGAGACATTTCCGAGCTCCTTCGCCGGTTGGTTGACGCTCAGTGACGCTACGGCGCCCGCGTGGCGCGCACATCGGCCGTGGGGTTGATTGCCGGGTTGATCTCGGGTTGAGCTCAACCCGGTACGCGGAATTCACGTGAGGCCGGCCTGCTCGATCAGCTGGACCGCCGTCTGATCGGTCCCGAGCGCGTCCGGGCTAAGCGTCTCGGCGGAGATGCCGGCGAGCGGCGGCAGAACGGGGTTGGGCGCGATCCCGGTCCGGACCGGATACTCGAAGTCGTAGCTGGACGCGAGGATGCGTTGGCCCGCCGTGCTGGTGATGAACTGAACGAACGCCTGCGCGGCCCGGCGGTGCTTGCTGGACGCGAGCACTGCCGCGCCGGCTATGTTCTCGATCGAGCCGGGATCATGGTCGGGGAAGTAGTAGAGCCCGCTGTGAACGGCACCCTCGCCGAGCTCGAGCCGAAGCCGATACCAGTAGTACTGGTTGACGAGCCCCGCGGCGACGTCGCCGCGGTTGACCGCCGCGACCACGCTTTCCTCGTCCTGGTAGGTCTGCGCGTTCCGTTTGATCGCGGCCAGCCAGTCCGCGGCGGCGGTCTTGCCATAAGTCGCGATGATCGCTCCGACGACCGGCGGGAAGTCCGAGTCGGTGGGCGCGACCGCGATCCTTCCCTTCCACTGCGGTTCCCCGAGCGCGAGGACCGATCTGGGAAGCGCTGACGGGGAGACCTTTCCCGGATCGTAGGCGAGACTCGAGACCCGCAGCGCGACGCCGGCCCAGTCCCCGCCCGGAGACTGATCGCGAGCTGGGATCTGGTCGAGGATGCCCGCTGGGAGCTTGGCGAGGAGTCCATGAGCTTCGAGGTTCATCAGCTCCGGGGAGTTCTCGGTCAGGTAGACGTCGGCGGGCGAGGAGCTGCCTTCCTGCATGATCTGGTCCGCCAGCACGATGCCGTCGCCCGTCCGCACGCGGACGGTGATGTGGCTCTGACGCGTGAACGCCTGGACCAGCGCACTGGTGAGCTGGGGGTGCTGGCCGTTGTAGAGGACAAGTGAGTCCGTCGGTCCGTCGCCGCATGAGGTGAGGGCAAGGCCAAGGATCGACGCCGCCAAGCCGACGGCCAGAGCCTTGGCCAGGCGCACCCTCATCATCGCGGAGCCAGCCCGGTGAGAAGTGCGTCTGGCTCCGGCGATGCAGCGTGACCGAGCGGTGAGGCGAGGCTCGGGTACGCCATGACTCTTCCGGCTACCGTGAGCTCCACGTACTCGCCGGGCCCCGGCACCTCGTGTCCCAGGACCCGCGCGGGGATGGGCGTTTGCGAGCCATCCACCTGCAGCTGGACGACCGAGTCCGGTCCGTAGAACGTCCGCGCGCTCACCTTCGCGATGACGCCGCGATGATCAGCACCCGATGCGGGACTCCTCGCCGATGCCGGCTGGATCCGAATCTGCTCGGGGCGGATCATCGCGTCCACGCTCCCCGCAACCGCCCGGTCGACGAGGGGTAGGTCACCCAGCGGGCAGCTCACGATCCCCGCGGCGGCGCGCCCGCGCAAGACCACGGCCTTGCCGACGAACTGGGCCACGTCCAGGTTCGCCGGCCTTCTGTAGAGCACGGCCGGGGCGGCGGTCTGGACGAGTCGACCGGCCATCAAGACGCCGACCTTGCGCCCCATCGAGAGCGCCTCGGCCTGGTCGTGCGTGACCAAGACGGCAGTCGTTCCCTGCGCCGCGAGCGCGAATAGGACGGCCGCGCGCGTGTCCTCTCGCAACGCGGCATCGAGCCCCGAGAACGGTTCGTCGAGGAGCACAAGGGGCGGGCGTGGTGCCAGGGCACGCGCCAGCGCGACCCGACGCTGCTCGCCACCCGACAGCTCGTGTGGACGGCGGGCCCCGTAGCGCGGGTTCAGTCCGACCAGCTCGAGGAGCTCGAACGCTCTCGCGGATGCCTTGCGTGCTCTGCGCGGCAGACCGAACAAGACATTCTCGGCGACGCTCAGGTGCGGGTAGAGCGCGCCCTCCTGGGCGACATAGCCGACGGAGCGTTTCTCGGGCGGAAGGTGCATGTCGCCCGCTCGCGCCACCACGGTGCCTCCGATCAGAACCGCGCCGCTCTGCTGCGCAATGAATCCCATGATCACCCGTAGCAGTGTGGTTTTGCCGCTCCCCGACGCGCCGAGGATCGCGGTCAGCGTGCCGTCCGGCACCACCATGTCGACGCCGGACAGCACATCCTCGGCGCCATAGGATGCGGATATCTGTTCGCAGCGGAGCTCGGCCATCGTCACCGCGCGTCGAGCCCGCGGACCCGCCCGAAGCGGCTCATCAGGACGTAGGTTGCGAGCAGGGCAAGGACGATCAGCACCGCCGCGTACGGGGCGGCCGCGCCATACGCGACCGTCCCCGTGTCAGCCCAGAACTGGGTACCGAGCGTGGTCAGCCCCGGCGGGAGAAGAACCTGCGCGGTCGAGAGATCGCCGAGCACGAACGCGAACACGAGCACTCCGCCCGCCGCCAGTCCCGGACGGGCGAGCGGCACCGTCACCCGCCACAGCGTTTCCACCGGTCCCAGACCAAGCGCACGGCCCGACTCTTCCAGCGCAGGATCGATCAAGCCGATCGTTCCACGCAACGCCACCACGGCAAACGGCGCGAACAGCATCGCTTCGGCGAGCACGATCAGCACCACGGTTCCATAGAGGAAGTGGACGATGTGGCTCGCGCCGTAGGCGAGCGCGATCGCCGCCACGAGATCCGGCAGCGCAAACGACAGGTATACGCTGCGCTCGATCGTGGTCGCGAGCCTGCCCGAATGCCGGACCGCGAGGATCGCGACCGGCAACGCGAGGAGCACCGCTACCAGCCCCGAGCTGGCACCGAGCAGCACCGTGGTCACCGTGGCCGGCCACAGCGATTCGATTCCGGCTGGGGCGCCGGCGGTCTGGCCGCCCTGCGCGAACCAGTGCACGAGCAGACCCAGCGGGATCCCGAGACTCACGGCCACGAGCAGCACGAGCCCCGCGAGCGCCACCGGCGTGGCACGGCCCAGCCGGTGGCGTACCACCCCCCGTTGGGCCCCCTGGATGATCCGCGTGTAATTGGTACGCCCGGTGAGGCGGCACTCACCGAGCAGAACCATCACGCAGATCAGCGTCGAAAACAGCGACAGCGCTGCGGCACCGGCGGCGCTCAAGCCGAGCTGGTACTGCGCGTAGATGTTGACCGACAGCGTCTGGAACTTCAGCGCCACAAAAGCGTCGAACTCGACGAGCGTGTCGAGCAGGACCAGCAGCATGCCACCGAATAGCGCCGGACGCAGCTGCGGTAGCACCACCCGGGTGAACGTGCCCCATGCCCCGAGTCCCAATGACCGCGCGGTCTCCTCCAGTGCCGGATTCATCACGCGCAACGACGCGGCCACCAGCAGGAACACGATCGGGTAATAGGAGAAGGTGACGATCCCGGCCGCACCCCAGAACCCGGTGAACGACGAGCTCAGCGTCGCCCACGCATAACTGGTGACGAACAGCGGCACCGCGAGCGGCGCCACGAGCAGTAGCGGCCAGATCCGCCGGCCGGGCACCCGCGTGCGCTCGACCAGCCAGGCGGCGCCGAGTCCCAACCCGCCGCAGGCCGGCGTCGCGAGCGCCGCCAACTCGATGGTGTGCAGGAACAACGTCGGTGTGGCGCTTCCCGTAAACGCCGTCTTCGCCGCCGAAGCTCCCCCCTGGAATGCTTGGATCGCCGTGATCACCACCGGCAAGCCGACCATCGCGGCGACGCCGATGCAGATCACCAAGAGCGTGCGCGAGAGGGGCGCCCCGAGCGCCGCTCCCAACCGTGCCTCGCCGGTGGCGTGGCTCATGCACGGTACGACGCCGGCTGACGCCAGGACCTTCCTTGAGCCCCACGAGCTACTCCGACGGAATCCGATACCCGATCCCGGGCATCGTTTCGATGATCTGGGGCTCCCCCAGTTTGCGGCGCAGCCTGCCGATCGTGACCCGGACCGTATTCGTGAACGGGTCAGCGTTCTCGTCCCAAGCCTGCTCGAGCAGCTTCTCGGCGCTGAGGCCGGCGGGGCTCGCTCTGAGCAGAGCTTCGAGTACCGAGCGTTCCTTGGCCGTCAGCGTGATCGTGCGCCGGTTTCGAGTGACGTTACCTGTCGTTGTGTCGAGCTCGATTCCGGCAGCTCGCAGCGTGCGTTCGTGCGCTGTCGGCCTGCGTCGGGCGAGCGCGCGGACGCGCAGGACGAGCTCGGGAAAATGGAACGGTTTCGGGAGGTAGTCGTCAGCGCCCAGCGCGAGCCCTGTCACTCGCTCCTCGGGCGCACCGGCGGCGGTCAGCATCAGGATCATGGCCGGATCGTCGGAGTGGGTGATCATGTGGCACAACGTGTCACCGTGAATTCCCGGGATGTCGCGGTCGAGCACCACGACGTCATAAGGGTTGACGTGCAGCCTGCCCGAAGCCTCGTTACCGTCGTACGCGATGTCGACCGCGATCCCCTGGTCGCGGAGACCCTCGGCGATCCAATTCGCCAGCCGAGGTTGATCCTCGACAACCAGAACCCTCATACCGACGCGGTTGCAGCCTGCGCGGTGGGTGCGGTCGGCAGGGTGATCTCGGCCCCGAGCCCGCCTCGCTCGCGGGCGTAGAGCCTGAGCTCGCCGCCGTGCGCGGTGGCGACCGCAGCGACGATGGAAAGCCCCAAACCGTGCCCGTTCTGCGAGCCGGTGCGCTCGGCCCCTAGCCGCCTGAAGGGTTCCGCAAGCTGTCCGATGGCCTCCCGGTCCAGGACTGACCCTCCGCTTTCGACCACCAGTCGCGCCGTCTCCCGATCGGCGTTGCATGTCACGTCGATGAGGCCGCACGGCAGATTGTGTTGTACGGCGTTGTCGATGAGGTTGTCGACCATCCTCGCGAGCAGCGTCTCCGAGCCCTCCACGCAAGCCGGCGTCAGGGCGCTGTGAAGCTCAATCTGCTTGGCGGCGATGGCCGTGCCGCGACTCGCGAGTGCCTCGCGGACGACCTGCGCCAGCGACACCGGTGTCGCCTGGCCCAGCGCCCCGCGTTGCGCGCGGGCGAGCACGAGGAAGCTCTCGAGCAGGCGATCGGCTTGGTCAAGGTCCTCCCGGAGGCTCGCATCCAACTTCCTTACCTGCGATGACGACAGGTTCGGTTTGGCGGTCGCCACATCCAGTGCGGCGCGCATCGTGGTCAAGGGGGTGCGCAGCTCGTGCGACGCGTTGGCAACAAACCGCCGCTGAGCCTCGAACGCTGCCTCAAGACGAGCGAGCAGGCTGTCGATCGTGTCCGCCAGCGTCCTGAGCTCGTCGCGGGGGCCGGACAGGTTGAGCCGGCGATGGAGGTTGCCCTCTGAGATCTGCTGCGTGGTGGCGGTGATCGTACGTAAGGGGCGGAGCACGCGCCCGGCCACGAGCCAGCCGAGCAGACCAGAAACAATCGCCATGATGCCGAGCGCGATCGCGGATTCGATCTCGAGCTGCTGTAGCTCCTCGACCTGCTGTCGGGTTTCCACGAGCCGCAAGAACTCCTGGCCGGCGGACGATTCCATGATGCGAAGGACCGCAGAAGGCACATTCGGCGGCATGCTCAACTCGGGAGCCGGCAACCGGATCGCGTTGCCCCCAAACCGTGCGGCTGCGGGCCGGGCGGTCGCGAACTGCTTGATAGCGCGGTCATAACCCCTGGACAGCGCGTTGTCGGCGGCAACAGACCCCTGCGCACGCGCCGGGAAGTCGATGCCCCAGCCTCCCGAGATCCTGTGCGACACGAGTGTGTAGGTCGCCGCGAGCAGCACGGCGCCGCAGACCAGGAACATGCCGCCGTACAGCAGCGTGAGTCGCCACCTGACCGTGGTCCGGGGACGGCGTAGGCGAGAGAGCACGGGCCAGGATGGCGCACCCGACATAACAGCGGCATAACAAGGTTATGCCGCTGTCACGGCGCTGGGCGTACACCATTGGCAATGGGCACGACTCGGGCGTCTCGCTTGCGCTCACTCGCCGTCGCCGTCGCCGTGCTGGGCGGCGCGGCGATGGCCGGTTGCGGGTCGACCGGCACCCCAAGCGCTACCGTGACCAACGCCTCGAGCGGACCGAACCCCGCCTTCCTTCAGTTCGCCAAGTGCATGCGCTCAAACGGCGTTGCGAACATGCCGGACAGCGGCCAGATCACGCCAGACAGCGGCATCGATCCTTCCTCCCCGGCCTTCCAGCGGGCATCGAGCGCGTGCAAAAAGCTATTGCCGGGCGGTGGCCCCCCGGCGCATGCGTCCGAGCAGCAAAAGGAGCAACTGCTTGCGAGTTCGCGGTGCATGCGGGCGCACGGTGTAAGCGGCTTCCCGGATCCGGTCACGAGGACGAGTCCTCCAAGCAACCCGCAGAACTACAGCCTCGCTGAGGGCATTGGCAACCTGTGGCTCCTCGTCCCGAGCACGATCGACGTCAACTCCCCCGCGTTCAAGCAGGCGGCCACCGCGTGCAAATTTGGCTGATCAGCCCGGCTCGCCACGTGACAGCGACATCACAGAGTTGTGCTCATGTCACGGCCGTTGGCGTACAACGCGCGCCATGAGCACGATCCGCGGGTTTCGCGTAAGTTCGCTCTGGATCGCCATGGCGGTGCTGACCGGCTGCGGGTCGACCGGTGCGCCGAGCGGGACCGCGACCAGCCCCTCGAGCCGACCGAACGTCGCCCTTCAGTACGCCCAGTGCATGCGCGCAAACGGCGTCCCAAACTTCCCCGACCCCCCAATCAAGCCGGGCAGGGGCATCGACTTCCAATCGCCGGCCTTCCAGAGCGCATCGAAAACGTGCGAGAAGTACCTGCCGCGCTCCACCGGAGCGCCACCGGCAATACCGGCGGCCGTCCGGCGGGAATGGCTGGCGTTCGCGAAGTGCGTGCGCGCAAACGGCGTCCCGAGCTTCCCAGACCCCGGTCCGAACGGCATCCAGTTCCCTCTCGGCAGCCCCATCCCCCAATCGCCAGCCTTCCAGCACGCACAGAACGCGTGCAAGAAATACATCGCAGGTGGCTAGTCGCCGACGCTGCCGGCCAGGGCGCGTCAGAAGCCGAAGCTCGCCACGCCCGCTTATCGGCCTGCGCCCCCGCGCCCTCAGAGCCTCGATTGGACTGCCGGCGACGATCGAAACGACAGGTAGAAATGGGTAGAGATTATGCGGATCTCTTTGAGCCCCCGTCGCCCATGGAGTAAGGTTTCATCCGGCTGGCAATTGCGTAGATGTTGCCGCGGCCTGGTTAGCCAGCTGTTAAACGACAGGCGTAGTCGTTCGATACCACGATGTCCCCTCGCAAGCACCGTGTCGTGTCGTGGGTGTTTGCCGCGGTGATCCTGGTCGCGGCCGGAGTTGCGGGCGCGCTCATCGCGAACGGGCTGGATAACAACTCGAGCGCGACGACCACGACGGCGGCCGCGGCGTCCGGTTCCTCCTGTGACGTCACCTCTGTGGCGCAGGATCAATTGCCGACGGTGGTGACGATCATGGCGCAGGGCGCCACGGGGAGCGGCGTCGGCTCGGGAGAGGTCATCCGGCCCAACGGCTACGTCCTGACCAACAATCACGTAATCCTCCCGGCCGTTGCCGGCGGGCATTTGGAGGTCATCTTCGATAACGGGAATACGGCGCAAGCGTCGATCGTCGGGCGCGATCCGCTCACAGATCTGGCCGTCATTCAGGCCCATGGCGTATCGGACCTGCGGACCATCCCGATCGGTAACTCCTCCGATCTCCGCATCGGCCAACCGGTGGTGGCCCTCGGGGCGCCCCTGGGACTGTCGAGCACCGTCACGAGCGGGATCGTGAGCGCACTCGGCCGAACCGTGCATGTTCCCGGCGAAGGCTCGCAGTCCGCGCTGCTGATCGATGCCGTCCAGACTGACGCCGCGATCAACCCGGGCAACAGCGGCGGCGCCCTGGTCAACTGCTCCGGGGCGCTGGTCGGCGTGCCAACCGCCGGCGCAACGATCCCCTCGCCATCGGGCGAGGCCAGCGGAGGAAGCATCGGACTCGGGTTCGCGATCCCGGTCAACCTGGCGACCATGGTGGCCGACGAGATAATCGACACCGGGACGGTGTCACACGCATTCATCGGGATCCAAGCCCAGGCGATCCCCAGCGCAGCCAACGGACAGAGCGGGGGGCTGTGGGTCGCGGCAGTGACTCCCGGAGGCCCAGCAGCGAGCGCAGGACTCCAGACCGGCGACATCATCAAGTCGATCGAGGGCAGCCCCGCCACCAGCACCGACCAACTCATGGCCCTTACGCTTACCAAACGCGCCGGGGATCAGGTCAAGATCGGCTACGAACGCGACGGCAGCGAAGCCACTACCACCATCACCCTGGCCGCGCGGTCATAGCCGCTAGCCGTACCCAGTAAGCCGAAGAAATGCCTCGGCGCCCGGCTCAGGAACCGGACGGCACGGCGGCCGCAGCCGTGGGTACGGAAAGCACTGCGACGGGTCTCGTTGCCACTAGCGGAAGTTCGGCGGCAACCGAACCGAGCAGCGCCGCGCGTAACGCCCCCTACGCCTCGCGCGGCGATCACGATCAGCCGTGCATTCATGCGGTCAGCGACGGATTCAAGAACCTTCGTCGGGGGGCCGGGCTCCACCGGCGTCAGCGTCTCGAACGCCGCCGGCTGCTTCTGCCCAATGCTCGCCGGAATCTCCGCTCCCTTCTTCGGCAGCCACGGTGCGCTCCGCGACGGCGAGCGCCTCGTCATCCGGTGCGTACACATTCGGAATGACACCGGGACCTGGGCGTGCTCCGCCGCCGCCGAGGTTGTGCCCGCTCGGGGTGAAGTATTTGCCGACCGTGATGTCAAGCGCACCACCGTTGATCAGCGGCTCCGTCACCTGGAACACTCCTTTACCGTAGGTCTCGGTGCCGACCACCTCAGCTCGGCCGCTGTCCTGCAGCGCCGCGGTAACGATCTCTGCCGACGACGCCGTGCCATGGTCTACGAGAACCACCATCGCGATGTGGGGCGCGATCGCATCATCCCGGGCCAGGTAAACCCTGCGGGGCTTGCCGCGCTCCTCGGCGGACATGATCTCGCCGTGCGAGATGAAGATGCTGGCCACGTTGATCGCCTCACTGATCAGCCCGCCGCCGTTTGCACGCAGGTCGAGGATCAGCGCCTGGGCGCCGTCGTCCAGCGCGGCCCGCACCTCGGTGCGCAGCTCGTTGCCGGAGCCGTCCGTAAAACCGGCGAGCGTCAGATGTCCGATGCGCAAATGGTGGTAGGTGAGCATCTGCCAGGTCGCCGCCGGTACGGACACGTTGGCGCGCTGGACCGAGATCACATGCTCGACGCCGTCCCTCAGGAACGTGAGTTCGACCAGCGTGCCGACCGGGCCTCGAATCAAGTCAAAGCCCAGGTTCTCGGTCCGGTCGACCAGCGCGATCGATCCGACCTTGGTGATCACATCACCGGCCATCAGGCCGGCGTCGGCCGCCGGTGAGCCCTCTAACACGTTCACCACCTGCAGACCGCTCGGCTCAGCAGCTGCGTTGATCCCGATCCCGCCCGAGTCTTGCTGGCGCTGTTCGTTGCGCTCGCGGTAGGAGTCAGGGTCGAGATAACGCGAGTACGGGTCGTCGAGGCTGGCCACCATGCCCGACAGTCCCTGGTCGACCAGTCCGGAGCGGTTGAGCGGGCGGTAGTACCGGGTGGTGAGAATGTTCAGGGCCTGGTTGACCAGCACGAGGTTGCGGCTCTCGAGAAAGCTCGTTCGCAGCGGCGACGGCAAATCGCTGGGATGGCCCCCCAACCAGATGCCGGTCAGCAGAGCGACCACGACCAGGGCAACCGCGGTGAGCCCCGCCAGTCTGCGCCGGACCGAAGGGTGGCTGGTGATCACGAGATCCCCTCCCGTGTTCCGAGGCCCGGGCGGTGACGCGCGCCGGGCCATTCTCATAGGGCGTCCCCAGCCTACCGCCACGCCTCGGCTACACCAATCGCCTCGCGACACCGCGACTCATGCGCGCCGGGAAGACGATTGCGATTCTGAGGCCGCCGCCGGTTCGGGCTTGTGCCATGACGGTGGCACGATGCGCATTGGCGATCGGTTGCACGATCGCGAGCCCGAGCCCAATGGCATTGGGCTCGCTCACCGAAAGCTGAGTCGCTGGAAGTCGACCAGGTGTGGATCGCCGATCGTTCGCGCCGGCGCAAGCGCCACGACGCTCTCGCCCATCTCCCGCCGGTGCGGCAGTGTCCGCGGCTGGGTCCGCGAGCGTGGCCTCGGCGAGCGTGAGCTGAAGCGCGATCTCGCCGCGCAGCTCAATGTGCCGTCGCCATCCGGGATCCATCGTCTATTGCCCCGCGATGAAGCGGGCGACGTCGGTCTTGGTGATGAACCCGTGAGTGACGCTGACACACGCGTCGGCGGCCTGCACCGCCGCCGGCTGATGGATGTTTATCCCGGCGCTCGCGAGCATCTCGTGGGTCAGCTGGCCGGTGGCGGTCGGGTCGGGGAAGCTCTCGAACCCGTGATTGCGTAGGCAACGGGCGAACGCGACGGCTGCGGCGATCTGCGCTGGACTATGTGCCTCCTGGCCTGGCTGGCCGTTGTTTGGCAACAGGTGCCGGCAGTCTGCAAACGCCGATTGGAACGCGGGCGACTTCGGGGTGCTCGGGGCGAGCGCGAACTTGAAGCCCCCAGTGTCCGGGTCCGGGAAGTTCGACACCCCGTGGGAGCGCATGCAACCGGAGAACGCGACCGCCTGCTGCTCTTGGGCCTGGGTCGATTGGTCGCCCGAGCCGGACACGCTCGACGAGCTCGGGGAGCTCGAGCCACAGCCGGCGGCGAGCACCGAGACCGCGCAAACCGCGACGACTGTGGTGGGGATGGACGGACGGCGGCGGCGCATGATGGTCATTTCCTTTCGGTCAAAGAGGGCATGCGGATCTCCGTCGTGACCACCATTGCGAGCGAGTCTGAGGTCCGCTCACGCAGCTCGGCAACTGCCGACTTGCGCCCGGCGCGGCGCCCGACGCGCCAGACCGTGGCGCCGATCAGCGCGAACGCGGCGGCCAGGAAGATCCCGGTCTCGAGCGCCTGCAGCGGCCAGTAGTGACTTGGCGGCTGGTAGGTGACGAGCTGCCGTACTTGATGCGACAGCGCGACTTGGCAGCGGAGGGACGGAGCGCCGTTCTGCGCTACACCCGCCGTGACCGTCGGGCACGTGCGCAGTAGCAGATCGTGCAGTTGAGCGATGGTGAGGGCGTGGCGGGCGCGATCGACGAGCGCGGCCGAGACCATCCAAGCATTCGGAATCGGGGGTGGGGCGGCGACGGCACTGACTAGTTTCGGGAGGAACTCGACGCCCTTCCCCAGCATCGTCGAGTCCACGACTTCCTTGGTCGGAAGGAGGTGCGGACGGACCCAGAGCGTGAACGCAATCCGCGCGGAGACGAAGCCGAGCAGTGTCGCGACCAGCGCCGGCAGCGTGCGTCGCGTCAGCGCGCCACACGCGACGCCGAGCGCGAACGCGAAGCCCGCGTAGCCGACCGCGACGATCCCGCGGGCGGTGAAGACACTCGGGGCGAACCGGTTCAGGTTGACGGCGTCGAGCGGCGCAAACCACCAGCTGACGAGCCAGCTCGCGAGGCCCGCGACGGCCAGCGCAGCCACGCCGACGAGCGCGATCCGGACCGACAGCCAGCGACGACGCGTGACGCTCTGCGTCCACGCGAGCCGGTAGGTCCCACTCTCGAGCTCGCGCGCGAGGAGCGGCGCCCCCCAGAACATTCCGAGTAGCGCCGGGATCGCGATCAGTGCGGGGCCAAGCAGGTCCTGCATCGGCTTGTCGTAGTCGGTCAGCGCCAGACAGTTATTGCGCGCGCCGCAGGCTCGCCCGCCGACCGAGTTGTAGACGTCGCGTAGGTGCACGCCCGTCACGAGCACGAGAACGGCGAACGGTACGAGCACACCCAGCGTCACCAGCGCCTGCGTCCGAAACTGCCGCCAGGCGACCCAGATCATCCGCCGCTCCGTGCCACCTCGGCATCGCGCACGGAGCGACGCATGTAGGCGAGGACGATGTCCTCGAGGGTGATCTGCGCCACGGTCCACGCCGGGTCGACAATCGGGTGTTCGGTGCGCACGAGCAGCGTGCTCTGCCGGCCGGTGTGGGTTTCCTCGATCACGTCCTGGCTCGCGGGTGGCCGCGTGCTGTCGCGGCGGGGCCCGCTCAGCCGCCGGTGGGTGGCCAGCAGCTCGTCGACCTCGCCGGAGAGCTCGACGCGACCATCGGCGACCACGATCAGGTAGTCACACACGCGCTCGAGATCGGCAACGAGGTGCGAGGAGAGCACGACGCTGACTGCGTGTTCGGCCGTGAACTCCATCAGCCCCTGAAGAAACTCGCGCCGCGCGAGCGGGTCGAGGCTAGCGACGGGCTCGTCGAGCACGAGCAGGTCGGGCCGCTTCGCGATCGCGAGCGTGAGCGCGAGCTGCGCGCGGTGGCCGGCGGAGAGCGTGCCGGCGCGAGCTGCCCTATCGAGACCGAGTCCCGCGATCCGCGCCTGCGCGAGCGCACCGTCCCAGCCCGGGTTGAGCGCGGCGCCGAGCCGCAGGTGGTCGGTGACCGACAGCGACGGGTAGAGCGGCGTCTCCTGCGCCACGAAGCCGACGCGCGCGAGCTGCGCGGGCGTCGCGGCGACCTCGTCACCGAACACGGAGATCCACCCGGCGGTCGGTTCGGTCAGACCGACCGCGAGATGCAGCAGCGTCGTTTTGCCAGCGCCGTTCGGGCCGACGAGGCCGGCAACGTGGCCGGACGGAACCTCGAGCGTGCAATCCGAGAGCGCCCAGCGGCGCCCGTAGCGCTTGCCGAGGCCGCGCGTCGCCAGCGCGACGCTCACGCTACCCCCTCGATGCGGGCGGACCGAACAGCCTCGCGAAAGAGCGCTTCGATCGACTCCTCGTCGAGCCCGGCGCGACGTGCCTTGATGATCCAGCCACGCAGCTCGCGACGCAGCGGCCCGTGCGCAGCGATCGCCGGATCGGCGAGCGACTCGGTGACGAACGTCCCGACGCCGGGCCGCGCGACCACGAGGCCGGCGTGTTCGAGTTCGCGGTAGGCCTTCAGCACCGTGTTCGGGTTGATCGCGAGCCGCGCGACCACCTCCTTGACCGTCGGCAGCTGGTCTCCTTCGCGCAGCAGCCCGAGACGCAGAGCGTGGCGAACCTGCTGAACGATCTGCATGTAAGGCGAAACGCCGGAGTGAGAGTCGAGCTGGAACTCAATCACGAGATTCTCCATATCTCTAGCTACCTAGCACTTTAGAGAAATAGCGCTCGTCCGTCAAGCGTTGTGGCTCTGCGTACGACCGTAGTTACGTCGCGCTCGCGGAGCTGACCGGCGCACCGTTGCGCCACCGCTGGTCAGAGCGCCGCCAGCCGGCGAGCGAGGAACCGGCGCTCCGGATCCGTCGCGGCCAACCGCAGGGCGCGCTCGAACGCCGCCCGCGCCTCTTCCTGGCGTCCCAGGCGGCGCAAGAGCTCGGCCCGAGTCGAATGCAGGTAGCGGTAATCGCCGAGCTCAAGCGAGTCGACGAGCTCGAGCGCCCGCTCGGGCGCCCCCGCCTCCGCGAGCGCCACCGCGCGGTTCAAAGCCACCACCGGCGAGCCGGTCAGCCGCTCCAGCCGCGCGTAGAGCGCCGCGACCTCGTCCCAATCGACCTCCTCGTCGGCTTGGAGCGAGGCGATCGCCGCCTGGAGCACGTACGGCCCGGCGGCCGGCCGCAGGGCCAGCGCTCGGAGGAGAGCCGCGCGGCCCGCCTCGACCTTCGTCCGGTCGTGGCGGGAGCGGTCCTGCTCAGCCAGCGGGACCAGCTGCCCGTCGACCACACGCGCCTCGCGACGCGAGTCGTGCAGGAGCATCAGGGCGAGCAGCCCGTGCACCTCGGGCTCGTCGGCCATCAACTCGGCCAGCAGCCGCCCCAGCCGGACCGCCTCGGAGGCGAGATCGCCGCGATCGGTGTAGCCCTGGTTGAAGATCAGATAGACGACCGCCAGCACGGCCGTCAAGCGGTCCGGCAGCAGGCGGTCACCGGGCAGCGCGAACGGGATCGCCGTCGCCTTGATCTTGCCCTTCGCGCGTGAGAGCCGGCGCTTCATCGTCTCCTCGGAGACCAGGAAGGCGCGCGCGATCTCCCCGGTGGTGAGCCCGCCGAGGGCCCGCAGCGTCAGGGCCACCTGCGCTTCGATGGCCAGCGCCGGGTGGCAGCACGTGAAGATCAACTCCAGGCGCTCGTCCGAAATCGTGCTGTCGTCGAGGTCTATCTCGTCCATTACCGCTGCCGGTTGATCGGCCTCCAGCAGCCGCGTCTTGTCCTGGAGCGTCCGCTCGCGTCGCACCCGGTCGATCGCGCGGTTGCGCCCGGTGGCCACCAGCCACGCCACCGGGTGCTGCGGCAATCCGTCGCGGGGCCACCGCGCGGCCGCGATCGCGAACGCCTCCTGGGCGGCATCCTCGGCGAGATCGATGTCACCGAGGAAGCCGACCAGGGACGCCAGGACGCGGCCCCACTCGCGCCGGAAGACCTGCTCGATCAGTGCGCCGTCTCCCCGGGGACCTCGACCAGCGGGCGCACCTCCACCGCGCCACCGAGCCGCACGGCCGGGATCCGCTGCGCGACCTCCAACGCCTCGTCCAAGTTGGGCGCGTCGAACACGAAGTAGCCGCCGAGCACCTCCTTGGTCTCGGCGTAGGGGCCGTCGATGATCAGGTTCTCACTGCCGCCATAACGCACCGTGGTCGCCGTCTCGACCGGCTGCAGGTGAGCGCCGCCCAGACAGCGCGGGTCATCACGAAACGCCCAGTACTCGGCGGACACCGACTTGTACTCGTCCTCTCCGAGTGCCTCGTGGCTGCCCGGCTTGGGGTAGATCAGTAGCGCGTACTTCATACCCGCCTCCTTTGGGGGATGGTTGATCATCCTGGAGACGAACGGGCGGCACCAGGGGGGACGGCGCCCCCGGAAATTGTTTCAGCCGTCGGCGCGGCCCCAACCTTGCCCTCGGCCCACGAGTACGGGGAACCCTTCGCCGTCGCCCCTCACGCCGACTGCGGGCTGCGCGCTCGATTACGCGGCGCGTGCCGACAGAGCTTGCGTTGCCCACGACTCCCGAGCCGCAACGGCGGCGGCCAACTGCGCCTGTGAGCGCACGCGTGCGGCACGCTGGCAGGCGGGGCAAGGCCCGACGTGACGATCATGGCCGCACTGCCTCCACTGTGGGTGGGCGGTGGGTTCCGTACCAAGTTGCGTGATGGTCGCGGCGACCATTGATCTCTCCTCGTTCATTTCCGCGACGGGAGTCACCATCGTCGCGGGCAAATTGCAGATGAACGTTAAGAGCGGAACCGTGCTGGGTTTATTCCATCGCCCGGCGACGACGAACGGATCAGTCGCCCGCCGCCCGTCCGGTGAGGCTCAAACCTCGACGTCGAGGGGGCACGAACCCGCCGTGCGAGCTGAGCGCGGGAACGAACCCCCAACTGGCGTCGGTCGTCGATGGCGATGACGACGAGCGCCCGCTGAGCAAGTGCGGAGAGCACCCGACCGACCAGGTCGGCGAGGCCGACGAGGGCGTCATACATCGCGCCCACAGCCTAAATGCCGGCCCGGACTAGCCGGGCGCGATGCGCGAAACGGTGATAGCCCGCACGATGGCGGGCCGTCGACCGTTTTGCGACTCGTGCGCTTAGATCGTCTGAACGTTCTTAGCGGCCGGGCCTTTGGGGCCCTGCTCGGCGTCGTAGGACACCTTCGCGCCCTCGGCGAGCGACTTGAAGCCCCCGCCGGTGATCGCCGAATGATGAACGAACAGGTCCTTGCCCTGGTCGTCGGGGGTGATGAAGCCGAAGCCCTTTTCGTCGCTGAACCACTTCACGGTTCCAGTTGCCATGTGTTCCCTCCCGGGAAATCGTGTGCTGCGAAACGTGGGAGGTGCTGAGGGCAACTACTACGAACGCTGGCACTACTTCGCCGGACTCCTCGCCGGCCTTGGGCGGCAAGTGTAGCTAGCTGCGGGCTTCGGGGCGCACGTTTGCGCTCGAAGCCGCGAGGCGACCTGCTACGTTCCTCTCAGCGGTCGACGCCGTCGGCCGCGACGCAGCTTGCTTGGGTCCCGCTCACAGCGGTTCGGGTCAGCCATCGCGTCCCGAATCGTCCGCGGCCCACGTGCGTCGCCAAGGAGTTGTTCATGTCAACAGAGTCGTTCGCCGATCTCGGTGTCTCGCACGCCGTGATCAGCTCACTTTCCGCGGCGGGAATCACCCGGCCGTTCGCGATCCAGCGTTCCGTGATCGGTGACGCGATCGCTGGGCGGGATGTGATCGCGAAGTCCCCGACCGGGTCGGGCAAGACGCTCGCGTTCGGAATCCCGCTGGTCGAGCGGATCAGCGCCAACGATCCGCGGCCGGCGGCACTCGTGCTTGCTCCAACCCGCGAGCTCGCGACCCAGATAGTCGATGAGATTCGCGGGATCGCACACGCTCGGGCGCTGCGCGTGACCGCAATCTACGGCGGTGCTGGCCTGGTCAAGCAGGCCAAGAACGCCGCCGACTCGCACGTGCTGGTCGCGACCCCAGGCCGGCTCGAGGATCTCCTCGCCCGCGGTGCCTTCAGACTTGACCGGATCCGGATTCTGGTCCTCGATGAGGCCGACCGGATGCTCGACATGGGCTTTCGCCCGGCGATCGATCGGATCGTCGCCGCCTGCCCGCCGGCGCGACAGACGCTGTTCTTCTCGGCCACTCTCGACGGCGAGGCCGGACGGCTCGCCGAGCGCTACGCCGACGACCCGGTGACCCATCAGCACGGCCCCCGGGAGCGGCGCGCGAACGCAGAGATCGAGCACCGGTTCGTGCAGGTCAAGCACGAGGCCCGAGTCGACGCGCTCGTCGGCGAGCTCGGTGATGACCGCGACCTCACGCTCGTGTTCGTCCGCACCAAGCGCGGTGCCGACCGGCTCGTCAAGCGGCTCGCAGCACACGGGGTCAAGGCGATGGCGATGCATGGCAATAAGTCACAGCGCCAGCGCGAGCAGGCGCTCTCCCGGTTCGAGTCCGGCGCGATTGACACGCTCGTGGCGACCGACGTCGCGGCGCGCGGGATCGACGTCGATGGGGTCTCCCACGTGATCAACTTTGACCCGCCTGCCGACAGCGAGACCTACGTCCACCGCATCGGCCGCACCGGCCGGGCCGGTCGCAAAGGCATCGGGATCACGCTCCTCTCACAGGACCAGCGCCGCGACGTCGCGAAACTCGCTAGTCAACTGGGGCTGGATCACGGCCTCCACAGCAGCCGTCCCCGCCACCTGGCGCCGAAACCCGCGCCACACGCGACGGTTTCAAACGGCCGGTCCTCGCGCCAGCGGCCTCGCCGACGGCGACCCGCCACCCGAGCTTGAACCTCCCGCCACCGGGCTCGTGTTCTCGCGAACGATCGCATCAGAACACCGCATCGCGCCTGGGTCAATGGCTGACAGCCAGCGCGGCATCGGCGTCAGCAACCGGTGACGCTGCGGCAGCATTCGCCCGCGCCCGGGCCCGGGTTGGCAGCCAGGCGACGAGACCACCGAGCCCGGGCACCCAGACGGAGATCGCGTGGTAGACGAGCACGGCACCGACCGCGGCGGTCGGCGAGAACCCGTACAGGACGAGCGCGCCGGCGAGCCCGGAGTCGAGCACCCCGAGCCCCGCCGGCACCGGGATCATCGTCGCGAGGTAACCGACGAAGTACGCGAGCGCGAGCGCCAGCAAACCGATGGGATGGCCGGTCGCCCGGCACGCGGCCCACAGCGCCGCCATATCCAGCCAGAGGAAACCTGCGGCGCCGACCATCCGCCAATGGGGGTCGAACAGCGATTCCCATGCGCCCTGGAGCGACGCAGCGGCAGAACGAGCGGCCGCGGGAGCCCGCGCGTGGTAGCGGCGCCCGACGACCATCGCCGCCACGGCCGAGCCGATGACAAAGAGCGACACAAGGATCGGAATCCCCGTGTGCTCGAGATCGTGCGGACCGTGACCGATCCCGACCAGCAGGGCCGCTCCGGCAATGCCATTGATGAAGAATCCGAAGAGCGTCAGGAAGCACAGGAGCGCGCCACACCGCTCCACGAGGCGACGCGCGCCGATGCCGTGATCGCGTAGCAGCCAACCGGTGGCCGCCGCAGAGGAGAAGTTTCCACCCGGTAGGACGGCGCCGGCACCCATCGCGATCCACGCTACCTGCCGACTCACGGGCCGTGGCGGCTCCGGAAAGAAGCGCCGGAAAAGCACCACGTAACTTAGGCATGACCCGATCTCGAGCCCGATCGCGGCGAGCAGCCAGGCCGGGCTCATGTCGCCGATTGTGTCGATCACCTGCGCCGGGGGTGCGACAAACAGGAGCACGCCCACCGAGGCGACGCCGATGATCGCCGTGCCGATCACCCGCAGCCTGCGCCGGGTGCGTGATTTGCTCGTGCCGTGTTCGCTCTGGCCCGCGGTCATCCTTGCGCCTGTCGTGACGTCGTCGTGCTGCTCTGGTGTGAAAAGGGGATCCGGATGCCCGTCCGGCCGGCGCCACGGGTGCGGCCGACGCGCCGCACTAGGTCTCGCTCTCGGCGCGCGGGTGGAAGTTGATCACACGCAAGGTCCTGTCCGCGTCAACTCGAGCACAGCTGACCGCTGGCGTCTGTAACGCGCGCGACGAGTACATCGCCAGCGTCCGCGTCTGCGAGGATCGCGGGATGAATCCCGAGGTCGGCGAGCCCGAACACACCAAGCTCGCCGACGAAGCATTACCCGACTCCATCGCCGGACTCTACCCGAGCGGCCGGTGTGGAATGGCACAGGCCCCGACCAGCCTCGCCCGCCGGCGGATCGCGAGGCGGACGATCGATTGAACAACCCGAACAACCGACGACACGAGGACGAGGCAGGGCCGACAGCGCGGCACCTGAAGCGGTGATCACCGAGCACGGAGCCGCCGAGATCGATCGCGTCAATCAAACCGGCCGCTCCCCAGTCGTCTTCATCCACGGCATGTGGCTGCTGCCGAGCAGCTGGGATCGCTGGGCCGCGCGTTTCGACGAGGCCGGTTACGCATCGTTGACACCCGGCTGGCCCGATGATCCCAACACGGTGGCGGAGGCAAACGCTGACCCGGAGGTCCTGGCGCACAAGACGATCGGCCAGCTGGCCGATCACTTCGCCGCGGTGATGTCCCGGCTCACCGCCAAACCGGCCGTCATCGGCCACTCGTTCGGCGGGCTACTCGCTCAGATCATCGCCGGTCGCGGCCCGTCCGCCGCCACCGTCGCCATCGACGCGGCGCCGTTCCGCGGCGTGCTGCCACTACCGCTGTCATCGCTCAAGTCGGCCAAGCCGGTGCTCGGCAACCCCCGGCCACGCGCTCACCATCGACAGCGGCTGGGCGGAGGTCGCCGAGACCGCGCTGCGATTCATCCAACGCTTCACCGAATCCACCCCGGCCGGTTCGCGATCGGCCTCAAACTGACACCAACTACACCCGAGAGATGGAGGCATGGCGCATGGGCACGATCGCTACACATGACGGCGTTGAGATTTTCTATAAGGATTGGGGGTCCGGTCAGCCGATCGTCTTCAGCCACGGTTGGCCCCTGTCCGGGGACGACTGGGACACTCAGATGCTGTTTTTCTTGCACCACGGTTATCGCGTGGTCGCGCATGACCGGCGCGGGCACGGCCGCTCAGCGCAGGTCGGGGAAGGTCATGACATGGACCATTACGCCGACGATCTGGCGACCGTGACCGAGCATCTCGATCTCCAGAACGCGATCCACGTGGGTCATTCCACCGGCGGCGGCGAGGTCGTGCGCTACATCGCCCGACACGGCGAGTCCCGCGTGGCGAAGGCCGTACTGATCAGCTCCGTGCCGCCGCTCATGGTGCAGACCGAGGCAAATCCCGGCGGGCTGCCCAAGAGCGTGTTCGACGACCTCCAGGCGCAGCTCGCGGCCAACCGTTCGGTGTTCTACCGCAACCTGGCCTCGGGCCCGTTCTACGGATTCAACCGGCCGGGTGTCGATCCGTCGGAAGCGATCATCGAGAACTGGTGGCGCCAGGGCATGATGGGCGGAGCCAAGGCCCACTACGACGGGATCGTTGCCTTCTCCCAAACCGATTTCACCGAGGATCTCAAACAGATCACCGTGGCGGTGCTGGTAATGCATGGCGACGACGACCAGATCGTCCCCTACGCAGACTCCGGGCCACTATCCGCGAAGTTGGTGCAGAACGGAACCCTGAAGACCTACGAGGGGTTCCCCCATGGCATGCCGACCACACAGGCCGAGACCATCAACGCTGACCTGTTGGCCTTCATCCAATCCTGATCTAGTCGGTCCGAGAATCGGGTCGCACACCCGGCGAGCGCTCGGAGCCCAGCACGTAGCGCCACATGCCAGCGAGCGCGACCGAGATCAAGTCGAGCTTTCGTCGCTCGTCTCAATAGCTGCCGATCGAGATGGAGGTGCCGATCCCGGTGTGATTGATCGAGATCGTGGCGCCGTGCGGTCCGTGACGCGCGACGAGCGTGGCGCTCGCGCCACCGAACACCCGAGACGTCGTGACCCAACCTGCGCGCTCGAGCTCAGCGACGTAGAAGTCGTAGATTTCGGATACCGCATCGGGCGAGTTCAGAATCGTGAGGTACCGCGACCGGCCGATCACTTCGGCGGGCTCGTAGATCGCGGGGCGCGGCCCCGGGAGCGGGGGCGTCGGGTCTGCTGCGGTGGACACGGCGAGGAGCGTAGGCCCAGCCCTGGGCCGGTCGCTTCGGTACGAGCACCGGTGGATTACGAGTCTTCGACAGCCAACACGGGGTCAAGTGGCACCTGCGTGAGCTCGAGCCGCGAGTTGACTCCGAGTTTGACGAAGACCTTGCTGAGGTGGTATTCGACGGTCCTGCGACTCAAAAACAGCTGGGCGGCGACATTTTTGTTACTCGCGCCGCCGGCGACGAGCCGCGCGACGCGCAGCTCTTGCGGGGTGAGGGTGTCGACCGTGCTGGCGTCACGTTTGCGCGCTGTCTCCCCGGTCGCGCGCAGCTCGTCGCGGGCACGCTCAGCCCACAAGCCGGTGGCGAGGCCCTCGAACGCGCTGAGCGCGCTGCGAAGCTGGACCCGGGCCTCGACCCGCCGCCGGTCCCGCCTCAGCCGCTCGCCGTAGGCCAGCTGAGTTCGGGCCCGCTCGTAGGGATTCATGCGCAGATCGTGATGGCGGAGCGCGTCCCGGAACAGCAGGTCGGCTTGCTCGGCGTCGTCCGACATGATCGCGCGACATCGAGCCAGCATTCCGGCCACCAGCGGCGTCCGGCTCACCGCAGCCCAGGCCTCGAACCGCTCAAGCGCGAGGCGCGCCCGCTCGGGTTCGCCCAGCCGGAGCGCCGCGTCAATGAACTCCGGGGTCGCGAGTGCCGTGGTCGGCGGAAACGGGCCAGGGTCCATCTGCTCGAGGTGCTCGATCGCCTCGCGCGCGTTGCCGAGCCCGAGCTCCAGCAGACCGAGCGCCAGGTGCGCCTCTCCGGTCGCCCACCCGACTCCAGTGGCGAGGCCCCGTTGCATCGCGGATTCCGCGCGCCCGCGGCATTCGAGCTCATCGCCTATCAGCGATGCGTGCCAGGCCTGGAGCGCGAGATAGGAGATCTCGTCCTGCTCGTAGCCGAGCTGATGAAGCAGCTCGATCCCCTCCGCCGTGGCTTCGTTCGCGGCTTGGACGTGACCCGTGCACATCTCGCCGATCGCGAGGAGTGGCAGGCTCCCGGCCAGTTCGGTGAGCGAGCCCTCGGCGCGGCGTTGCGCGACCACCCGGGCAAACCGATCACGCGCGGGCACGAAGTCGGCGGTCCACTGGCCGATCAGCCCGGCGAGTTGGGTAACGATCACATCTGATGGTTGGCCGTCGGCTTGCGTGAGCGCGTCCGCGAACAGGTCGCCCGCGGCCGCCACCTCGCCGTGCAACAGCGCCATCGCACCGTCGAGCATCGCCTGCATGAACCCGCGTCGCGGCCCACCGCCGAGGATCTGCGCCAGCGTGTCGTGCGCGTCGGGCACCCCGCTCGCGGCCCAACCGCCGCTGGCGGCCGCCCAGATCATCAGGGAGACCATCTCCACGGCGCGTTCTGGTTCCCGTTCTGCCAGTGTCAGCGCGGCGCTGCGCGCGAGCGAGAACGTCTGGCCCGGCGAGCCCTCCCGCATCGACACAGCGGCACGCACCACGTCCAGCTCCGAGGCACTGACCTGGTCCCGGACGAGCGGCTGGGCCCGGTCGACAAGGGCAAGTGCGGCATGTGAACTCCCAGCGGCCAGGGACGTCTGTGCCGCCCACAACAGTCGATGCCCCTTCTGCGACGGATCCTCGCTGAGCTCGCTTGCGCGTTCGAACGCCGCTGCGGCGGTCGCGTGCGCTCCGCGAGCGACCGCCTGCGCGCCGGCGGCGTCAAGCTGGGCGGCGATGGCTTCGTCAGCGCGGTCGCTCATGAGCGCCACATGCCAGGCACTTGACACGGGGTCCTCGAGCACCGCCGCGAGCGTCTCGTGAGCGGTCCGTCGTTCACTGGGGCTGGCTGAGCCATAGACGGCCGAACGCACCAGCGGGTGTCGAAACTCGAGCCCCCCGTTGACCCGGACCAATCCAGCGTCCTGCGCTGCCGCGAGCGCCGCCGGCGGCACTCCGGAGCGCTCGAGGGCACGCTCGAGCGTCTGCAGGTCACCGCTCTGCTCTGCGGCCGCGAGCAGCAACGCCGTCCGGACCGCTGCCGGGAGTGCGGCCACGCGAGCGCGAAACGCTTCCTCCACCGCACCGCGCGCGGGTGGCGGCCCAACGATCGGCTCAGCTCCGCCCAGCTGGCGAAGTGTGAGCCCGGCCGGCAGCTCTAGCAGCGCCAGCGGATTGCCGTTTGCCGCACGCAACAGTAGCCGCACCACCTCTTCGGCCGCAGGATGCTCGAGCTTGGAGCGCAGCAGTGCGCCCGCTGCGGCGTCGTCCAGACCAACCAGCTCAAGCTCGGGTAGGCCCGAGGACCTCAGCTCGTTGGGCTCCTGGGTGCGGGCGGTCACCAGCACCGCGATCGGCTCGGCTTCCAGTCGTCTAGCCGCGAACGCGAGCGCCGCCTGAGAGGACCGATCAAGCCAGTGCGCATCGTCGATCAGACACAGGACCGGGCCCTCCTCGGACTTTTCCGCGAGCAGGCTCAGCAGACCGAGCGAGACCAGGAACGGGTTCTCAACCGGATCGAAGCTCAGGCCAAAGGCGCCACGCAGCGCCGCCGCCTGGGGCGCAGGGAGCCGGTCCAGAAGCCCCAGGCACGGCCGCAGTAGCTGGTGAAGCCCAGCGAACGGAAGTTCGTGCTCGGCCTCGATCCCGACGCTGCGAAGCAACGTCATCCCGGCGGCGCGTGATTGCGCGTACTCGAGTAGCGCGGTCTTTCCGATTCCGGGCTCGCCGCGCAGCACCAGCACCGCGCTGCTGCCCGTCCGGGCACTTTGCAGCAGCTCGTCCACGACTCGCTGCTCAGCGTCACGCCCCAGCAGCATTGGAGGAGATCGTAGATCACCGACTGTGGTGCTTACTAGTAGATCCCCCGATGCGACCCCGCGGGCTTCGACTTAGCGTCAGCGTCATCGAAATCCACGTGCTCGGCGGTATCGCCGAGACGAATCAGGAGGCAAGCCGTGATCAGCAAAGGTTGGAGCTACAAGCAAGCAGGGAGAATGTCAGCGCTTCTGGCTGCCACAGCGCTCGCAGTCGGGGTCGCCGCATGTGGCGGATCGAGCGGCGGAGCGAGTGCCGTCTCGACCACCGCCACGGACGCTGCCGCTACCCCGCCACAAGCCCCCGCGACCACGACGGCGCCGTCCAGCACCACACCTGCGCCGCCGCCGACCGCGCCGGCTCCGCCCGCCGCACCCGCGGGAATCCCCGACTATCACCCCTCGACCATAGTCAACAAGAACCCCAATTCGACGGTGCTCACGTCGTCCGATTCGGTCACTCAGGTCGCTGATTTCTACAAGGGAGCGCTCGCGAAGGGCGGCTGGCAGATCAGGGCCTCGTCAAGCACGGCGTACAGCGCCAGCTTCAGCGCCCACCGCGCCAACGAGGGCGTGTCGATCTCGGTGTACCCGCGCGGGTCCGGCTCGGGAATCTCGATCAGCACGCATCCGGAGTAGGGGCCAATGCTCGCCAGAACGATTGCGGCTCCGCCAGGAGGGAACTGTTGCCGCACGCCCACTCGGCGTGGGGAGCCGGTCACAGTCAGTGAACCGAGTCGATCAGTCGCTCCGAGAGCGTCCACAGCCGCTCGGCGTTCCCGGGATCGAGCGCGTACGGCTGGTAGTGGTCGCGAAGCTGTCCCTGTGGGTCGTAGTGGCCGCCTAGTGGCTGATCGGCGCGTTGGAGCGGCGTCGCGATCGCACAGTCCTCCAGGTATTTGCCGCTGACACCTTCGAGCTCGGGGGCGACGACGGCCCAAATCGTCGTCGCGGCGCCCTGCTCCGGTGTCTTCCACCCCTCGCGCAGATCGTTGCCCTCGGTGTCGATCCACCCTCTCGCTCGAAACTCGTCCGGGCTCAGGTGGCGCATCAGCCCGGTTCGGATGGCGCCGGGCATGACCGCGTTGGCGGTCAGGTGGGGGCCGGCGAAGCGTGCGCTGAAGCCGACCACGAAAAGCGCGTTGGCCGTCTTTGACTGACCGTAAGCCTCCGCTGGGTCGTAGGCACGGCGCTCGTAGTTGGGGTCCTCGTAGTGGATGTCGCTGCGACGATGCGCGGAGGAGGAAAGACAGATCACGCGTGCGTCGCCGGCTGCCTGAAGGCAGGGGAGGAGCCCGATGGTCAACGCGAAGTGCGCGAGGTGGTTGATTGCCAGATGGGACTCGAACCCGTCGACGCTTCGCTGCTGCGGGGGCCACATCACGGCCGCGTTGTTGACCAGGATGTGCAGCGGCCCTCCGCTGGTGGCATACCTGCGCGCCCACGCGTGGACCCCCGCGAGCGAGCTGAGATCGAGCCGATCGAAGACGATGTTCTCGTTCCCGGTCTCGGCCTGCAGGCGGCTGACCGCGTCGGCGCCCTTGCCCGGATCGCGCCCAGCGATCACGATTCCCGCGCCCGCGCGGGCCAGCGCCTTGACCGTTTCATATCCCACCCCTGCGTAGCCGCCGGTCACGATCGCCTCCTTGCCAGTCAGATCGTGACCAGCGATCATCTCGGCCGCCGTCGCCGTCCGGGCGTCGGTTTGCTCTGCGCTGGGGGTCATCGCGTCGCTCCTTGTTTGCGTCCCTCACCAAGGGCGGACACGAGAAATCACGGTAGGTGCCCGCTTCACAAATGAGAAACAACTGGCGGCTGACAGTCGACAGCCGCCAGCGATCACCGATCCACGTTCGCGCTCCAACCCTCCCGCGCCCCGACCCGCTCGGCCACCTCGACGAACAGATCACGCGCGGGCGATGACCGGGCCGGATCCCACGCCAAGGTTGCGATCCCGTCAAGCACACCATGCTCGAACGGCACCCAGCACAACTCATCCGGCAACGGCTCCTGGGCCGACTCGGGCGCGACCGCCACGCCACGCCCGAATGAAACCTCACGAAACCCGGGATCAAACGGGACAGCGGACGTCACCAGTTCAGGCTCGAACCCCGCGTCCACGCACGCCCGCACGATCGCCGCGCGCTGAGCCGACGCGAGCTCCGGGCCTGGGACAAGCAGCGGCCGGTCCGCCAACTCCGGTAGCGCGACCGTGTCATGGTCAGCAAGCGGATCGTCGTGGCGAACAACGACCCCGTGACGCATCCTCCGCACCTCCCGCGAGAACAGCCCCCGGCCGCCCTCGCCCCAGTGCAGCATCACGACATCCGCTCGGCCGTCGCGCGCCGCCGGCGGCAAATCGGGTGCGGCGAGCTCGACCCCGATCACCTCGACGTCCGGATGAGCCTCTCGCATCGCCGCGATCAGCACCGGCGTCGTGTCATACGAGCCGGACCGGGCGAACCCGAATCTCAGCACCCCATGCGCACCGCGGGCGCGCGAACGCGCCTCCTCCCACAACCCATCCACCGCCGCGAGCACCTCGCGGCCCTGCTCCGCCAGCGCTCGACCGGCCTGCGTCAGCGCAACATGGTGCGTGCTGCGATCAAACAATTGGACCCCCAGTTCGCCCTCCAGCTGACGAATCTGCGAACTCAACACCTGCTGCGAGACACCAACCCGCTCGGCCGCCCGCGTGAAGTTCAACTCCTCGGCCACAGCAAGGAAGTAGCGCAAGTGACGCAGCTCAGGCACCGCCCAAAGCTACCCGACCAAACCAAGGCCTTCGAGGCTGCCCGGTAGTCGTCTAGTGAGCGCTCCTCACGCGCTCGAGGGCTGGCTCAATGCGCCGCTTGCTGCGCGCGCCTCGGCAGTTTCCAACCGGGACGGACGAAGTGGCAGGTGTAGCCGTTGGGGTAGCGCTCGAGGTAGTCCTGGTGCTCTGGCTCCGCCTCCCAGAACGGCCCAGCGGGCTCCACCTCGGTGACGACCTTGCCGGGCCACAAGCCGGAGGCATCAACGTCGGCGATCGTGTCCTCCGCGATACGGCGCTGCTCGTCGTCGACGTAGTAGATCGCCGAGCGGTAGCTGGTGCCGCGGTCGTTCCCCTGACGATTCTTCGTCGTCGGGTCGTGAATCTGAAAGAAGAACTCGAGTAGATCGCGGTAGGAGATGCGGTCCGGGTCGAACAAGATCTCGATCGCCTCCGCATGCGTGCCGTGGTTGCGGTAAGTCGCGTTCGGCACATCGCCACCCGTGTAGCCGACGCGCGTGTTGATCACGCCGTCGAGCTTACGGATCAGATCCTGCATTCCCCAGAAGCACCCTCCAGCAAGGATCGCCTTCTCAGCTTCAGCCATCTTTCCCTCCTCTTCCGTTTCTTCGGTCGCGCGAAACCTGCTCTACACACAGTAGACGCCAGGCGGCTCGACCGGACCGCATTTGAGGTTGCCGCCGAAGCTCTGGCAAGCGCGTCGCCCGCGACCCGGGGACGGCGGACGATCCGCCCCCGGGCCGCTGGTGACGCCTGGCTGGCTAGGGCTGGGTGAAGACGGGCGTGCCGACTCCGAAGAACCGGTTGCCCGCCAGGGTCGCCGACACGTTACCGCCGACGCCCTCCCAGATCCCGTAGGTGTTGTGGAACACCACATTGTGGGCGATCGTCACGGACACGGGCACCGTGGCCGAGAACACGAGCACTCCGGTCGGCAACAGATCCTCCTGGCTCATGTCGAGCGTGTCGCCGTCGAGGTTGTTCCTGCCGATCACGTTGTCCACGATCCGGTTGCCGCTCAGGTCCTCGAACGTGCCCGGAGCGATGGTGTGGGCGTGCATCGTGACGCCCGACAGGCCGTTGCCGGCGATGTAGTTGCCCTCGACGAGATTGTCGTACGAGGCCGTGCCGGCCGAGGCGTTGGCGAACAGGACTCCGGCGCCCTCTCCCAGGATGCCGTTGTTAGTGACGACGTTGTTGCGGATGACGTTGTCGAACACGCCCGCGACCGTCGGCTGGGGCGCCCCGGTCGCGCTCAGAGCGCTCGCGTTGTGCCCGGGGACGGTGATTCCGCAGTCGTACTGATTACCCGTCACGATGTTGTCCTCGATGAGGTTGCCGTGCGTCGGGCCGGTTTCGTCGGTGAGCAGGATGCCGCCCGTGTTGCCGCTGTCGTAGTTGTGGCTGACGACCGAGTCGGCGACCCCGATCAGGTGGATCCCCTCACCGCAGTCGCCCGGGACCCCGCCTTGGGGCTCGCATTCGACGTAGCCGTCGGCCGATCCGCCCGGAATCCCGCCGGTGTCGTTGCCGACCACGCGGTTGTCGGTGATCGTGACGTGGCTGACCGGGCTGGGCCCCAGCCCGGTGACGGCCAGGATCCCCTCGCCGACGGCGCCGGTCACCGTGAACCCGCGGATCTGGACCCAGCCTGACTCGATCATCACTCCCGCCAGGCACGGACCGAGAGGCCCGCAGCTGCCGGAGGTGGTCGACGTCGCCTGGATGGTGGCGTCCCGGCCCACGAGGGTGAGCGGCGAGGAGACGCTCACGTTCCCGGTGTAGGTCCCCGGGCACGCGATCACCGTCCCGCCCGACGGCGCGGCGTCGACGGCTGACTGGATCGTCGAGTACGCGGCGCTGCCGCACGAGCGGTCGGCGCTGCCGGCCGCGCCGGACGGCGAGACATAGAGCGCCCCGCGCATGCCGTGGTCGCCGAAGCCACCCCACCTCCCGGTGGATGCGCCGGCGAGTCCGGATTGGGCGAGGACGGCGACGGCGCAGATGGCAGCGGCCAGCGTCAGACGGCCGACGCGTGCGTACAGAAAGCGGAGCCCGGTCATATGTTCTCCTGTTGGTTGCCCGCCGCCACCCCGGCGGCGGTAAGTGCGTTGCTCCCCGCCGCGAATCTATTCCCGCGGGACGCGCAGTGTCAATGAACGGCCGCGGAGGCCAAGGCATCTGCCTCACACGCGCATCACGAGACGCTCGTGGCAGCCTCGTGAATGAGGTCGCACACCGCCGTGGGCTGGGAGGCCAGCGACGCGTGGCTGGCGGCGAGTTCGACGGTCTTGCGCGGGTTCATGCGCTGCGCCATTCGCCGTTCGTTGTCGGGATGGATCATCCGGTCCTCGCTCGACACCTGGTACCAGGTCGGCTTGTTTTTCCATGCCGGGTCGGTCACGGTGTCCCCGAAGGTCGAGCCCACCGGAGCCTTCTGGGTCACGGCCATGACGAGCGCCTCGTCGACCGGGAGGTCCTGGCAGAAGCTCTCGTGGAACTTATCTTGAGCGATCCACACGTATCCGTCGGAGTCGGGCGCGATGTTGGCCACCGCCGCGGGAGGCATCTGCTCGGTGATCGCACCCAGCCCCTCTCCTGCGTCCGGGGCGAACGCGGCGATGTAGACGAGACCGACGACGTTTGGAAGGTCACCAGCCTGGGTGATCACCGCCCCGCCATAGGAATGACCAACCACTAGAACGGGCCCGTCGATCTGCTTGATCATCTGCTGAGTACGGTGCGCGTCGTCGGCCAGCGACGTCAGCGGATTCTCCACGGCGTGCAGCGACCCGTAGCCGCGACGGTCGAGTTCGACGATCACCTTGGCCCAGTGGGCGGCACCACCCCAGAAGCCGTGCACGAGAACGACAGCCGGTTGACTCACGAGAAAATCTCCTTGGTTTCGCGATCGATAACGAAGCCAGCATAATCAGCGCATGGGGCAATACAGTTGGCCAATCCGCTGACGTTCTTTGCGCAACGTCCACGATCGCACGACGCTCTTTCCTTGCTGGTCCAGGAAGCGGCGTCCGGGGATCTGCTTTCCGGCCTGCTGCGGACCGTGAGGTTGAGAGGGTATGGCGCCGTCCATCTGGCACCTTCGCCACCGTTCGCGATCGAGTTCGGGGAGACGACTGCGATGCTCCACATCTTCGAGCGCGGCGGCTGCGAGCTGCACACATCCGACGCTGCGGAACCTCGTGTCCTCCGGGAGGGAGACATCGCGCTCGTGCCCCGGCCGCGGCGTCATACCATCGCCAGCGGCCCCGCCGGCGTAACCCGCGGGCCCGAACATCGGGATCTCGCAGTCGCCGACAGCGATACTGGGTCGCCTGGGTGGCTTGCGGGATCGTTCGCGGTCGACGCACGGAGCGGAGGACAGATGCTGGCCGAGCTGCCAGACGCGATCGTGCTGACGGCTGGCGGTGACGCGGCGCCCGTCTGGCTCGACGTCAGCCGCCGCTTATTGCTGGAAGAGATCGCCTGGCCCGGGCAGGGTTCGGCCGCAATGATCTCGCGGATTCTGGACCTGCTCTTCATTCAAATCATCCGCGCCTGGGCGAGTGGCCCGGACGCCGATCCCGGATGGATGACTGGCGCGGTGGATCCTCAGATCGGGCAGGCGCTCGCCGAGATCCATGCGGACCCCGCCCGGGAATGGACCGTCGCGGGGCTCGCCCAGGTCGCGCATCTGTCCCGGTCGGCGTTCGCCCAGCGTTTCACCGAGCGCATCGGCCACACGCCCGGCGCATACCTCGCGCAGCTCCGCCTCGAGATCGCCGCCGGCCTCCTTCGCACGACAGATGACCCGATCAACCTAATCGCCGCAGAGGTGGGCTACCGCTCCAACGCGGCGTTCACACGTGCCTTCTCCAAACGCTACGGGAGTAACCCGACACAATGGCGCGCGACCGCCGACGGCACCACCGGTTGAGACAAAGTCGCAGATCACCTCGAGCGAGATGCTTGGACGGCTGCCGGGCGTCTTGGGTAAATCGAGCCCGCGGGCCGACGCCGTCCTGCTTGTGCCAACGCGTCGCCACGCTTCGCGATGACGGCCTTTGACCCTCGGTGTGACAGGATGCGGATACGGGACGCAACGGGCGCCGCCGGCAGAAATCGCGGTCTTGGCGATCGCACTCGCCGAGCTGGCCGCTGGCCCACGCGGGACCGATGACCCGGTCGAGCGTGCCCGACCGCAGGATCGTCTTCAACGCGCCGAGTCGACGTTCGACCCGATCCCGTTTGACGCGTCAACGGCACGCGCGTATGGGCGTGTGTACGCCGAGCTCCTCAGCGCCGGACGCAAGGCACGAGGTCGCCGCGCGCTCGACGTCCTCATTGCCGCAACGGCGCTCGCCGCCGAGCTTCCCTTGTACACCCGACACCCTTCCGACTTCCTCGGCCTCGATCGCTTGCTCGAGATCGTGGGCGTGTCGACCACACCGCCGACCGGGGTCCGATAACGCGCCGAGACGACGCTTCAGCTTCCGATTTGGAAACGAAGCCGTCGCACAAACGAGCGCCATTGTGGGCAGCACACAGTTACTCGAACGGTCGAGGCCGAACTTTGGCGATTCACCTGACACATGCGCGGGGTGAGCGCCAAAGTTGACCAGTCCCGCGGCCTCGGCCCGGAGGCATTTGTTACCGGCTCACAATTAATTTCCGGTGTGCGGGCTCTGCGCGACAACCTCGAAACTGAAGCGTCCAACTGTCGAGGTGGGACAGTTTCCAAATGCCGCACCACGGGAAATCGCCGCTCCTCCCGCAGGACGTTTGTGCAGCGCCACCGGTGTCGCGTTCAGCGACGCGCTTCCGGCGGGGCTCGAGGTCGCCACCCCCAACGGCCTCACCGGCAGCTAGAACGGGAGGACGGCCACCGCGATCGCCGGTTCGCAGATCGTCAGCCTGACCGGCGGGAGCCTCGCCAGCGGCGCCTCGTGCACGATCTCGGTGAGCGTCGCGGCGACCCACGACGGCGACTTCGCCGAGCGAACCACGGCGTCCTCCAGCGATGGCGGTACTGGCGCGCCCGCCACCGCCCACTTGCTCGCCGCAGCGCCGCCGACACTCAGCGCGGGCTTCAACCCGTCGTCGGTCAACGCCGGCGCGACGAGCACGCTGACGTTCACGGTCCAGAACCCGAACTACGACGTCCCGCTGACCGGAGTCGGCTTCACCGACGCGCTCCCGTCCGGGCTGACCACCGCCAACCCGACCTCCGCGACCGGAACGTGCGGCGGCGGAACGCTGACAGCCGCGCCTGGGAGCGCGACGATCGCGTTGAGCGGCGGCGTGCTCAGCGCCGGTGGGAGCTGCACGCCGTCGGTCAGCGTGCAGGCGTCCAGTGCTGGGATCGAGGACAACGGGACCGGGACGGTCACGTACGCGGGCGCCGGCACGGGCACCGGCGCGACCGCGAAGCTGACCGTGCTGTCGAGCCCAGCCGTCTCGATCACCTCGCCGACCAATGGGGAGCGGTTCACGCTCGGGCAAAAGGTGACCGCCGCCTACTCCTGCACCGACGATGTCAACGGCCCCGGGATCGCGTCTTGCATCGGCATAGGCGGCCCGGGGGCGAGGCTCGATACCAAGACGCTCGGCGTGCACACGTTCACTGACCGCGACGAGCGCGGACGGCCAGCGCACGAGCACGACCGTCGACTACACCGTCGGGCCGACCACCAACCGCTTCCACGTTCCGCACCTCGTCACGCACCCCGACGGGACGGTCCAGTTCAAGCTAACGCTGCCCGGACCGGGGTCGATCGCGGTGCTCGAGACCGCCTGGGACGACAACTTTGCGACCGTCGCGACGCTGCTACGGCCGGCCCCATATCGCTTCGCGTTCTCGCGCAAGAGCGTCCGCGTGCTCAGCGCTCGAACGCTCAGCATCACTGTCAAGCCGAACGCCCGCGGCGTGAAGCTGATCAAGTTCCCGCGCTACAAGGTCCGGATCCGACTGTGGGTGACATACACGCCGACCGGCGGTCACGCAGCGTCGGGTTCTACGGTCTACGGATCACTCCCTAGAGGCCACATCGGCAGCGCGTGCTGCGCGGGCTTGACGCGTGACCGGGGTCCTCAACCCGGGCCTGACGCGTGATCGGGGTCCTCAACCCGGGCCTGACGCATGATCGGGGTCCTCAACCCGCTGTGGACGCGACGCGGGTCATGCATATCCGGCCAATCGGCGAGCGAGTCCGGCGCCGTGGCCGCCGGTGCATGTCCCACATGCATCTGATGGCACGGCCGCGCTGAGCCGCACCGAATGGCCGGCTGTGCATCACCGGACAGACGCCCCATCCGGTCCTTCCCCTGGTTGTCCGTGACGCCTGACATCGGCCGCCCCTTCTACCAGGCGATTACGACCCTCCACGCCCTGGCCCTGATAGAAGAACCGCCCCCCGCTGGTGCGGAGGGCGGTTCGAATTCTTTGCAAAGGTGGAGACGGCGGGAATTGAACCCGCGTCCGCAGCCGCGCAAAAGGTGGCGTCTACGAGCGTAGCCGGCGCTCTGTTCTCACCCTCGACTCGCCTCGCCGGCGGGGTTGTCGAAAGCCAGCTCCGTAGATGTCCCCGGCGGGGCTGGAGCGGACCTCACCGGGTGAGCCTGCTGCTGAACCGGACCGCCGCCGCAGGCAAACGGCCGCCGGTATGGCACTAGCTGCTAATTAGACAGCGAGGCCAAAAGCGTGGGAATCTGCACGATTCGCACTTATTGTTTCCCGGGTGTTTTACGAGGCCTCCCGGGACCTCGACTCGCAACCACCCCCACGAATCGACCACGTCGAAGCCTGTCGTCCCCGGGGATGTGGCCTTCGAGTATAGCCGCGAGGGGGCCCGTCCCGGCGTCGCGCGACGCCGTGAGCAACTCAACCGGAGGACATCGTAAGACCGGCGGAGAGGGGGCCGGACCATTCCTACAATCGGGAGCAATGGAATCGAATACGCCATGGCTGCCGGCGCCGGTGAGCGCACCCGAGGCCTCGCCCGCGGAGGGCCGGCCGGCTCTTGACGCGCCGCCGCAAAAGCCGCGGTCCACGATCAGACAACGCCTGTCCGCGCTCGGCGCGGCGATCGTCGCCCTGCTCGCGAAGCTCAAGAGCATCCTGGTGCTCCTGCCGAAGCTCAAGCTGCTCGCGTCGACGGGGACGATCCTCGTCTCGCTCGCGGCCTACGCGTTGCTGTGGGGCTGGCCGTTCGCCGCCGGGTTCATCGCGCTGCTGTTCGTGCACGAGATGGGGCACGTGATCGCGCTGCGCCGCGAGGGCATCAAGGCCAGCGCACCGATGTTCATCCCTTTCATGGGGGCGCTGATTACGGCTCGCTCCCTTGGCCAGAACGCGCTCGCCGAGGCGCGGGTGGGACTGGCCGGCCCGATCCTCGGCAGCATCGGCTCGGCGGCGTGCATCCTCGTCTGGCACGCCACCGGGAACTCGCTCTGGGAGGCGCTCGCCTTCACCGGCTTCTTCCTGAACCTCTTCAACCTGCTGCCGGTCGTGCCGCTCGACGGCGGCCGCGCGATGGCCGCGATGGCACCGTGGATGTGGTTCGTCGGGTTCGCCGCGCTGATCCCGCTGGCATTCATCTTCCCGAACCCGATCATCTTCCTGATCCTGGTGTTCGCCGGGCTCGAGACCTTCAAGCGCTGGAAGCTCCGCCGCTCCGCCAGCCCCGAGCAGCAGACCTACTACCGCGTCCGGCCCATGCACCGAGCGCTCGTGGCCGCCGTCTACCTGGGCCTCGTGGCGCTGCTGGTCGTGGGCATGCACGCCACGCTGGTGGCGCGCACCATCGGCTAAGGCTCGGCGCCCCTCCGCGGTCCCGCCCCGTCCGCTTCGACCACGGCTCAGGCGGCCGGCGGCTGGCGGCGAACCACCCGCGTCTCGTCGTACCCGGCTTCGCGACGCGTCCACCAGAAGGTGTAGATCAGCGCGAGCACGAGCCCGACGAGGCCAACCACGAACAGCACGGTTCCAGCCGTCTGGATGTCGAAACCGTTGACGTGCGCGGTGACAGCCCACTTCAGGATCGCGCCAGCAGCGATCAACACAATGCTCGTTCCGATTGTCATGTAGCTCTAACTACCCGGTATCGGGATAGCTACCCCCTCTACCAACGACCAAGTTATGATTGACTAGTCAACTAATCTCGGCGAACGAACGAACGAACGAACGGACGAACGAACGAACGAACGACGCCCGCGCCCGCCCGCCCGAACCCAAGACGCGCCGCTACCGCCGCGCCTCGCGCAACTCGCGTTGCACGTCACGGGCCATCTCGCGCCGGCGGATCGTGTCGCGCTTGTCGTACAGGTCCTTCCCTCGCGCCAGCGCGATCTCGACCTTGGCCCGCGACCGTGGACCCGAGAAGTAGATCCGGGTCGGTACGAGCGTCAACCCCCGCTCGCGCGTCCGCCCGATCAGCCGCTCGATCTCGTAGCGGTGCAGCAGAAGCTTGCGGGGACGCTCGGGATCGTGGTTCTCGCGCGACGCCGGTCCGTATGGGGCGATGTACAGCCCCAGCAGCCACACCTCGCCGTCGCGCACCACGGCGTAGGAGTCCTTGAGCTGAGCGTTGCCGTCACGCAGTGACTTGACCTCGGTGCCGGTGAGCGCGATCCCCGCCTCGAAGCGCTCGAGCAGGTTGTAGCGGTAGGAGGCCTGGCGGTTAGTCGCCACGTCGCCGGCGCCGGCCTTGCGCTTACGAGACTTCGCCATGAGCGGTCAATCCTGCCAGCCGGGGAGCAGATCCACCCTCCCGCGCGGCGGGTCGATCCCGCCGACCCGCACGGTCACCGGATCGCCCAGCCGAAGCGCCGAGCCCGACCGGGTTCCCACAAGCATCGTGCCCTGCTCGTTCAGCTCCCACCAGTCGCCACGGAGGCGGCGGACCGGGAGCATCCCCTCGAACTCCGACCGCGGCCCGAAAGCCACGAAGGCCCCCGCGCCGGCCAGCCCGACCACCTCGCCCTCGAAGTCCTCGTCGGAATCTGTGGCCGAACGCAGCACGCGCTCGAGCAGGAAACAGCACGCCACGTCGTCAGCGTCGCGCTCGATCGACATCGCCTCGCGCTCCCGCGCCGAGCACCATGGCCCCGCCGCCGCTACCCAGCCCACCTCGGGCGCCGGCTCCTCGCCACCCAGCGCGGACAGCAGCGCGCGGTGGCAGATCAGATCGGGATAGCGCCGGATCGGTGAGGTGAAGTGGCAGTAGCTGGCCAGCTGGAGCCCGGCGTGCCCACGATTTCGCTGGTCGTAGTACGCCTGCTTCAAAGACCGGAGCACGAGGCTGGTCAACGCACGTCGGCCCCGCCCCGCGTGTGCGGCGGTCCACTGCTCGATCAGCTGGGAGGCCTGCCCGATCACATCGGCGGCCTGCTGCGGAGTGAGGTTTCCCTTCGGGACCGGTGGCGTCGGCACCCCGAGCGAGGCCAGCTGGTCGATCAGCCGCTCCGCCGCCGCGCCGTCCGGCCGCTCGTGCACGCGGTACAGCGTCGGCACCCGCCGCGTGGTCAAAAAGTGCGCCACTTGCTCGTTGGCGGCGATCATCAGGTGCTCGATCATCCGGTGCGACTCGGTCTGCTCGACCGGCTCGACCGCGATCACGTTGCCGTCGTCGTCGAACTCGAAGTCCGGCTCGAACGAGTCGACCTCGAGAGCTCCTCGAGAGGCGCGGCGCGCCTCGAGCGCAGCCGCGGCAGCGCGTGCGCATGCCAGCCCCGCCCCCCACGTCCCCTCGGCCGACTCGGACCCGGCGAAGATCCTGTCGACGCGGTCGTAGTCGAGCCGCTCGTCGGAGCGGATCACCGAGCGGTAGAACGAGGTGTGTCGCACGTGGTCGTCCTCGAGTAGGAGCTCGACCGTGACCGTCAGGCGGTCCTGGCCGGGGACCAGCGAGCAGGCGTTGTTGGAGAGCGCTCGTGGGAGCATCGGCTCGACCGCACTCGGGACGTACACGCTGGTCGCGCGCCGGTAGGCCTCGCGGTCGAGCAGCGACCCGGGACGCACGTAGGCCGAGACGTCGGCGATGTGCACCCACACCCGGCGTGTGCCGTCAGGCTCATCTGAGGCCGAGACCGCGTCGTCGAAGTCCCGCGCGCTGACGGGGTCGACGGTGAACGTCGGCAGCGACCGGAGGTCGCGGCGCTCCGCCCAAGTCGCGCCACCGCCATCGGAGACGGAGCCCGTCACGGGCACTGCCGCCGACACCTCCCGCGCCTCGTGCTCCACCGCCGGATCGAAAGTTCGCCGCAGCCCGCGGTCGACCATCAGCCCCTCGAGCACGTCGCGGGCCACGTCGGCCCGGCCGAGCCGGCGGGCCACGGTGGCCCGGCCACCGGGACGGCCGTTGCGGCCCGCTCCCGGGCGCACGACGATCAGGTCCCCCACCGCCACCTGCCGGTCCCGGCTGACCACCATCCTCGGTCCGGGCCCGAAGAACGGTTCGGCGACCAGGAACTTCCCGCGGCGCTCGAGCACTGCCACCCGCGAGCCGGAGCCCGCGTCGCGCGACGCGGGACTCACCGCACCTCGGCGGCCACGGTCTTCTCGGCGACCTGCAACGCGTTGTCGGTGGCCGTTGGCACCTGACTGGTGGGCGCGTAGACGTTGGGCGCGATGCCGGCGCCTTCCTTCACCCCACCACCTCCGAGGTTCTGTCCGTTCGGCGTGAAGTACTCGCCGACCGTGAAATCCAGCGCGCCGCCGTTGGGTAGCGGGTCGATCTCCTGAAAGACACCTTTGCCGTAGGTGTGGGTTCCCACCACCAGGGCCCGGCCGCGGTCCTTCAGCGCGCCGGTGACGATCTCCGCCGCCGAGGCCGTGCCGCGGTCGACGAGGACCACCATCGGGATGCTCGTCGGGATCGCACCACCCCTGGCAACGTACACCTGGCGGGGCTGCGCCCGGCCTGCGGTCGAGACGATCGTCCCGTCTGGGATGAAGATGCTGGCCACGTTCACCGCCTCGTTGAGTAGCCCGCCCGGGTTGTCGCGCAGGTCCAGGATCAGCCCGCGCGCGCCCTCGTGTAGCACGTCCTCCACCTGCGTCCGCAGCTCGGCTCCGGCTCCTTCGACGAACTGCGTGAGGACCAGCACGCCGAGCTTGATCCCGTGGTAGGTCACGATCGTCCCGCTCGCCACCGGGACGACGATGTCCTCCCTGACCAGCGTCCGCGTGATCCTGCGATGTCCCCGCTGGATGGTCAAGGTCACGGGCGTGCCCGCCTTGCCCTGGATCAGCGCCGAGCCGAAGGTGGGCGGACGCTTGGCCAGTGAGGTCGAGCCGACGGCGATGATCACGTCACCCCGCTCGAGCCGGGCGGCGGCCGCCGGCGACCCGGGGAACACGTCCTGGATGGCCAGCCCGCGCGACTCGCCAACCACATCGACGCCGATCCCGCTCAGGTGCGGGTTGTCCTCGTTCAGGAATCCCTGGTAGTCGGACGGGTCGTAGTAGTGCGAGTACGGGTCGTCGAGGCTCGCCACCATCCCGGCCAGGCCCTTGTTGACGAGCTGGTTGCGGTTGAGCGGCCGGTAGTAGTCGCGCTCCAGCAGATTGAGGACCTGATTGACGAGCGGGTCCTCGCCCTGGTCGACAAAGGCGTTGCGCACCGGCGAGGGAAGCCAGCTCGGGTGCCCGCCGAGCCAGATGCCGGCCAGCAGCACGATCAGCCCGGCCACCACCAAACTGACGATCCGGGGGCGACCCGAACGACGAGAAACCATGCCCGCAGGTTAGAGAATATGGTCGGCGGCGCCTCGCGGCGGCGCCTTAGCCGGGCGGCGGATCCCCGCGCGGCCGGGCCACTGGCCCAAGTGACCCGGCGTTGCGGGAGAGGTTTTTAGAAGTTGTGCTGGAAGCTCGGTCCGGCGGTCGTGAACTTGTAGGTCGTCTTCGAGTTGAACACCTGACCGGGGTTCAGCACCACCGACGGCCAGCCCGCCTGCCCAATGTGGTGTGGGGTGTCCGGGTAGTGCTGGGTCTCGAGCGTGAACGCGTCTCCCTGGCGGTAGGCGTGACCGCTCGTCCCGACCAGGTCGCCGACCAGGAAGTTCCCGGTGTAGAGCTGCACGCCGGGCTGGTCGGTGTACTCCCACAGCACGATGCCGTCACCGGGATCCTGAGCCACCGCGTCCAGCCGATAGCCCGAGCCACGGATCACCCAGTTGTGGTCGTAGCCATGCGCGACCACCAGCTGGTTGCCGAGCCGCGCGCTGGCGTCCTCGATGTTCCGGCCGATGGGCTTCATCGTCCGGAAATCGAACGGCGTGCCGGCGACCGACGCGAAGCCGGTCGGGATCTGCACGCTGTTCGTCGGCTGGAACGTGTCGGAGTTGATGGCCAGCTTCTGGGCGTAGACGTCGCCCGAGCCCTCCCCGGCCAGGTTGAAGTACGTGTGGTTGGTGTAGTTGATGACGGTCGGCGCGGTCGTCGTCGCCCGATAGGCGATCCCGAGCGCGTTGTCGTTGCTCAGCGTGTAGGTCACCTCGGTCGTTACCGCTCCCGGGAACCCGTTCTTGCCGCTCGGGTCGGTGTAGGTCAACTTCAGCGCGACCGCACCCGCGAGCGTCTCGGGCGTCGCCGCCCACACCTGCGTGTTGTAGGAATCCGGCCCGCCGTGCAGCGTGTTGACGTTGTTGGGGCCGTTGTTGCCGACGAGGTTGTAGAACGTCCCGTCGAGCGTGAACGAGTGATTGGCGATCCGGTTGGCATACCGGCCGATGATTGCGCCGAAGTACGTCTCACCGGACCCGCCCGCGGCAGGCCACGGCTGGTTCTGGAAGTCGTTGACGTAGTCGCTCAGCTTCGGGAAGCCGAGGGCCACGTTCTTGAGCGCGCCGGCGCGATCCGGCACCCAGATCGACTGGATGACGCCCCCGTAGTTGGTGATCTTGACGAGCATGCCGTTGCCGTTGCGCAGCGTGTACAGGTCGACTGGCTTGCCGTTGGCGGTCCCCCACGGCACGTGGGTGATGCTCAGGCTGCCGTGCCCGGCCTTCCCATGCTTGCTCGGCTCGTGCCCCTGCTTGGCTGCGAACGCGATCCCCCCGGTTCCCAGCAACAGCACCCCTGTCGCGAGCACGACGCGAGCCCAAATGAGAGTACGCAGCCTTCTCGGGCTGCCGAACCCGATTTGCATGGATCCTCCCTTCAGTTGTGCGCTTGCCCGGCCGCGAATCCGCAAGCGGTTGGCGTACGCGGGAAACATATAGCAGAAATGTGAGCGCTCACACGCAGGATGGAGAATTGCGGGAGGTCGGTCGTAATTGGATGAACCCGCCCCGAGCCGTCGCCCAGGAGCCAAGACCCCGCCGGCGTCTCAGAACTGGATCCGGCCGGGCAGCTCAGTGCCGGCGACCGTGAACCGATAGGTCGTCCGGGACACCAGCAATCGTCCCGGCCGCAGCACTGGATCGGGCCAGCCGGGATCGCCCAGGTGGTTGGGCGCGTCGGGATGGAGCTGCGTTTCGAGCGCGAACGCATCGCCCGGCCGGTAGCACCGGCCGCTCGTCCCGACGAGGTCGCCGGCCAGGTGGTTCGACGTGTAGACCTGCACGCCGGGCCGGTCGGTGTAGGTCCAAAGCCCGATCCCGCTCCCCGGATCGCATGCCACCGCGGCCAGCCGGTAACCCGACCCGCGAAGCACCCAGTTGTGGTCGTACCCCCACGCCAGCGCGAGCTGCTCGCCACCCGGTGCCCCGGCCGAGCGCAGATCCCGCCCGATCGGCTTCATCGCGCGGAAGTCGAACGGCGTCCCGGCCACCGGCGTGAACCCGGTCGGGATCCCGATCTCGGAGATCGGCTGCATCACGTGTGCGTTGACGGCGAGCAACTGGTCGTAGACGTCGCCCGACCCCTCGCCGGCCAGGTTGAAGTACGTGTGGTTGCTGGGACTGACGACCGTGGGCGCGTCGGTGCGCAGGCGGTACTCGATCCGCAGCGCGTTGTCGCGCGTGACCGCGTACTCCACCACGTTTTCGACCGTCCCGGGAAAGCCGTTCGCGCCGTCCGGATCGACGTAGCGCAGCCGCACGGCCGCGTCTGAATCGGCCGCGCCCGGCGCCGCCTCCCACACGCGTCCGCTGTAACCGCCACCGGGGCCGCCGTGCAGGGTGACCGCGTTACCCGGTCCGTTGTTGCCGGCGAGCTCGTAGCGGTGGCCGTCGAGCACGAATGAGTGATCGGCGATCCGGTTCGCGTAGCGCCCGATCAGCGCACCGAAGTGCGTGCCCCCGGAGGCACTGCCATCGGCGCCGCTGGTGTTCGCCACGTACTCCCTCAGGGTCGAGAACCCCAGCGCCACATTGACGCGACGTCCCGACCGGTCGGGCACCCAGATCGACTGGACCACCCCCCCGTACGATGAAACCGACACGGTCAGGCCGCCAGGACTGGAGAGCGTGTAAAGCTCGATCGGCTGACCTTCGACCTCTCCCCACGGCTCGCTGGTGACGCTCACCTCGCCACCATGATGCCTAGCTCAGACCCGCAGGAAGCGGCGCAGCGAGAGCCCGGAGCCAACCGCCGAAACCAGCGCCCCAGCCCCCAGCAGCACCACGATCAGCAGGCTGAAGGCGATCGTGCGCGGCGCGGCGATCAGCGTCCAATTGCTGGCCAGCGGGTCCAGCAGCGCGATCTTGGTGATCCCGAGCACGATGATCGCGAGCAGCGCGCCGACCGAGCCGACGATCATGCCTTCGATCACGAACGGCCAGCGGATGAACCAGTCGGTGGCGCCGACCAGCTTCATCACCTCCACCTCGCGCCGGCGGGAGTAGAGCGACAGGCGGATCGTGTTGGCGATCAGGAGGATCGAGGCCAGCACGAGCAGGACCGTGAGCACCGCGGCGGTGATCGTCACCAGGTTCGTGACCTCGAGGATCTTCTTGGTATCGGTCTGCTTGTTGGACACGCTGTTGATCGCCGCGTCGATCGAGCCGCCGCCCGGCCCCGAGCCGGCGATCTCGCTGTGCACGAGGAGCACGTTGCTCGGGTTGTCTGGAATCACGTGGAAGGTGTCCGGCAACGGATTTGACCCGAGCAGGGCATAGGCCGCCGGATCGGCCTGCTTCTGCTGTTCGTAGGCCTGTTGCTTGGAGACGAACTGGACCGACTTGACGTGCGGCAGGCGCGACAGCTCGGCCTGCACCCGGGAGTCATCGGTCGCGGTCGCGTTCGTGTTCATGTAAACGTCGACCTCGACCCGGCCACGCACGCTGTCGGCCGCCCCGTTGGTGGCCTGCACGATCGGGATGAACACGCCGAGCACGCACATAGTCACGAGCACGGTGGCCAGCGCGGCGAAGCTCGGCGCTGCGCTGCGCCGCATCGACCGGATGGCCTCGCGGAGGAAGAACCCGAGCCGCATCGCTCAGGAAACCCCGGGCGGGCGCGTCACCGGGGCGCGCATGCGGCGGGCAAACTCCCGGGTGGTCTCGTCGCGCGTGTACAGTCCGGTGGCCTCGTCACGGACGATCCGCCCGTGCGATAGCTCGAGCACGCGGCGGCGCATCTTGTCGACCATCGCCTGGTCGTGCGTGGCCACCATCACGGTCGTTCCGGTGCGGTTGATGCGGTAGAGCAGCCGCATGATGTCGATGCTCATCTCGGGATCGACGTTCCCCGTCGGCTCGTCCGCGAGCAGCAAGGGCGGGTGGTTGACGAACGCGCGCGCAATAGACACGCGCTGCTGCTCGCCGCCCGACAGCTGGTCGGGATAGTTGTGCAGCTTGGTCGACAGCCCCGTCAGCCGTAGGATGTCCGGAACCTTCTCGCGGATCTCCCTGCGTGTGCCGCCCGTGACCTGCAGCGCGTAGGCGACGTTGTCGTAAACGGTCCGGCTCGGCAGCAGCTTGAAGTCCTGAAACACGACGCCGATGTTGCGGCGGTAATAGGCGATCCGCCGGCGCGTGATCTCGTCGAGCAAACGCCCAGCCACGCGGATCTTGCCGCCCGTCGGGTCGAGCTCCTTGATGAGCAGGCGCATGACGGTCGACTTGCCCGAGCCGGTGGCCCCGACGAGGAACACGAACTCGCCGCGGACGATCGAGAAGCTGACCTCGTCAAGCCCGACGTCGCCGCCGGGGTAGCGCTTGGAGACGCCCCGGAACTCGATTACCGGGGCGGCCTGCTGGCCGGCTCCGGCCGGCTGGGTGTCGCGCGGGGCGGGGACGGCTGCAGCCTCCCGGCGCCGGCTACTGATTCTGTTTTGTGACTGGATGCTGGCCATAAGCTGCGGGGCAGCGTACCGAGACCCGTCACCGAACGGCGTCCCAACCCTCCCTCTGCAACGCGATTTGCAGCTCTCGCTACCTTTAGCCGCATGCCGTCGATCACGCGCGGGTCGCTTTCGAACGGGCTGCCGCTCTACCGGATCGCGGTGGAGGGCGCCCGCTCGGCCACCATTCTGGTCGCCTTCGACGCCGGTGCGCGCACCGAGCGCGAGGACGAGAACGGGATGGCCCACTTCCTCGAGCACCTCGTCTTCAAGGGCGGCGAGAAGTACCCCACCTATCGGGACGTCAACGAGGCGGCCGAGCGGATCGGTGCGGTCCTGAACGCCTACACCAGCCACGATCTGGTGGCCTTCCACATCACCGCCCGCTCCAACAAGGCCCTCGAGGCGGCAGATCTCCTGACCGACTTCGTCGCGCGGCCGAGGATCGACGCCGACGAGCTCAACCGCGAGCGCGGCGTCGTCGTCCAGGAGATCGCGCGGGCCAACGATCAGCCGTCGGTCATGGCGGAGCACCTGATCGACGAGGCGGCGTTCGGCGACCACCCGCTGGGCCGCCCCGTCCTCGGCCCTGCCGAGCACATTCGCGACACGTTCACGCGCGAGGGCATCGTCGCCTTCCGCGAGCGGCGGTGGTCGCCCAGCCATGGCGGCGCCTTCCTGGTCGGCAACCTCGAGGGCCTCCCCGAGAACGGTGCCGTCGAGGAGCTGTTCACCCGTTTTCCGGAGCGTCCTGCGCCTGAGCCCTACGAGCCCGCGCCTCCGGCCCACCCGCGCGTGCTTGTCCAGGAGCGCGACTCCAACCAGTCGCACCTGCGGATGTCCTACCGGCCCGAGATCGAGATCGCCGATCCCAAGCAGCGGGCGACGCTGGCCATCTACTCGACCCTGCTGGGCGGCTCGATGGGTTCGCGACTGTTCGATGAGATCCGCGAGCAGCGCGGCCTCGCCTACTCGGTCCACTCGATCGCGCACGCCTACGCCGACGTGCCCGTACTTCAGCTGTCGGCCGGCCTTGACTCGGGCAAGATGCTCGAGGCGTACCGCAGGATGCGCGACATCGTCATCGAGCTACGCGAGGACGGGCCGACCGAGACCGAGGTCGAGCGGGCCCGCGCCTACGCCGCCGGCGCGCGTGCGATCGCGTTCGAGAACACCGGCGCCATCGCCCGCCACGCCGCCCAGCAGACGATCGTCTACGGCGAAGACGTCGATCCCGACCGTACGATCGAGCTTTTGGACGACGTGACCTACGACGAGGTGAGAGAGGTTGCCGCGCGCGTGGCCGATAGGCTGTCGGTCGCGTGCGTCGGTCCGCATACCGTGGAGGAGCTCGAGTCAGCCTGAGACGTTGGATTGTCGGGGGAATCGCCACGTTGGCGATTGCTGGATGCGGCGGAGGGAGTCACGCCGCCAAGCCGAGCCCGGAGGCCTCGGTTGGGTTGCCCGTGGCCCACACCACGACGACGACCGCGACGCGGACGACGAGCACCACGTCCCCGCCACCCCCGATGACGCCCGAGCTCGCAAGCCTGCGCGCGCGGCTCGCGGGGGTGTTCGGCAGAGCGGGCGCGGGGGCAGCGTCGGGCGGCCTCGTCTACGACCTGACCACCAAGCAGACGCTGTTCTCCCTGCGCGCGAACGTGGGGCGGCCACCGGCGTCGGTCGAGAAGCTCTACACGACCGTCGCCACACTCGCCAAGCTCGGCCCTCACGCCCGCCTGAAGACGACCGTGGTCGGCGCCGGCCACCTCGGCCCCGGCGGCGTGTGGCACGGCAACCTGTATCTCGTCGGCGGTGGCGACCCGACGTTCGGCGACGGCGCTTTCAACAAGGCCTGGGAGCAGGGCTACGGGCCGACCGCCAACGAGCTGGTCGGGCAGCTGGTCCACGACGGGATCAAGAGCGTGTCGGGGTGGGTGATTGGCGATGCCGCCCTGTTCGACGGGCTGCGCGGGGGCCCGGCCACCGGCTACGCCCCCGATATACCTGATTTCGGAGGGCAGCTGTCGGCGCTCAGTTACGACCATGGGTCCACCTACAAGAAGCTCAACCCCGGGGCGTTCGCGGCCAAGGAGCTCGTGCTCACGATGCACGACGCCGGGATCGGGGCGCGCCCGCTGAACCGGACCCTGCCCGCCCCTGGTGGGACGCAGCAGCTCGCGTCGGTGACCTCTCCGCCGCTGTCGGTGATGCTCAAGCTGATGGACGTTCCCTCGGATGACTTCTTCGCCGAGATGCTGACCAAGCAGCTCGGCGTGCGGTTCGGCGGCGCGGGGAGCATTCAGGCCGGCGCCCAGGTGATCTCCGACGTGATCGCCTCGTACGGCATCCACCCGGCGATCGTCGACGGCTCGGGGCTGTCGCGCTCCGACCACTCCTCGCCGGGGCAGGTGGTCGCGCTCCTGCGCGATATCTGGAAAACACGGATCGGCCGGGTGCTGTCGGCCTCGCTGCCCGTGATGGGAGTCAGCGGGACCGTTCAAAACATCGCCCCACGCACGGCGGCGCAGGGACGCTGCATCGCCAAGACCGGCACGCTCAACTACGTGACCAACCTCGCGGGCTACTGCACCGCGCTCAACCACCACGTGCTCGCATTCGCGCTGATGGTCGACGGACCGAGCAACTGGGCGGCGATCGAGTTGTTCGATCAGATGGTCCCGGCGATCGCGCAATATTGAAGGCATTTGCGCGCGGCGGCCGGCCACGCGACAATCGCGCCGTGGAGGTGACCACCGCCGTGAACAGGCGCGAGCTGCAGCGGTACCTGGCGCGGATCGATGACCGGTGGCAGATCGATCGCGCCGTGCTCGGCGGCGCGCGAGTGGCCGATGAGCAGGGCGCGCCGCCGCAGCGCGAGCGAGGCCCCGAGTTCGTGATGATCCTCGTCTCCCCGTCGTTCGAAGGGATGCCGTGGCTCGAGCGCGTCTATCACGCGGCATCGCTGTGGGACGCGCTCGAGATGGGCGCTCCGGCCGACGTCCACTGCTACACGCCCGACGAGTTCGAGCGCAAGCGCGTGTCGCTGCCGCGGGTGGTCGACGCCGTCGGCAGCGGGATCGACCTGCTCGTGGACGCATCCATGTAACGCCGATGAGCACGCGGACCGTGACTCCCGGCGGCCTGGCCCGAGCGGCGCTGCTGTCATCGGCGCGGCCGCGATCGCGGTCGGGATCGCACTGACGCTGCGGCCGTTCTCGTCGCTCGATGCGCGCCCACGGGCGACTGGATCGCGGGCGGCCTGTTGCTCGCGACGCTCGGACAGCCGCCGGGTGGCGACGGCGAGACCGCTGGGCGGGCGGGCGGGCGGGCGGCTAATCAGCTGATCGCCACCATCCGCTCGATCGGCAACCGCGCCCGATCGGCCACCTCGGGCGGCACCTTGACCTCGTGCACGCCGTCGCGCAGCGAGTCGCGGAGTTTGGGCAGCGTGATCATCTTCATGAACCGGCAGTGGGCGGCCTCATTGGCGGCGATGAACTCGACGTCCGGAGCCGCCTGGCGCAGCGGATGGAGCATCCCGGTCTCGGTGGCGACGATCGCCGTGCCGCCCCGCTGCCTGCGGGCATAGCCGAGCATCCCGCCGGTCGAGAGCATGTGGACCCCCTCGGCGTCGACGTCGCCGGCGGCGACGTACTCCATCACGCTCGTCGAGCAGCCGCACTCCGGGTGGATCAGAAAGTCGGCGCCGGGGTGGGCCGCGCGCACGGACGCGATGTCGTCGGGCCTGATGCCGGCGTGCACGTGGCATTCGCCGTCCCATACGTGCATCGAGCGCCCCGTCGACTTCTCGACGTATGCGCCGAGGAACATGTCGGGACCGAACAGGATCTCGACGTCCTCGCCGTGTTCGGCGCGGATGTGCTCGACGACCTTGACCGCGTTGGCCGACGTGCAGCAGTAGTCGGTCAGGGCCTTGACCTCGGCGGTGGTGTTGACGTACATGACGACGATCGCGCCGGGGTGGGCCGCCTTCCACTCGGCCAGCTGCTCGGCGGTGATCGAGTCGGCCAGCGAGCAGCCGGCGTCGGGGTCGGGGATCAGGACGCGCTTGTCGGGGCAGAGGATCGAGGCGGTCTCGGCCATGAAGTGCACGCCGCAGAACACGATCGTGTCCGCGCCGGCCTCGGCCGCGTGCTGGGAGAGACCCAGCGAGTCGCCGACGTAATCGGCAACATCCTGGATTTCTGGCAGCTGGTAATTGTGGGCGAGGATCACCGCGCCGCGCTCCTGGGCCAGCGCGCGGACCTCGTCCTGAAGGGCAGGGATGTTCTCGAGAAGCAGGGGTGCGTCAGACGCACCGAGCATCGGCAGGTTCATGGTTTTGGCTCGGGCTCGAGGAGGAGGGACAGATCTAGCGCCGGGGCGCTGTGGGTAAGCGCCCCCACTGACACGAAGTTTACTCCCGTGCCTGCGATGTCCCGGATCGTCTCCAGGGTGACGCCGCCGCTGGCCTCGAGCTTGGCCCGGCCGGCCACGAGGCGCACGGCCTCCGTGAGCTGCTCCACCGACATGTTGTCGAGCAATATCCAGGGCGCCCCAGCCTCGAGCGCCTCGTCGACCTCGGCCGACGTCCTGGCTTCGACCTCGAGGGTCAGCTCGGGGGCGTAGGCGTGCGCCTTGCGGACCGCCTCCCCCACCCCGCCGGCGATCGCGGCGTGGTTCTCCTTGATCAGGATCGCGTCGAACAGGCCGAAGCGGTGGTTGGTGGCGCCGCCGGCCGCCACGGCCGCCTTCTCGAGCGCCCGCAAGCCCGGAGTGGTCTTGCGCGTGTCGAGGATCGTGGCACCGGTTCCCGCCACCGCGTGCACGGCACGCGCCGCCATCGTCGCGACCCCCGACAGGCGCTGGAGGAAGTTCAAAGCCGTGCGCTCACCGGTCAGGAGCGCGCGCGCCGACCCCTCGAGGCGCATCACCGGTCCGCCGTCCCGCCACTCGCCCTCGGCCACCAGGCGCTCCACGACTACATCCGGATCGAGCGCGCGGAACGTCTCGGCGGCGATGTCAAGGCCGTAGATCACGCCGGGCGCCTTCTGCGTGATCAGCGCCCGCGCCGCCGCATCCTCGGGGACGGTCGCAGCCGTCGTCACGTCGCCGTCGCCGACGTCCTCGGCGAGGGCGCGCGCGACGACGTCGGTGAGCGTCGCGTCGGTCACTGCCGGCGAGGATAAAGTCTCGGGGAGGATGCATGCTCCCGCGTTCGACCGCCGCGTGCCGGCGTGGCAGCTCGCGCGCTTCGCCGGGGTCGTGGTCGTCGTCGTGCTCGTGATCGCCACCGTCCCGGGACTCGGCTCGCTTCGCTCGCGCTGACGGCGCAAGGCGTGAACGTGCTCGTGCCAGCCGGCTACGGGCCCTGCGCGATCAGTGGCCGGCTGTGGAGCACCCGGCCGAGCCCGAGCTGAGCCGGGCCGCTACTCGATCAAGACCCGCACGGTTCGGAACGCCGGGTCGGACGCCCCGTGGAGCCGGGCGCCCTCCGCGGTCAGCTCGCGCAGGTAGGCGACGACCTCGTCGGTGATCCGCTCGCCGGGCAGCAGCGACGGCACGCCGGGCGGATACCCGGCGATCGATTCGCACGAGATCCGGCCCACCGCCTCGTCCACCGGCACCGTCTCGCCCTGCCCCAGGAAGGCGTCTCGTGGGGAGACAACCGTTTCGTGCTGGAGCGCTGACGGCGGCCGGCTGATCGCGTGCCGCCTGCCGGGACGAGCGATCTGCCGCACCGTCTCGGCGAAGTCGTGCGCGAGGCGCTCGAGCGCCTCGACCGGCTCGCCGATTCCGAGCACCAGCACCAGCGACGCGTGGGTGGCCAGCTCGACGTAGATGTCGTAGGAGTTGCGCAGCGCCGCCGCGACCTCGTAACCGGTGCAGCCCGTCCCGCGCACGTCGATCACGATCCGCAGCGGGTCCCGGCCGGCGATCCCGGGCCGGCCGACGAATTCCTCGTCGAGTACGGCGCACCCGGGCACCGCTTCGATCGCCTCGCGAGCGCGCTCGGAGGCATGGATCGTACGGTCGAGCAGGGCCTCGCCGTGGACGGCGAGCTGGCGCCGCGCGGCGTCGAGTGAGGCCATCAGCAGGGCGCTCGGGCTCGTCGAGCGGATCAGCCTGACGGCGCGGTCCACCGCCTCGGCGTCGACCCGACCGCTCCTTCCGACCAGCAGCATCGCCGACTGGGTCAGGCTGCCCACGATCTTGTGGGTCGAGGCGAGCATCGCGTCGGCGCCGAGGACCAGCGGCGAGGCGGGGAGTCGCGCGTGGAAGCCGAAGTGCGACCCCCACGCGCCGTCGACGATCAGGGCCGCGCCGGCGGCGTGCGCCACCTCGGCACACCCCTCGACGTCGGCGGCCATCCCGTAGTAGGTGGGCGAGACGATGAACGCCGCGGGGGCGTCGGGGACGCGGTCGAACGCCTCCGACAGCGCCTCGGGCGTGACGCCGTGCGCCATCCCCAGCTCAAGGTCGTACTCGGGCGCCACGAACCGCGCCAGGCCCCCGCTCAGGACGAGGCCGTCGATCAGGCTCGCGTGCGAGTTGCGCTGGAGGATGACCTTCGATCCCGGCGGCGCGAGGGCGAGACACAGGGCGTGGTTGCCCTGGGTGGCCCCGTTGGTGAGAAACCAGGCCCGGGCGGCGCCGTACGCGTCGGCCGCGAGGCGCTCAGCGCGCTCATACGGCGTCGGCGAGGGGCCGACGTCGATTCCCTCTATGTCCTGAGGCACGTCGAGCAGCAGTGCCCGGTCGCCGAGCGCGGTCCGGAGCCCGGGGTCCGCGCCCTCGCCGCCCTTGTGGCCGGGGACGTGGAAGCGCAGCGAGCCGCGGAAGCCGTAGGCAGTGATCGCTTCTAGGTAGGGCGCGGTCGGCTGGGCCGCCGGCTCGCGGACGTCGGTCACTTTGAAGAATGGTCAGCGGCGCCTGACGGCTGCGCCTTGGCCGATTTCAGCAGGTACGAGCGCGCGAAGCCGTCGAGGTCGCCGTCCAGCACCCGGGCGGTGTCCCCCATCTCGTGATCGGTCCGGTGGTCCTTGACCAGCGAGTATGGGTGCAGCACGTAGGAGCGGATCTGCGAGCCGAAGTTGACGTCCTGGGCGTCGCCGCGCTCGCGGGCGATCTCTTCGCGGCGTTTGCGCTCCTCGAGTTCGAGCAGCCTGGAGCGCAGCATGGTCATCGCCTCGGCCTTGTTCGATGACTGCGAACGCTCGTTCTGGCACTGCACGACGATCCCGGTCGGCTTGTGGGTGATGCGCACGGCCGAATCGGTCTTGTTGACGTGCTGGCCGCCGGCGCCGCTCGCCCGGTAGGTGTCTATCTGCAAATCGTCGTCGTCGATGTTGAGGCCCTCGATATCCGGCACGACGGGCGACACCTCGACGCCGGCGAAGCTGGTCTGGCGCCGGTGGGCGGCGTCGAACGGCGACAGGCGCACGAGCCGGTGAACCCCCTTCTCGCTGGCGAACACGCCGTAGGCGTTCTCGCCCTTGACCAGGAAGGTGGCCGATTTGATGCCCGCCTCCTCCCCTGGAGAGGCCTCGAGCAGCTCCGCCTGGTAGCCGCGCCGCTCGGCCCAGCGCATCTCCATCCGCAGGACCATCTCGGCCCAGTCCTGGGCGTCGGTTCCGCCCGCGCCGGCGTTGACCGTGACCAGCGCATCGCCCGAGTCGTATCGGCCCGAGAACAGACGCTCCTCCTCGAGGCGGTCCAGGCGCTCCTGCACGCTGCGGATCTGGTCCTCGAGCTCCTGCGCAATCTCGGGGTCCTCCTCGGCCAGCTCGGCCAACGGCTCGAGGTCCTCGACGTCGCGTTCGAGCTCCGTGTACGTGGCCAGGCGTCGGCTCGTCCGGGCGTGCTCGGAACTCACGCTCGCCGCCCGCTCCTGGTCCTCCCAGAAAGCGGGAGCGCCCATCTCGTCCTCGAGCGCGCTGACGCGCCCGCTCAGCTCAGCGGGGTCAAAGGTAGTCCGCAAGCAGCTTGAGCTGCTCGCGGATCGCCGCGAGGCGCTGGGAGAGGGGCTCTGAGGGGGCGGTCGCCATCTGCCTTCAAGGTAGCAGCGTGCTCGGGCGGCTGGGATACAGTGGCCGCATGGCAACCCTCACCGATCCGGAAGTACAGAGGCTCCTAACGGACCCCAACTTCGCGGTCATCTCCACCTTCAACCGGGATGGCACGGCCCACTCGACGGTGGTCTGGATCGATATCCAGAACGGCCTGCCCGCAATCAACAGCGCCCGGGGCCGCGTGTGGCCGGGCAACCTCGTGCGTGACCCGCGGGTCACGGTGGTCGTGCCCGAGTCAGGCAACGCATACAACTTCGTCGAGATCCGGGGGACGGCCCGCGAGGTCGACGGGGCCGACGAGCACATCAACGCGCTCGCCAAGAAGTACATCGGCCAGGACGAGTATCCGTCCCGAGCGCCCGGCGAGGTGCGGGTTAAGTTCGTCATCCAGCCGGACCACATACGCCACCGGAAGCAGGGCTAAGGCGCCGCCCTCAGGCGCCGGCGATCATCCGAGGGTCCGGCGATCAGTAGCGCCGGCCGTGCCGCCGCGCGTGCCGAGCGGCGTGGTCGTGGGCCTGGCCGCGGACGTCGTTGCGAAGATCGTGCTTGCGCTGACGGGCGTCGAGCTCCCGCTCGACGCGGTCGAGCTCGGGTGCCGGCCCGTATAGCCGCCACCCGTTGCGCAGCAGCGGGAACAGGCACACGACGAGAACCCAGATCGGCCAGAACTGGCCGCTCGCACCGGACGTCGCCCAGATCGCCGTGCACAGCGCGAACAGCCCGAGTCCGCCACCGGCCTCCTGGACCATCCGGCGCTGAAGCTGGCGCCGGCGCTGGACCAGCTCCGCCTTCTGCTGCGCCGGCGACGCTGGTAGCTTCGGCAGGTCCGCCAGCAGCTTTTGGAGATCCTGCTCGGTGCGGGCGCTGTAGGCGGCCTGCACCCGGTCGCTGAGCTCTTCCTCGCTCAGCCGCCCGGCGGCGAAGTGCTCGCGGATGTCCTGGGCGGCGCGCTCGCGCTGCTCGTCGGAGGCGCGCAGGCTGGAATCCTCGGGCATGGGGGGAATTTATCGCCCTCGACACCGGCGGCCTGTCAAGCTAGCTTTCCACCTATCCCTGTCAGGCGCGCTTGACACGTGACTTGGATGCGAAACCTGGTACGAGAACTGCGGTCCCGGCGAGGCCTTTCACAGGGCCAGCTCGCCGACGCGATGAGCGTCTCGCGCCAGACGATCAACTCGATCGAGCAGCAGCGCTACACCCCCTCGCTCCCGCTCGCGCTCGCCCTGGCGCGCTTCTTCGATACGACCGTGGAGGAGATGTTCGATGACAACGGTGTGCGGCGACGGCCGCCGCCGTGGGACGCGTCGCCCACATCGGCGCAATCGTGACGCTGGGACCGCGGAGCTGGCCGCCCAAGCCGGTTATCCCGACACTCGTCCTCAGCCCGGGGCGTGAATGGCAATCCACCGGGCCGTCGTGCGGTCAACTCGTCGCTCGCCATGAGATGGCGGACGAGTGGCGACCTACCCGCCCTGGACGCCCGGATCCTTGCCCTCGCACCCGCCGCCGGCGTCAGGCGCGGTCGGAGCTCAGGCCCCGTGGCACTTCTTGAACTTCTTGCCCGACCCGCACCAGCACGGGTCGTTGCGCCCGATCTGGTCCCCGGGCGCCACCCGCCTCTGTTCGACGTGAGCCGGCGCCGGCTCCTCGGCGTAGGCCTCCGGGCCACCGGCGGCACCCGCGGCGGCGCCGCTGGCCGCGGCGGCGATCGCCATCGCGCCCTGGGGTGCTCCGCCGCCCGAGTACGTGACCCGGCCGGCGCCACCGGTGGCCGAACTCGCCGCGGCGCTCGGACGGCGCGGAGGCGGTGCCGGTGGCATACCACCATTTGGCGGACCCTCAACCGGCGTCACCTGGACGTGGAAGATGAGGCGGGCGAAGTCGTCCCAGATGCTGTTCATCAGGTCGCGGAACAGATCGAAGGCCTCGTTCTTATAGGCCACCAGCGGCTCGATCTGGGCGAACCCGCGCAGGTGGATGCCCTCGCGCAGGTAGTCCATGTCGTAGAGGTGCTCGCGCCAGCGCTGGTCGATGATCTGCAGGAGCAGGAAGCGCTCGACGTCGCGCATCAGCTCGGGCCCGAACTCCTCCTCGCGCCCGTCGTACTGCTCGGCGAGTAGCTCCTCGAACACCGCCTTCAGCTCCTCCCGATCGGCCCGGTCCGGGTCGACGTCGGGCAGGGCCGCAGTGGGCGGGAAGATCTCGGACATGCGCCGGAGCAGGCCCTCGACATCCCAATCCTCGACGAAGTCGCCGGCTGTGTACTCCTCGACCAGCCGGTCGATCATGCCGCCGATCTCGCCCCGGGCCGCCTCGCTCATGTCGCGCCCCTCGAGGATCTCGTCGCGGTAGGTGTAGATCACCTCGCGCTGCTGGTTGAGCACGTCGTCGTACTCGAGCGTGTGCTTGCGGGTGAGGAAGTGCTGCTCCTCGACCTTGCGCTGGGCCTTCTCGATCTGCTTGGAGAGCATTCCGTGCTCAATCGGCTCCTCGTTGCCCTCCTCGTCGACGCTGCCGAGGCGGTCGAGGATCTTGTAGATGCGCTCGCCGGCGAACAGCCGCACGAGGTCGTCCTGGGCGGACAGGAAGAAGCGCGACTCGCCGGGATCGCCCTGGCGGCCGGAGCGACCGCGCAACTGGTTGTCGATCCGCCGCGACTCGTGGCGCTCGGTGCCGAGGATGAACAGCCCGCCGGCGTCGAGCACCTGCTCGCGAAGCTCGTCGACTCGGCCGTCGATTGCCGGCAGCACCTTCTGGTAGTGCTCGTCGTAGTCGGGCATGCCGGGCTGCAGGCCGAGCTTGGCCACCTCGAGGTGGGCCAGGTGCTCGGCGTTGCCGCCGAGCTTGATGTCGACGCCGCGGCCGGCCATGTTGGTGGCGATCGTGACCGCGCCGGGTGCGCCGGCCTCGGCGATCGTCTCGCCCTCGCGCTCGGCGTGCTCGGGCTTGGCGTTCAAGACGGTGTGGGCGATGCCCTTGCTCTTCAAGCCATCCGACAGGAGCTCTGAGACCTCGACCGAGATCGTCCCCACGAGCACCGGCTGCCCGGCGGCGTGGCGCTGCTCGATCTCGCGGATCACCGCGCTCCACTTGCCGTCCTTGGTCTTGTAGACCTGATCGTTCTGATCCTTGCGGACCATCGGGCGGTTGGTCGGGACCTCGACGACCGGCAGGTTGTAGATCTTCATGAACTCGGTCGCCTCGGTCAGCGCCGTGCCGGTCATGCCCGCCAGCTTGTCGTACATCCGGAAGTAGTTCTGCAGCGTGATCGTGGCGAGCGTCTGGTTCTCCTCCTGCACGCGGACGCCCTCCTTGGCCTCGACCGCCTGGTGCAGGCCCTCCGACCAGCGCCGGCCCTCGAGGATGCGGCCGGTGAACTCGTCGATGATCTTGACCTCGCCGTCGATCACGGCGTAGTCGACGTCGCGCTTGTACAGCGATTCCGCTTTCAACGACTGGATCAGATGGTTGACCAGATGGCCGTTCTCGGCGCGGTACAGGTGGTCGATGCCGAGGAACCGCTCGGCCTTGGCCACCCCCTGCTCGGTCACGGCGATCGTCTTGTGCTTCTCCTCGAACTCGTAGTCGAAGTCGGCGACGAACTCCTTCTTCATTCGCGGGTCCATCCCCTCGGGCGTCTTGCCAGGCTTCAGCCGGGGCGCGAGCTGGGCGAACTTGACGTACAGCTCGGCGGCCTGCTCGGGAGCGCCGGAGATGATCAGCGGCGTGCGGGCCTCGTCGATCAGGATGTTGTCGACCTCGTCGACGATCGCGAACGCGTGGTAGTGCGACTTGCCCTCCTCGGGCTTGGGCCGGCCGCCGTGCTGGACCTTCTCATCGAGCGTGGTGGCCATGTTGTCGCGCAGATAGTCGAAGCCGAACTCGGAGTTCGTTCCGTAGGTGACGTCGGCCGCATACGCGGCGCGCTTCTCGTCGTAGGGCTGCATGTTCTGGAGCACGCCGACGGTGACGCCGAGCGCGTCGTAGATCGGCTTCATCCACATCGCGTCGCGCCGCGCCAGATAGTCGTTGACCGTGACCACGTGCACGCCGCGCCCAGCCAGCGAATTCAAAACCACCGCGAGCGTGGCGGTCAGCGTCTTGCCCTCGCCCGTCCGCATCTCGGCGATCGACCCGTCGTGCAGGACCATGCCGCCGATCAGCTGTACGTCGAAGTGGCGCATCCCCATCGTGCGCTTGCCGGCCTCGCGCACCAGCGCGAAGCATTCGAACGCCAGATCGTCGAGGCTCTCACCGTCCGCGGCCCGCTCGCGCAGCTCGTCGGCCGCCTCCCTCAGCTCGGCATCGGTGTAATGCTCGAGCTCGGGTTCGTAGCCGTTGATCCGTCCGACCCGCTGCTCATAGACCTTGAACTTCTTGCCCTCGCCCATGCGAAGGGCACGGTCCAGGATGGTCATATGGCTAGCGTAGCAGTGGGGTCCGCGTCGTCCCGGCCCGTTTAGGCGGCCGAGCTGACCCCGGCCTGATCGCCGGAATCCCCCGCCGCACCGGCCTCTTCGGCCTCTTCCGCCGGAGCCTCACCGACCCCCGCATTCTGGCCTGCGGCGGCGCGCGCCTCGCGTCGCTTGCGCCGCTTGTCGCGATGTCGTTTGACCTGGATGTGGAGCTCGTCGGCGCACAGGTTGATCGAGTGCATGATGTCGGGCGAGGCGTCGCGGGCGCGCAACGTCACGCCCTTCAGATGCAGGGTGGCCTCGGCCACCTGCTTGTCGGCGATCGCGGGGTTGCGCTCCTCGAACACCTCTACCTCGAGCTCGGCGAACTCCGACACCTGCCGCTCGACCTTGCGAAAACGCTTGGCGACGTGATCGCGCAGATCCTCGGAGACGGGCAGATTGCGGCCCTTGACCTCGATGCGCATCTCGACCTACCTCCTCGCTGGGAAGGATGGATGTGCGGTGTGAACGGGTTAGCCTAGCCCCCCGCCGGGCGTTTGTCGATCCGAGGCGCCGGCGCGGCCGCCGCCGCAAAAGTGAATCTCGGGACACGCCACCGGGCGCCGAGTCGGATAATCATTTCTCGTGTCTCCGCAGACCTCGTGGTCGTTCGATCCGCCGGTCCTGGTCGGAGTGCTCGTGCTCGTCCTCGTGTACGCGGCCGGGTGGCGGCGGGCTCATCGTCCGGGCGAGCGCCACCCGCCCCCCGTATGGCGAGCGCTCCTGTACGCGAGCGGGATCCTGACCATCCTCGTCGCCCTCGTCTCTCCGCTCGACTCGCTCGGCGACCAGTTGATGGTGATGCACATGGTCCAGCACATGCTGCTCCTCGACGTGGCGCCGATCCTCCTGATCCTCGGGCTCACGAAGACGCTGCTGCGGCCGGTGACCCGGCGCGTGCAGGCGGTCGAGCGGCGGGCCGGGTTCTTTGCCCACCCCGTGTTCGCGGTGATCTTCTACGCCGCGATTTTGTGGCTGTGGCACGTGCCGGCGCTCTACGACCAGGCCCAGGGCAACAGCGTGATCCACGCGTTCGAGCACCTGTGCTTCTTCGCCGCCGGCTCGCTGTACTGGTGGCATGTGCTGTCGCCGATCCGCAGCCGCGCGCGCCTGACCGGCCTCGGCCAGGTCGGTTACATGGCCGCCGGCAAGTTGCTGGTCGGGATCCTCGGGATCGCGATCGCCTTCGCGCCCCGCGTGATCTACACCTTCTACGCCAACGAGCCGCACTTCTGGGGGCTGAGCCCGCTCGAGGATCAGATGATGGCCGGGCTGGTGATGGCGCTCGAGCAGTCGGTGGTGATGGGAATCGCGCTCGTGTGGCTGTTCGTGCAGATGCTGAACGAGTCCGAGCGCGCCGCCCAGCGGGCCGAGCGGTTCGAGGTCGTCTCGTAACTACGAGCGGCCCCGGCGTCTTAGCGCGCCACCGCCGCCGGCGCCCCGAAGGAGCGCCGGCGCGGCAGCACGAACTCCTACTGCTACTTAGTGCACTTCTGGGTGCCGGTGACGGTGCCCGACTGCGTCGCGGCGCCCGGCGCGGACTCCGCCGTGAACGTCACGCTGTACGGGCGCTTACCGCCCTTGCAGCTCGTCGACGCGCTGTAGGCGACCGTCTTGCCCTTGACCTTCGTGGTCAGCTTCACGTAGTGAAGCGTGAGGCTGGTCAGCGAGCCTTCGACGCCCGTCAGCGGGAACGACACGTAGGCCGGGATCGGCGTGTCAAGCACCAGGTTCTTCCCGACCGTCTTGGCGCTGCCGACGTACGGTGGGACCGCTCCGGTCGTGAGGCCCGCGCACGTGGTCGGGGTCGGGTCAACGAAGAAGAACACGACCTTGCCGCCGCCGCCGTTCCAGGCATCCAGCACCGGGTCGCACGGCGCCGTACCTGGGGCCGAGGAGCTGGTATCGGACTCCGGCCCGAGAATCGCCGTGATCCCGCCCGACGCGATCTTTGCCCCCTTGGGGCATACCGTGTCGCTGTGGGCGGCGGCGATCTTCGATTCGCTACAGGTCGGGAAGCTCTTCCAGCTAGACACGGCACCGTAGATCGTCGTCTTGATGTCGGTGAGCGGCGCGGTGCGGTTCCCGTTGGTCCCGCTCGCCGTGTATTTCTCGGTGAAGCCGATCGCCGAGGGTGCCTTGCTGCTGCCCGCCGCGTTGGGCGAGAACTTCAGCGTGGCGGTGTAGGTGTTGAGGCCGCTGGTGGCCGCGTAGGCGGACACCGCGCCGACGAGCACGGCGAGCGCCGTGGCCATTACGACTAGTCGTCGCAACAGACTCCTCCTTTTTGGTGTATTGCAAGCAGAGCCGGCCATGCTCATGGGATTGGTTGTAGTTGGGGGAACGCTTGTAGTTGTCCTGTGGTTGCCGCGCCGAGAGGCGACTGCGCCTTACATGGCGGGCCGCCGGGGTCCGACGTGTAGTAGTCGGCGCTCAGCACAGCAGCCAGCGAGGCGGGAATAGTAGGGCCGATCGCCGGCTGAGGATTGTTCGTGCACAGGTAGCTTCCAAACACGGGAAGCCCCCCGGAAAGAGCGGTGTAGCCCCCAGGGACGAGATACGGGTTGCCGCGGTTGCTGGACAGGCGGTGCGAATAGTTCGTGAGCGTCTCGGGGTTGATCGGGCTTGAGACACGCACGTAGTGCAACAGCTTGCTCTGCTTGACCAGGGAGGGAGCGGTGGCCTGCGCGGCCGCCGTCCCGTTGGCGAAGAATCCCGCGATCTCGCGGCGGTACGTGTTGATGTAGTCGATCACCGGGATCAGGCCCCCGAGGTATGGCGTCGCGCGTGTGAGCAGCGGCACGCTGTCGTCGAGGAACGTCTCGAGCGCCGGCACTCCGGCCTTGGAGGCGTCAGTCAGCGGCCCGATGTTGACGAGCAGGCTCTTCAGCTGTGGAGCCAGGATCGCCAGCGACTTGAGCGCCGGCGTGAGCTGGACGGCGGCGGGCCGGAGCTCGTCGACCAACGGCTTGGTCGTCTGCGCGAAGCGCGCCACCCGGTCGACCGTCGCCTTGGTGGCGAGCAGGAATGGCGGGAACGCCTGAATCGTCTGCGCCAGCGCGGTGCTCTGCGCCGCGGTGGCCGAGAAGACGCCGTTTGAGTTGTCGATCAGCTGCTGGAGCGCCGCCGGGGAGTGGGCGATGGCGGAGAAGACCTGTCCCCCGTCGCTCAGCAGCGTGCTCGTCGCAGCGCTATCGCGGTTGAGCACGGCCAGCACCGAGTCGACGTTGGTGGCGAACGGGTAGAGCTCGGCCAGGGCTTCGTTCAGGTCCTCGCCGCGGTTGGTGAGCGCGATTCCGTCCTGCTGCATCCAGGTCTCGAACGCCTGGCGGGTGGCGGGGTCGAACGTCGAGAGGATCTGGTCGAGCTGCACCGTCGGGGCGATCTGGCCGCGCGGGAGCGTCGCGCCGTCGGGCAGCTTGGGCGCGCTCTGCGACCCGGGCGAGAGCTCGATGTAGGTCTCGCCGAGCAGGGTCTTCTGGCGCAGGATCGCGCGGGTGTCAGCCGGACGCGGGGCGAACTGGGGGTCGATCTCCATCACCGCCCGGGTCAGGCCGGTCCGGCGATCGAGCGAAACGCCGATGACCTTGCCGACGTCGACGCCGGAGATCCGCACGTCGGCCTGGCTGCCGAGCTCGGTCGCCTGGTTGAACTCGGCGCTGATCTCGTAGCCCCGCGGGCCGAGCGGCGTGGTGCCGCCAAACGAGATCCACAGGAACAGCAGCAGGCCGATGCACGAGGCCGCGAACGCGACCATCGTCAGGATCCGCCCGGTGCTCGGCGCCTGCTTGTTCATCGCGCCGCCCCCGTCGTGCTCGCCGCGCTCCGGGACAGGGAGCCGAGCTGCGCCGGGCAGTACGGCGACTTGATCTGGGTCCAGTCGGGCGCGTTCAGCAGGTCGAGCAGCGGCCCGACCGACGGGCTGCCCGCCTGGATCGTCGTCTCGAGCAGGTTGAGCTGCGGACAGGTGGCCATGAAGATGCCGCGCACGGTCGGTCCCTGGGCGTCCTGGAGGTCGGTCAGGCTATTGGCGATATGGGCCAGCCAGGAGCCCCAGAACAGGTAGCCCTGCTCGCCGCTCGAAGGTTGGTAGGCGAGCGTGTTGAAGAGCGTGTTCACCACCTTGATCGAGCGCGTGAGCGGCGGCGTCGCCCGCGCCAATTGCGTGGCCGCCGGGCGCAGGGCCCGCGCGAGCGGCTGCACGGCGGTCGAGAACGGGCGGAGCTGGGTTTGGATCACCGGCGTGGTGTCGTGGAACAGCGGCCGCGACGCCTTCAGCGCCGGCTCCAGCGCGCGGGCGAACGGGAGCAGCTGGCCGAGTGCGGGCCCGAGCTGGTTAGTGAACGCCTGGACCTTGCCGAGCGTGGTGTTCGTCTGGGCGAGCGTGCTCGGGAACAGCGACAGGCCGGCCTCGAGGTTGGCGTCCTGTGAGGAGATGGCGGCGAAGTTCGTGTTCGAGGAGACGATCAGCGAGGCCAGCTGGCCGTCGACGCCGCCGAGCGCGGTGGCCACTCGCTGCAGGTTGTGGATCGCCAGGCGGAGACTGGCGCTGCGCTGGGCGAGCAGGGTGGCGAACTCGCCGGTGTCGCGGTCGAGCGGCGCGAAGCGCTTGAACGTCCCCTGCAGATCCGCCACGGCGGCCGCACTCGGCGCCGCGCTCGCGCCCGACCCGTCTGCGAAATCCGGTGCCGGGTTGGCCGGGTCGGCGGGATCGCGGAACGCTTGCGCGCCACCGGACAGAAGCAGCAGCAGATAGTTGCGGCTGTCGGCGTCGAGCGAGGCCAGGATCTGATCGAGGTCGATGTCGGGCGCGGTGGCCGATACCGGCAGCAGCGCGCCGGCTGGAACAGCCCCGGCCTCCTTGGTGCCCGGATCGAGCGCCAGGTACATGTCCTTCAGCGGCGTGCGCGGGCGCAGGAGCACCGTGGCGTCGCGGTAGATCGGGGCGTACTGCTTGTAGATGTTCATCGTCACGACCGCCCGGCCGTTCTGGAGCTCGACCCCGCCAACCTGGCCAACCTGGACGCCCGCGATCGTGACCGCCTGCCCCTGGCCGGGGGTCACCGCGGCGCTCGAGGCGAACTCGGCCCGCACGCTGTAGTAGCTCTGGCCGAAGGTGAAGGCGGGCTGGTGGTAGAGGATGTAGCCCGCGATCGCCAATGCGATCACGACCAGCCCGATGATGGCCACGAAGTCTCGGCGATGGGCGGTTATCGCGCGTCTCACGGTCCGGCCCCCGTGGTCACGTTGTTAAGGTCGGGCGCGGCGTTCTGGGAGCACGGTTTGGTGCTGTTGAGCGGGGGCGCTTGGCCCGGCCAGGCCGGGCGCGTCCCGAGCGGCGCCAGCACCGCGTTGCCGAACAGCGGGCCCTGGGCGCCGAGCGCGCTCGTCTGCACCGGGATCGAGCCGCCCGCCGGCGAGGAGCGCAGGTACCGGCCGTTGCCGTCGAAGTTCCCTGCCGCGCCGGCGATCCCGACCGCGGACTGCAGGAGCTCCTGGTAGACGGGCGTGGTGCTCGGTAGCGGCGGATCCTGAATCACCTCGTTGCCGGTGGGCACGAGGTTGTGGACCACGCAGCGGGCGAGCGCGTCGCTCGCGGAGAGCAGGGAGGTGGTCGACTGAATCGTGCTCGCGGTCTGCTGCACCGCCGGGGTGAGGTCCTTGACGAGGCCACCGAGCTCGCTGGGTGAGACCAGCGCGGTCGCCTGTGCGAGCCATGGCAGCGCCTGGCCGATGGTGGGATCGAGCTGCTCGATCCCGGGCAGGATCGTCCGCGCGAACGCCTTGGTCGGGCCAAACGAAGCGTTCAACGACGTGAGCGCGGAGCCGGTGGTGCGCAGCAGCGGCGGCAGCGCCGCGATCGTGTCGCTCAGGTCCTGCTGGCGCGCGGCCAGAGCCGACATCGTCGAGTCGAACGTGGTGACGAGACTCGCGAGCTCGGTCTGGCGCGAGGCCAGCGCCCGGAATACCTCCTCGTTGCCGACGACCGACTGCGAGAGGTCGTGGGGCTGCGTCCCGAGCAGCGCCTGGTTGACGATCGCCGAGGCCTTGAACGCACCGGCGGAGTATTTGAGCGACTCGTTGAGCGCCTGCGCGGCGGTCAGGCCCCGGACGCTCGGATCCTGGTTCTGGGCCGCGTCCTGGGCCGCACTCGGCTGGCCGTCCAGCGACGCGCCGAATCCCTGCACGAGCGTCTGGAGGTTGGCCCGCGCATTGGAGTTCAGCGCCGCCAGCACCCGGTCGAGCTGGACCGGTCCCGAGCTGTTGGCCGCCGGCAGCGTGGCGCCCGACGACAGCACCGGCGCCTCGGGGGATCCCGGGTGCAGATCGACGTAGAAGTTGCCCTCGAGGAAGATCCGGGTCAGGATCCCGACCGTGGCGTCGGCGTGAATCGGGAGTCCGTTCGAGTCGATGTCCATCGTGACCACGGCGTCCTGCGTGTTGTTGCCGAGCGATTTCACGGAGGTGACCTCGCCCACGTCGACGCCGGCAATCCGGACCGGCGAGGGAATGTGGAGCTCGGTCTCGGTGGTGAACACCGCCTTGAGCACGAACGGCGAGCCGGAGAACGGAGTGGGACCGCCGAACGTGAGGTACACGGCGGCAGCGATCACGACGGCGGCAACGATCCCGGCGACGAAGTTCGAGATGCGCGGACGGTGGCGCCTCACTTCGGGCCGCCCGTCGTCGACTCGGTTTTCAACCCCACGTTGCCCGGCGGGTTCCCGAGGACCGCCGCCGCGCCGGAGTACGGCTCGTTGCCGGCGGCACACTCGGCCGTCTCGCCGGGCGAGTCCGTATTGGGGTAGGGGTTGACGTGGAGGGGCCCGTGCTCGGCGGTCGGGTTTGAGACCGGCGTGGTGTAGGGCTGGCTCGACGGGTTGGACTCGCCGCCCAACACGTCGTCGATCGCCACGAGCGAGAAGCGCAGCGACGTGCCCGACGCGGTGCTCTCGGAGAGCAGGCTCGCGACGTTGCGCAGGAACAGCGTCACGTAGTTGCACGAGGACTGGACCGGGGTCAGGAAGTCGAGCGGCGCCCGCAGGCTGAAGGCGGTCAGCGTCAGCCGGTCGAGCCCCTGCTGCACGGCCGGCGTCTGGCCGTAGCTCTCGAGGTGCTGGGACAGGCCGACCAGGCGCTGGTCCAGCGCCGCAGTTCCGGGAAGGTTGCGCACGCCGGCGGCGAACGCGTCGGCCAGCACGGGCGCACTCGCGGGCAGCGTGGCGATGCCGGGCCGCAGCTCGGCGAACAGCGCCGCGCTGTCGGTCAGGAACGGCCGGATCGTCGGGCTGTTGGCGATGACGGCGTCGAAGGCCGGCGGCGTGTCGGAGATGAAGTCCTGCAGCGAGGGCACCGAGACGCTGGCCAGCGCGCGAAACGTGCTGTCGAGCGCGACGAACAGCGACGCCTGCGTGCCCGCCACTGGCGCCAGCGCGCCCGTGAACCTCTCGAGGCCGCGGAGGAAACCGGCGAGGTCGGTGTGGGGAGAGGCCAGGTTCTGCGCCACCGGCCGGAGGTCCCCAAGTAGTGGGACGAACGCCCCGATCGCGTTGTTGACGTCGACGCCGCGCCCGGCGAGTCCGTCGCTGAAGCCGATCGTGGATGCGACCACGCCGGTGCGCGTGGGCGGCGTGAACATGTTCAGTACCTGGTCGAGGTCGACGGTGGCGCTCGTCTGGCGCATGGGTACGGTCGCCCCGCTCGCGTACGTCTGCTTTGACCTTCCGAGCCCGATCGCGAGGTACTTCTGCCCGATCGCCCCCTGCAGCCCGATCGTGAAGGTCGAGTCGACCGGGAGCCTGCCGACGCTCTTGTCGAGCTTGAGGTTCAGGACCGCGATCGGCTGGCCCGACGGTAGGCGGGCCGGCTCGACGCTGTCGACGAACCCGACCAGGGCGCCGCCCATATGCACCTCGGCGCCGTGCGTCAGCTCGCTCGCGTCGGCCACCTGAACGTGCAGGTTGTAGCTCGGGACGAACGGCAGCCCGTTGTTGGCGTTGTAGGCGAGGAACACGGCGACGATCACCGCGAGCACGGTGACGGCGCCGATCAGGACCGGATTGGCGAGGCCGCTCTGCCGGCGACGCTGGCTCATCCGGCGGGTCCGATCAGGTAGCCGAGCAGCCGCTCGAGCGGCGCTGAGGTGTTCTTGGCGATCGCGTCGCCGGCGAGGGCTGTATTCAGAAGCGCGCGGGTGCTCGCCGCCTGCTTGGCGGCGGATCGATCGCCGGCAGCCGTGGCCCCGGCGTCGGCGGATGTGCTCGTCTTCGTGAAGTTGGCCGAACAGCCCGGGAGGGGCGTGGTGGCGTAGCCCGTGCAGTCGCTGACCAGCAACTCATCGCGCACGTAGTGGCCGAGGCTGTCGAACCCGTTGGTGGCGGTCGTGCCATAGAACAGCAGCGCCATCAGCTGTCCGATCGCCCCGGTTTTGCTCAGGCTCGCGGTGAGACGATCGAGCGTCGTGGCCGCCGGCGCGGCCTGGGTGCCGAGCTGGTTCAGCTGCTTTGCCAGCGGGATGGTGTTGACGAGCGGCTCCTGCGACTGGGCCGCGGCCGCGCCGAGATGGATCAGCGAGGTTCGTGCCGCGGTCGCGAACGGCGTGAGCTCAGTGAACTCGCGGCCGAGGGCCGCCGCGCTCGTCTTCAGATCGGACGCGAGCGGCGTCCCTTGGTCGGCCAGGGTGCCGAGGTCGGCCATCAGCGGCTTGAGCTGGCGCAGGAAGCCCGGAAGCAGCTGGATCGAGCGTGAGATGTCGCTCGCGCGGGCCGCGCTCGCCGTGGCGGTCGTGTTGGCCTGGACGATGAAGTCGGCCAGCGCCTTGCGCTGCTGTGCCAGCGGTCCGAGCACCGCCGCGGAGTCGGTGGCGAGCTTGGCCAGTGCACGGTTCTGACTGGCGAGGATCTTCAGCACCTGATCGGTGTTGCCGAGGGCCGGATCGGCGCGGTGGATCACCGCGTTCAGATCCGAGCCGCGCGCCGCCAGCCCGGTGCCCAGCTCGTTCAGGATGATCGAGAGCCGCTGGGTGATCGGCTCCTGGTAGATGTCCTGGACGATGTCGAAGTCGACCGGGGAGCTGGTCTGCGTGACCGGCAGGTAGTAGTCGCCGGCGCCGGGACCGGCCGCGATCCGCGGCAACTCCGGTGCTGCTGCCGTGCCGGGCTCGCAGTCGACGTACATCTCGCCGATCAGCGACTGCGGGCGGATCGCGCAGGTGGCGTTGGCGTGGAAGGGCGTAAAGCGTGAGTCGTCGATCTCGAGCGTGACCGCCGCCTGCTTGTTCGCGGTCACGCCCAGGCCGGCGATCGATCCCACCGGGGCGCCGGCGATCCGGACCTGCTCGCCCTGGACCGCGAACGAGGCATCGTCGAAGATCGCGCGCACGTAGTACGGATCGCCGCCGCCGCCCGACCCGGTGGCGATCGTGGCGACTCCGGCCGCCACGAGGACCACGAGTGCGATGAGCGCGATGCGTCTCACGGGCCGGGCGGGGTCGCACTTGGCTGGCAGCCCGAGACCGCGTCGGGCGCGGAGCCGTCGGGCGAGGGCTGGACGGCGCCACCGGGGCATCGGTCATGCGCCACCTGCAGGCCCTGGTAGCGCTCGGACGGCGGTCGCGTGGTGAGCTGGCCCTGGCTGTCGGTCCCGAACGCGAAGAACGTCGGCTGGACGCGGACATAGTGGCCGTTGGCGTCGTAGTAGGCGCTGGACTGGCCGACGTTGGTCAGTGCCGCCGCCACGTCCGGGGTGTACTCGCGCAGGGTGTCGAGCTGCGTCTGCGAGTCGTTCATCGCCTCGATCAGATCCGGGAAGGCCGTGCCGGCGAGGCGCGAGAGCTCTGGCGTGTCCCGCAGCAGCGTAGTCAGATCGCCCGTCCCCGCCGGGTTGTGGATCAGATCGCTGAGCGCGGTGACGGTGGGGATGGCCGCCTGGGTGAAGGCCGCGAGGCTCGCGGCGAACGGTTCGAGCCGCCGGGAGGCGATCTTCGACTGGGCCACCAGCGGATCGAGCGCGTCGAGCGTCGAGCGGAGGCCGGCGAAGGTGCTCGTGGCGCGGTTCAGCGTGCTCGGGAACAAGGCGAGCGCCTGCTCCAGTGCCTGGCTCTGGCGGGCGATCGCGCCGGTGGCCGTGTCGGCCTGGGCGATCAGGTCGGCCAGCTGCGAGCTGCGCGACGCGAGCGCCTGCATCGCCTGCGCCCCCTGCACCAGCAGGCCGTCGAAGGCCGGCTCGTTGCGGTCGAGCTCGGCGGTCACGTTGCTCGTGCTCTCCAGGCCGGGAGCGAGGTATTCGAGCGTCTTGGATGCCTCGGCCGCGCGGCCGTTGATGCTCGCCGCCTCCCCCTGGATCACGCCGCGCAGGCCGGCGCGGGTCAGAGGATCCAGCGCGTCGAAGACCTGGTCGAGGCTGACGAACGAGTAGGTGTCCTGCTCGGTGATCGTGCCCCCGCTCGGTATCGCCGGCGCCTGGCTCGAGGCCGGCTCGAGCACGACGTACTTGTTGGCGATCCCCGACAGGGAGTTCTCATAGATCCGCGCCACCGTGCCCTCGTGCAGCGGCGCCGCCTCCGAGTCGATCGACATCGTGACCTGCGCCTGGCCGTTGGCGGTCAGCGAGATCGACTGCACCGACCCGACCTTGGCCGGGCCCATCAGCACGTCGTTGCCCGTCACCAGCCCGCCGGCGTCCTGGAAGTCGGCCTTCAGCGTGTACGAAGAGCCGCCGCCCAGTAGGACGAGTGCGACGACGACGATCGCGGTCAGGAGCGAGGCGACCGCGGCAATGCGCGCAATCATGGGCGCATCAGCATCCGTGCCGTTATCGCGTAAAGCATCGCCGGGCCTCTCTCCCCTACTGCCGGACAGTTCGTCCAGCGGCGCGCTCATCCTGCCAAAGTCGGGGACTCGCCGCCATAAGGGGATGTTCAGAGAGGGTTAAGCGGTGGTGACCCTTTGACGATCATGGGCCGCCTGCGGCGGCGTCCGTGGGACCGGTGAAGCCTCATCCGGCTGAACGCGGCGGAGCCGGGACCGCCGTTCCGCCGGCGTCCGATGCCCGATGGGGGACCGACGCCCGACGCCGAGCTAGGGAATCCGGCGCCGCCACGTCTCGTCAGTCGACCGGGGTGGAGCCGGATTCCCGAGCGAGGCCCATTCAAGGCTTCGCGGGCCGGAAACTCGCCACTCGACCAAGACTCGGCGGCGAGTGTCGCGTTCACCGCACCAGGGCCCGGCGAACGGCCATTCACCCCGCGCCGAATGGGCGAGTGACGGGTTATCGGTGTCCCTAGGCGCCGGCGGGTGCCTCATGCCCGGAAGCCGGCGTCTGCGACCCGTCCGCCGGCGCCCCGGACCCATCGGCCGGCGCCACCGACCCATCCGCCGGCTCAGACGCGCCCTCGGCTCGGCGGCTGACCAGCAGCGCCGCCCCCAGCGCGCCACCGAGGTCGCCCAGCGCCGCGAGCAGGATGTCCGGATGGACATCGTTGAACAGGTGCGGTCCCATCGCCTTGGTGATCCGGTCCACGAACGGCTGTCCCAGCCGCACGCCGAGACCGCCACCGATCACGATCGCCGGGACATCGAGCAGGTTCTGAGCTGACGCGATGCCGGCGCCGAGCGCCTCGACCGCCTCGTCGATCAGCTCGGTGGCTAGCTTGTCGCCATGCTCGAGGGCGCGGGCCCAGACCGAACTCGTCAACTTGGTGCGCCCGCGCTCACGCATGAGCTTGAACAGCTCGGTGCTCACGCCCTTCTCTTGCTTCTTGCGTGCCCTGGCCTCCATTGCGGCGCGTCCGGCGTAGGCCTCCATGCAACCTCGTCGCCCGCACGGGCAGCGGCGTCCGTTGATCTTGACCACCATGTGCCCGATCTCGCCGGCACCACCGCGGCCGAGCCACGGCTCGCCGTTCAGGATCAGACCACCGCCGATCCCGGTGCCCCACATCACCCCCAGCAGCGAGTTGTAGGGATGCCCCGCGCCTAGCGCGAACTCGGCGTCGGTCGCCACCTGGACGTCGTTACCGACGTGCACCTGCGTGCCCAGATCGCGGCTCAGCGTTGCGCCAAGCTCGAAGCTGCCGTCCCAATCTGGGAGATTCCGGGCCGAGGAGACGGCCCCGGTCGCGTCGTTGACCACGCCGGGCGAGCCCACGCCCACACCCAGCAGCTGATTCGGCTCGATGTCGGCGGCCCGGCACGCGGCCTTGATCGCGGCCACCATCTCGGTGGCGACGGCCGCGGGTCCGCCCGTGGAAGGAGTCGGGTGGCGCGAGGAGCCGAGCACCGTCTGGTCGGCGTCGACGACGATCGCCTCGATCTTCGTCCCGCCCAGATCGATCCCGCCGCGCAACGGGGGTCTGCCAGCCGCCTCCATGAGGTCGGATCTTAGTCCGATGCCGGTTCTACGCCGCTCAGGCCCAGGACTCGCGATAGTGCCGTTGCTCGTCGGTCGGCTGGTCGATCGTGACCCCGAGGGCTGCGAGCTTGAGCGTCGCCACCTCCTGATCGATCGACTCCGGTACGCGCTGAACTCCCGGCGACAGATCGGCGCGCCGGCGCACCAGGTCCTCGACGCACAGCGCCTGCAACGCGAACGACACGTCCATGACGGCAGCCGGGTGCCCCTCGCCGGCCGCCAGGTTGACAACCCGCCCGCGCGCGAGGAGATTCAGCCGGCGCCCATCCGCGAGCGTGTACTGCTCGATCAGCGGCCGCACCTCGCGTACGTCCGCCGCGAGCGCCCGCAGCTCCTCCAGGTCGAGCTCCACGTCGAAGTGCCCGGCGTTCGCCAGCACCGCGCCGTCCTTCATCCGCGCGAAGTGCTCTCCGCGCAGAACCCGCCGCGAGCCCGTGACCGTTACGAAGATGTCGCCGCGTTCGGCGGCCTCGAGCGCCGGCATCACCTCGTATCCGGCCATCCGTGCCTCGAGGGCCCGCAGCGGATCGACCTCGCAGACCACCACGGCGGCGCCGGCGCCTCGCGCGCGCTCGGCGATCCCCTGCCCGGCCCACCCGTAGCCGACCACCACCAGAGTGTGGCCGGCGAGCAACACGTGGCTGGCCTGGATGATCCCGTCGAGCGCCGACTGGCCCGTCCCGTGGCGATCGTTCAAGGCGCGCTCGGTCCGCGCCTCGTTGACCGCGACGACGGCGCAGGAGAGGTTGCCCTCGGCTTCGAGGCGGCGCAAGCGGACGAGTCCGGTCGTCGTTTCCTCGGTTCCCCCGATCAGCTCCGCGAGCGCATCGCCACCGAGCGCGTGCGCGGTCATCAGCAGGTCGGCGCCGTCGTCGACGGTTACCTGAGGCCGACCGTCGAGCAGCGCGCGGACGTGGCGCACATAGGTGTCGACGTCCTCTCCCCGCAGCGCCCGGACCTCGATTCCGTGCTCGTAGACGAGCGCCGCCGCAACGTCGTCCTGCGTGGACAGGGGATTGGCCGAGCACAGCGCCACCTGGGCGCCGCCGTCCGCCAAGGCGAGCAAGAGATTTGCGGTCTCAGCCGTGACGTGCAGGCAGGCGCAGACGCGGATTCCGTCGAGCGGCCGTTCGGTGCGGAAGCGCTCGCGGATGCGCGCCAGGACCGGCATCTGCCCGCCGGCCCAGGCGATCCGCGAGGCGCCGACCGGCGCCAGCGCGAGGTCGGCAACCTCGTGGGCCGGAAGCCGCGTCCTGGCCATCCCGACCCCGGCGTCAGTACCGGTAGTGGTCTGACTTGTACGGGCCCTCGAGCGGAATCCCGAGATAGGCGGCCTGGCCCGGGGTGAGCTCGGTGAGCTTGACCCCCAGCGCCGGGAGGTGCAGCCGCGCGACCTTCTCGTCGAGGTGCTTGGGCAGCGTGTAGACCTGCAGCTCGTAGCGGTCGCCGTGGGCGTACAGCTCGATCTGCGCGATCACCTGGTTCGTGAACGAGTTCGACATCACGAAGCTCGGGTGGCCGGTGGCGTTGCCGAGGTTCAACAACCGCCCCTCGGACAGCACGATGATCGAGTGCCCGTCCGGGAACACCCACTCATCAACCTGCGGCTTGATGCCGATCCTGGTGATGCCCGGAACCCTCGAGAGGCCGGCCATGTCGATCTCGTTGTCGAAGTGGCCGATGTTTCCGACGATCGCCTGATGCTTCATCCGCGCCATGTCTTCGGCCGTGATCACGTCGCGATTTCCCGTCGCGGTGACGAAGATGTCCGCTGTCTCGACGACGTCGTCGAGCGTCAGCACCTGGTAGCCGTCCATCGCCGCCTGCAGGGCACAGATCGGATCGATCTCGGTCACCACGACGCGCGCGCGCTGGCCGCGCAGCGACTCGGCGCAGCCCTTGCCGACATCCCCGTAGCCGCAGATCACGGCGAGCTTGCCGCCAATGAGCACGTCGGTGGCGCGGTTGATCCCGTCGATCAGCGAGTGGCGGCAGCCGTACTTGTTGTCGAACTTGCTCTTGGTGACGGCGTCGTTGACGTTGATCGCCGGGAACAGCAGCTCGCCCTGCTCGGCGAACTGGTAGAGGCGATGCACGCCCGTCGTCGTCTCCTCGGTCACGCCCTTGATCTCGGCCGCCATGCGCGTGAACCGCTGCGCGTCCTCCTCGAGCGAGCGCTGCAGCAGCCCGAGCACGATCGCGAACTCCTCGGACTCCGCGGTCGACGGATCCGGCACCGCGCCGGCGCGCTCGAACTCGACACCCTTGTGCACCAGCAGCGTGGCGTCGCCACCGTCGTCGAGGATCATGTTCGGCGACTGCCCGTCCGGCCAACTCAGCGCCTGCTGAGTGCACCACCAGTACTCCTCCAGCGTCTCCCCCTTCCACGCGTACACCGGCACCCCGGAAGGCTCCTCCGGCGTCCCGTCGGGACCCACCACGACTGCCGCGGCCGCATGATCCTGGGTGGAGAAGATGTTGCACGACGCCCAGCGCACCTCGGCTCCGAGCGCGACCAGCGTCTCGATCAGCACCGCCGTCTGGATCGTCATATGCAGCGACCCGGTGACCCGCGCACCCGCCAGCGGCTGGCTATCCCCGTACTCGGCGCGCATCGCCATCAATCCCGGCATCTCGTGCTCGGCCAGCCGGATCTCCTTGCGGCCGAACTCGGCCAGCCCCAGATCGGCCACCTTGAAATCTGCCTTGGCAGCAGTCGTGCTCATCTTCCCTCCACTGTCGGGGTCATCAGGCCGGCGCGCTCACGCGACGGCCAGCAGCTTCTCGTGTTTCTCCTGCTCGAACCGCAGCCAGTCCTCCGGTCCGACGTCGTCAGGCCTGCGCGCCTCCGCCTCGAGCCAGGTCTGAACCGCGTCGCGCAGATCCAGGCTGGTCGCCATACGCGCGGCGAAGGCGACGTCCGAGAGTCCGACGTCGAAGCGCGCGAGAAGCTCCTTGAGGGTGCGCAGGCGCTGGAGCTCGGCGGGTCCGTAGAGGCGGTAGCCCGATGCCGACCGCGACGGCGAGACCAGGCCCGTCTGCTCGACGTACCGGAGCATCCGCGCCGACCAGCCGGTCGTCCGCGCCGCCTCGTTGATGGTCAATCCTTCCATCGCGTCCAACCTTACCACGATGTTGTCAAGGTTCTGACGCGCTCCGGACTTTTTTGGCGCGACCCCTCAAGTTCGCTCGGACATTTGTCGAAATACGAGCTGTGAGCTGGAGTGACGCTTAGCATGCTGAGCAACCTCGAACCAGGAAGTCGGAGGCCCGGGATGGAGCGGTCCCGTGAAAGGACGCCAATCAGCAAGCGCAGCAAGGGGGCCTGCTCGATCGCCCTGGTAGTCACGCTCGTGTGCGCGATCTTTGGCGTTGGCGGAGCAGCCGCCGGCGACGGCAAGTACGCCCGCCACGTGCGCCAGGAGCGTCTCGAGGCGCGGCTCGCCGGCGCCGCTCTTGCGCACCGCACGCCCCAGCAGCTCCTGCTCGCCATCACGCCGAAGACGCACAGCCCGGCAGCGTCCGCTCCGGCCACCACCCCGGCAGCGACCGTCAACACCCCGGCGGCCACCACCACACCGGCAACGACGACCACCACGCCGGCAACCACGACGACCGCCACGACCCCCGTCAGCACTCCTTCGACGACGACGCCGGCTGACACGAGCACGACTTCGAACGACGGCACGACCGACAACCAGCCTGCCGGTGCCGACAACGGCACGACCACCACGCCGGGCACCACCACCACCGGCACGACCACCACGCCGGGCACCACCACCACTGGCACGACCACCACGCCCGGCACCACCACGCCCGGCAACGCGTCAGGCATCGACGACGGCAGCGGCAATACCGACACCGGCAACGCCAACACGGATACCGGCACCGACAACACCGACCCGGCGAGCAGCCACTCTCCCGGCGCCGGCGGGTTGGGTACCACCACCCCCGAGTGCCATGGCCGCTGCTCCGGGCTGGGCCAGAGCGAGACCAGCGGCGTCGTCCCCACGACGCTGCCCTCGACGGTGGCCTCGTCGACGAGCACGGGCTTCAACCTCGGCGTCTCGGCGATCCCGAGCACCTCGAGCACCTCGAGCACCTCGACGAGCACCGCCGCGTCGAGTGTGCCGACCGACGTGTCGACCGGCGCGCTCAACCCGACCTCGGGGATCACGTCGAGCCCGACCCCTTCGAGCTCGTCGGCGTCGAGCCCGGCGACGAGCTCCGGCGGGTCATCGGCAGCCGCCCAGCTAAGCCAGCTCCTTAGCGGATCCTTTGCGTCGAGCCCGTCGCTGCGCAGCCTCGCCAAGGGCGCCACGAGCAGCCATCGCGGAGCCACGCTGGTCGCGAGCGCCGGCACGGGCGGCGCCGCCGCCGGAACGCTCGCAGACGGCACGACGGGACGGACCGCGGGTACCGCCGGCGCGGCTGGCCCGGCCGACCCGGGTTCGGGCACCGCCGGCGCCACTTCGCCGAAGCCAAAGGGCCCGCGCCACGACAAGCATCAGACGAGCAACAGCAACTCGGGACTGCCGGCCGCATTCACCGGGACCGCCCACGTCATCACGCAAGTCGTCAAGGTAATCCCGACTGGCGTGTGGATCGCGCTCGCCGCGGCCTTCGGCATTGCGCTCGCCTGCGCCGCGCTGGCGCTGCGGTCAAGCCGCCGGGCCCGCCGGCGCGAGCGGGAGTTCGTCGCGATCTCGGCCGCGGCCCAGACCGATCCGCTGACCGGGATTCTCAACCGCCGCGGGTTCATGGACGCCGCCGAGCGCGAGCTCGCCCGGGCCAGCCGCTATGACCGGCCGTTCGTGCTCGCCTACGTGGACGTGCGCGGCCTGAAGGCGGTCAACGACACCGAGGGCCACCTGGTGGGCGATGAGCTGATCAAGGCCGTCGCCGGCCTGATGAAGGAATCGGCCCGCGCCGACGACGTGGTCGGACGGATCGGCGGCGACGAGTTCGCGCTGCTGCTCGGCGAGCAGACCGCCGACGGCGCCGAGCCGGTGGTTCGCCGCATCCGCGCGCACGTCGAGGAGCGGCGCGCGGCGATGGAGATTAGGGTGCCATGGGAGCTGACGATCGGAATCGCAGCCTTCCCGCACGACGGCACCACCCTGGAGGAGCTGCTCGGCATCGCCGACCGGCGCCTCTACGAGCAGCGTGGAATTGCACTTAGGTAGTGGGCTGGGGTAGCCGGGCTTGGGGGTTGGACGCCGTTCGGGGCCCTCGTTGGAATACGAGGGCCCCGGACGGTGTAATTACCGCCCGGCTCCCGTAGGAGCGCCTCAGCCCCGCGCCAGCGCGCTCTTCAGCCGCTCGATGGCTGCCACCGGCGTCGGATCGATCCCGCGGAGCACCGCAAGATACAGCGACACCAGATCGCCGAGCAGGACGAGCGAGATGAGCCGCTCGGTTCGATTCTGGCCGACGCTCTCCACCCGGTAGGTGCCCGCCGCCTCAGCCTCGATCAGCCCGCGCGTCAGCTCGATCCGCTGGCGGATCCGGGGATGAAGGTCCGAATCGTCGAGGAACACGGCGCTGAAGCGACCGAGTTGGCTGGCCCCCTGCCAACCCACGATCTCGTTGTGGTCAAGCTCGGGAAGCTCATGCGCGAAGGCAGGCATCTTGGCGTTCTCGTTGATCTGCGTCTTCCAGCGGTACGCGATCGGCGAGGTCAGCCCCGATCCGGCGATCTGGGGGATGGTCCCGAGCAGGCCGCGGGCCAGCTCCTTGGACAGGCAGTCTCCGGGTGCGTCCGGGCCCCATCTCTCGACGATGTGCTCGAGGTGCGCCGCCGCTACGTCGATCTCGGCGTGGAGCCGCTCACCGGCGCCGCACAGCCAGGCCACTTCGAGGGCGACGACGACCGAGTACCCGACCGCGGCCCGGGGCTGGAAGCCACCGGGAAGTGGGATCACGGGAACGTCCTCGGCCCTCGCCGCTTCGGCCAGCTTGCCGCCCGTCGTGGCCACGATCCGGCGGGCCCCCAGCGCCCCGGCCGCTTCGTACACGGCCAGCGTCTCCTCGGTGTTACCGGAGTAGCTCGAGCACAGCACGGTCGTGTCGGGCGTCGTCCAGGGCGGCAGCGCGTAGCCCCGCGCGATCACGATCGACCGGGAGGCGCGATCCCCCAGCGCTGCCCGCGCGAGGACCCCGCCGATGGCCGAGCCGCCCATTCCGGCCACGATCAGGCCGCCGGGCGCGTCATAGGGCTCGAGGTTGGCCGACTCGACCCGCCACAGCGCGTCGCGGAGGTGGTCCGGCATACCGAGGATGTCGTCGATCTGGTGAGCCGAGTCGATCGACTCGATCTCATCCCGCGTGAGGTCGATGGTCGTGCTCAAAACTTGATCGCTCCGTCCGGAAGCTCTACGCCGGGGAAGATACGCGCGCCGGCCGCCAGTGTGTTCCCTGACCCGATCTTGACTCCCTCGCCGAGCACGACACCTCCCTCGATGTGGCAATGGTCACCGATCGTCACGCCGCGGCTGATGATCGACGAGATGATCGTCGTGTCGGCCCCCACGGTGACCCCCTCGAGCAGCACCGAGGACTCCACCCGCGCGCGCTCGGACACGGTCACCCCCGCGCCGAGGACGCTCCGATCGCCGACCAGGGCGCGCGGCGCGACCGTGCATCCGGCCGCCACCAGTACCGGAGCCACCACCCGTCCTTCGACGGACGCTCCGTCGAGCAGCGACATCCCGTGCTCGCCGAGCTGGCGACCGACCTCGGTGATCACCTTGCCCTCGAGGATGTCGTAGGTCCCCTGGAGGTAGCGGTCCGGGGTGCCGATGTCGAGCCAGTAGCCGCTCGCGACGTAGCCGAACAGGCCGTTGCCGACGAGCCGGGGAAACACCTCCCGCTCGATCGAGACGTTGGCTCCCGCGGGCGGCATGCCGTAAAGGATGTCCCGCTCGAGGATGTAGGCGCCGGCGCTGATCAGGTTCGTGTCCAGCTCGTCGAGGCCCGGCTTCTCGATGAACTCGCGCACCGAGTCATCCGGGTTGCAGCGAACGAGGCCGTAGGCCGAGGGATCCTCGACCGGATAGAGCGCCAGCGTCGCCCGCGCGCCCGTGCGCTCGTGCTGCTCGAGCTGGGCGGTCAAATCGAGGTCGGCCAAGACGTCGCCGTTGAGCATGAAGAACCGCTCGTCGAGCAGCTCCTCGGCGAACTTCAGCGCCCCGCCGGTCCCGAGCGGCCTCGGCTCCTCGAGATAGCGCAGCCGGATCGCGAGAGCCGAGCCGTCGCCGAGCACGCTCCGCACCGCGTCGGCCATGAACCCGCAGCCGAGGATGACGTCGTCCACCCCGTGCGACCGGAGCCATTCGAGCATGTAAGAGATGAACGGCCGATCGACCAGGGGGACGACCGGCTTGGGGATCGTCGAGGTGAGCGGCCGTAGGCGGGTGCCCTCCCCGCCGGCCAGGATCAGGGCTTGCAAGTCAGAGACACCCGCCCGGCACCGCTAGCGGCCGATCCCCTCGTAGATGAACCCTGCCGCCTTCGCCTCGTCCGGATCGATGAAGTTGCGCCCGTCGATGATCAGCCGGCCGGACATCCGCTTCGAAGCCTCCGACCAGTTGATCTCCGCAAACTCCGGCCACTCGGTCACGATCACGCACGCGTCGGCGCCGTCGATCGCGCCCAGCGCGTCGTCGGCGAACTCCACACCCCCCATCAGCTTGCGCGCCTGCTCCTCCGCAACCGGGTCAAAGGCGCGGACCTTGGCGCCGTCGGCCTGCAGCCGGGCCGACAGCACGAGCGAGGAGGCCTCGCGCATGTCGTCGGTGTTCGACTTGAACGCCAGCCCCAGCAGCGCGATCTGCTTGCCCACGAGCGACCCCAGATGCTTCTGGAGCTTGGCGACGACGCGCCGCTTCTGCAGCTCGTTTACCTCGATGACCGCGGTCAGCAGCTGGAAGTGGTAGCCGGAGTTGCCGGCGAGCTGCTTGAGCGCCGAGACATCCTTCGGAAAACAGGAGCCCCCGAAGCCGATACCCGGCTTGAGGAAGTGCGTGCCGATCCGCTGGTCGAGGCCCATCCCGCGCGCCACCTCGAGCACGTCGGCGCCGGTCTCCTCGCACACGTTCGCGATCTCGTTGATGAACGAGATCTTGGTGGCCAGGAACGCGTTGGCGGCGAGCTTGATCATCTCGGCGCTGGCGACGTCGGTCCGTACGAGCGGCGCGTCGAGGGGCGCGTAGAGCTCGATCACCGCGTCCCCCGCCCAGTCGCCGTCGTCGCCGACGACGACTCGGTCGGGATGCAGGAAGTCGTTTAGCGCCGACCCCTCCTTGAGGAACTCGGGGCACGAAACGTAGGCGAAGCCCTCCTTCCCCCGCTCCGCGAAGCTCCGCTTGATCGCAGCGCCGGTGCCGACCGGGACGGTCGATTTCATCACCAGCGCGTGCCGGTCCGAGCGCGGCATGGCGTCGACCACGGCGTTGACGGCGGAGAGGTCGGCGTCCCCCGAATACGTGGGGGGCGTGCCGACCGCCACGAACAGGAGGCGGGCGTGCTCGAGCGCCGGCGCGAGCTCGGTCGAGAAGTGCAGGCGCTCGCGGTTGGCGGCCACGCACTCGCGCAGGCCGGGTTCGTAGATCGGGATGTCCCCGCGCTCGAGCCGCGCGATCTTGTCAGCGTCGATGTCGACGCACCAGACCTCGCTCCCGAGCTCGGCGAACCCGGCGGCGGTGACCAGCCCCACGTATCCGGTACCGATCACCGCGATCGGTTCTCTCGCTGAGCCCATCGGAATGCCTGAGGGTAGCGGCTAAGGCGCCGCCGCAAGGCGCCGCCGACCATCCCAATCTAGTTCCCGCCGGCGCGGGTCAGCGAGGCGGCGATCGCCACCATCTGCCGGTTAGAGATGTCGTCGGTGAGGTCGTTGGAGATCCAGTATGCGCCCTGGGAGGTGCGCCACGCCACCAGCGCGAGCTGGCTCCCGTTGGTGTAGAGCAGCAGGGTCTTCCCGTTGACCGTCTTGGTGGCGCTCGGGCTATTCAAGATCGGGGGATTCAGCCAGGTGGTGCCCTGCACGCCGTAGTACTGGTCGAGAACCGGGTTCAGCACCAGTGTCATCCGGTAGGAGTAGTGAGCCACCCCCTTGCGGTCGTTGATGAAGTAGGCCCGCGGGTAATAGCCCGTGCCCGCACCCTCCTCAGTTGAGCAGACGCTCGTGTTGTCCGAGCAATATTGCGATCCGGTGACGATCAGCTTCGGGTAGTAGATCGGAATCCCGGTCGGGCCGAGCGCCTTGGCCTGGGCCACACCATCGCTGACGTCGGCGGTCAGCCCCGGGACGCCACCGCCGGACTTCCCGCCGCTCTTGGCCGCACCTGCGCTGGGGCCGCCGAGCGAGACGCCGGCCGGCTTCGGCTGGCTCGTCGTCGGGGTCATGAAGGCGTTGAAGGCCGCCTGCTCGGCGCCCGAATTGGCGGTCACATAGCACGGCGTCTGCTGGGTGGCGCTATTGGCCGTCGGCGAGACCGGAGCGCACGGGAGCAGAATCGCCGGGAAGGGGATCTGCTTGACCTGATGTCCGGCCGAGAACGCGACCAGGTTGAACAGGTTGATCAGCCCGTCGGTGGTGTGGAGGTTGGCGTCGGTCTGCGCGTGCTCGCCGAAGATCTTCAGCAGGGTGTCGCGCTCCTCCACGATCTGAGTCGGGCTGAACTGGTCCTTGGCCCACCGCAGGAAGTCCTGCTGGCGCGCGTTGCGGACGATGTCGGTATCGGTGTGGCGGAATCGCACGAACTGCAGGGCGTTGATCCCACACATCTTCTGATAGCCCGGCTCCAGGTTGATGCTCGAGTAGTCCGTCAACGCGGTGTTGTTGTAGTAGCGGTGGTCGACATCCCCGTAGACGCATCCGACCGCGTTCACGAGGTCCTCGAACCCGCCGAAGTTCACGTCGATGATGTGGTTGATCTGGATCCCCGGGAACACCTGCTGCTTGAGGATGGTCACGAGCAGCCCAGGGCCCCCGATCGAGTAGGCGGAGTTCAGCTTGCCGGTCGCCTCCGCGCCTCCTTCCGGGATCTGGACCTCGAGGTCGCGGGGGACCGATAGGAGATTGATCGTCTTCGAGCTCGGGTCGATCCGGACCAGCATCATCGTGTCGGTGTTGGCCGAGCTGAACGACGTGCCGGCGCGGTGATCGGATCCAATCAGCAGCAGCGTCTGCGGGTTTCCCGGGCTGGGGATCGTCACCGGCGTGGACTTGGGAAGGGCCGGCGTCACCGACAGGTAGTGGGCGATCTGCTTGAACTGGAGCAGCCCACCGACCGCCGTGGTGGCGCCGGCCGAGCCGATCACGATGAACGCGGCCAGCGCAAACCGCACCAGCATGCCCGCGCGCGAGCTCGGGATGAGTCTCAACCGAGTCCCCCCTCGATCGCCCTGAGTCCGCTGCGCACGTCCTCCTCATCGAGCTGACGGTTCTCCTCGGCCATGCCGCCGGCGGCCTGGCGCTCGAGCCAGATCGGCAGCGTGCGGACGAAGCTCACCAGCGAGCGGCGGTAGCGAGCCAGCGAGGACACCGACACCCACTCCTCTGGGCCGTGGTGACCGGCGCCGTCGGGTCCGAACTCGACGGCCGGGATGCCGGCCGCCATGAACGACACGGCATCGGAAGCCCCGTCGCGCCCGACGCTCATCACCGCCCGGTCGGGAACCGCGCGCGCAACCGCCTCGCGAAGCGCCTGCACGTACGGGCTGCCGCGCGGCACGCTCACGGGTGGGAAGACGAACCACTTCGTCACCTTGCATTCGTCGATCCGCGCGATCTGGGCCCGGATGTCGGCCGGATCCTGCCCGGGGAGGAAGCGGATGTCGACCGCCATCTGGCAGCGATCCGGGACCTTGTTCAGCGCGTCTCCCCCGTGGATCCGGCCCAGGTTGATCGAGGGCCGGTCGAACATCTCGGAGGATTCCCGGGAGAACGGCAGCGATTCGATCGCCCGGAAGACGTCGACCGCCTTGAGCACGGCGTTGTCGCCCAGCCACGGGGTCGAACTGTGGGCGGCGCGCCCGCGGACCTCGATCAGCATCGCCAGCACACCCTTGGCCTCGACGCCGATGTGGAGGTTCGTGGGTTCGCCGGTGATCGCGAAGTCGCCTCCCAGGCCCCGGCTGACCACGGCGTCGGTCGAGCGCTCGTCGATCTCCTCGGACTCCTCGTCGGGCACGCAGATAAGCCTCACCCGCACTGCCGACTGGCGCTCGACGTCCTTGAGCGCGCACATCATCGCCGCCAGCCCGCCCTTCATGTCGTAGGCGCCACGGCCGATCAACCGGTCGCCGTCGATTCGCGGATAGAACTGCTCGGGCTCGGCCGGGACCACATCGAGGTGTCCGTGTAAAACGACGCACGGGAGCTCATCCGCGCCCGCGGATGGTCCAACCTCCGCGACCAGGACAGGCAGGCCATTGTGATCGTGGTGGCGCACCTCGATGTCGCGAGATTCGAGCCACCCCTTCACGAATCCTGCCGCCGCGACGATCTCCTCCGGGCGCGAGGTGTCGTAGGAGATGAGGCGCTCTGCGAGCGTCAGTTCGTCAATCACGACGATTGCAGGATAAGCGCAGACGCGAGCGAGAGCGGCAGGAAACGGCCGCTAAGAGCCGCTCTCGGCGATGGCTAGAAACGTCTCCAGGCGCGTCTTATCGCGCTGGGCCACCCGACGCTTCTCGGTGTCGTCGCCGGCGGACTCGAGTTCCCTTTCCGCCCGCTGCAACCGCTCGCGCAAGCTCGCCGCGTCGAGGTCGCTGGGGGCGTGAGCCTCCTCCACCAGCAGCAGCGCCCGGTTCTCGGCGATCTGCATGTATCCCTCGGCCTGCGCGAACCGGACCACCTCGGACTCGGTCCGGTACAGCCGTAGTTCGGTCGGGTCGAGCATCGCGAGCACCGGCTCGTGGTGGGCCAGTACCCCGATCGACCCGACGGCGGTCTTGGTCGAGACCATCTCGACCTCGTCGTTGAACACCTCGCCCTCGGGAGTGAGGACCTCGACCCGGAACTTCTCGTGGGCCACGAAGGCCTACTCCTGGTCGCCGTCGCCGGAGGCCTCGTCGCCGCCGGAGCCGTTGCCCGATGCCTCGGGCCCACTGGCGGCCTCGTCCTCCTCCTTGGCCTCCTCCTCCCGTCTCTCCTCGGTCTTCTCCTCGCCTCGCGCGTCGCGAACGACGTCGTCGATCGTCCCCTTCATGAAGAAGGCGCGCTCTGGCAGGTCGTCGTGCTTGCCCTCGAGGATCTCCTTGAAGCCGCGGATCGACTCGGCGATCGGGACGTACACGCCTGGCGTGCCGGTGAACTGCTCGGCCACGTGGAAGGGCTGAGACAGGAAGCGCTCGATCTTGCGGGCCCGGTTGACGGTAAGCCGGTCCTCGTCGGAGAGCTCGTCGATCCCGAGGATCGCGATGATGTCCTGCAGCTCGCGGTAGCGCTGGAGCACCTGCTTGACCTCGTTGGCCACGCGGAAGTGCTCCTCGCCGAGGATCTCCGCCTTGAGGATCGTCGAGGTCGAATCGAGTGGGTCGACGGCCGGGTAGATGCCCTTCTCGGCGATCGACCGCGACAGGGTCGTGGTCGCGTTGAGGTGGGCGAAGACCGACGCCGGCGCGGGGTCGGTGAGGTCGTCAGCCGGGACATAGATGGCCTGGATCGACGTGACCGAGCCCTCCTTGGTCGAGGTGATCCGCTCCTGGAGCTCGCCCATCTCGGACTCGAGCGTCGGCTGATAGCCCACCTGGGAAGGCATCCGCCCGAGCAGCGCGGAGACCTCAGAGCCGGCCTGGACGAACCGGAAGATGTTGTCGATGAACAGGAGCACGTCCTGGTGCTCCTGGTCGCGGAAGTACTCCGCCATGGTCAGGCCGGACAGGGCCACGCGCATGCGCGCGCCCGGCGGCTCGTTCATCTGGCCGAACACCAGCATGGTCTTCTCGAGCACGCCGGATTCCTTCATCTCGAGCCACAGGTCGTTGCCCTCGCGCGAGCGCTCGCCCACGCCGCAGAACGCCGATAGCCCCTGGTGCTCCTCGGCCAGGTTGCGGATCAGCTCCTGGATGATCACCGTCTTGCCCACGCCGGCGCCGCCGAACAGGCCCACCTTGCCGCCCTTCGCGTACGGAGCGAGCAGGTCGATCACCTTGATGCCGGTCTCGAACATCTCGGTCGTCGGCGTGAGGTCCTCGACCGTCGGGGCCTCGCGGTGGATCGGCCAGCGCGGCGTTTCGGCGGGGAGCTCGTCGCCCATGTCGATCGGCTCCCCGAGCAGGTTGAAGATCCGCCCCAGCGTGATGTCGCCCACCGGCACCGTGATCGGCGCGCCGGTGTCGATCACCTCGAGCCCGCGGGCCAAGCCGTCGGTGGTGTCCATCGCCACCGCCCGCACGCGCTCGTCCCCCAGGAGCTGCTGCACCTCGAGCACGAGCCAGTCCTCGGCCTCGGCGGGCGAGGCCTCGGCGGCGATCGCCTCCTCTTCCCTCGCCACATCCGGGCGGCGCACCTTAATCGCGTGGTAGATCTCGGGCAGCTTGTCGGGAAACACGGCCTCGATGACCACTCCCTGGACCTCTTCGATCCGGCCGATGTTCTGCTTCTCGGGCTCGTCCCCTGCGGCTTCGCTGCGCTGTTCTTCTGCGACTGACATCTCTTCTCCAGTGTAGGTCTACCCGGACAGCCCTTCCGCTCCCGCCACCACTTCCAAGATCTCCTGGGTGATCTCCGCCTGGCGCGCGCGGTTCATTTCGAGGGTCAGGTTCTGGATCAACTCGCCCGCGTTCTCCGATGCGTTGCGCATCGCGGTCATCCGCGCGCCGTGCTCCGACGCCGTCGATTCGAGCAGCGCGCGGAAGATCGAGATCTCGACGTAGTCCGGCACCAGGCGCTTGAGGATCTCCTCGGGATCCGGCTCGTACTCAACGAGCGCCCGGGCCTCGGAATCGCGGCCCTCGCGGCCGGTGCGCTCCTCGTCTGATTCGTCCAGGACGGTCGCCTGCTGCAGAGGGAGCAGCGTCTCGCGGCGGACCTGCTGGTTGATCGGCGAGATGTAGCCGTTGTAGAAGATCTCGACCTGATCGACCTCGTCGTCGACGAAGGCCGCCATCAGCGTTTCCGCGATGCGCCGCGCGTCGGCGTAGGCGGGCCGGTCGGTGAACCCGGTGAAGCTCTCGGCCACCTGGAGCCCGCGAAAGGTCAGCGAGGTGGACGGCCGCCGCCCGGAGGCGAAGTACACCGGCGTGCGCCCATCGGCTTCGTGCGCGCGCCCCGCCGCCACCCCGGCCCGCACGATGTTCGAGTTAAAGGCGCCGGCCAGGCCGCGGTCTCCTGCGATCAGCAGCAGCCCCACTCGACCTACCTGCGCGTGCTCCTGAAGGATCGGCAGGCGCGGCACGTTGCCCGCCGCCTCCGCCGCTTGGCGGGTCATCCGGCGAATCGCGTCGGCGTACGGGCGCAGGGCCTCGATTCGCTGCTCGGCCCGGCGCAGCCGCGCGGCCGCGACCATCTCCATCGCCCGGGTGATCTTCTGGATGTTCTTGACCGCGCCGATACGGTTGCGGACGTCGCGCTGCGATTGCGGCATCTGTTCAGGTCAGACCGCCGGCTCACGCCGCCTGCGCCTGATCCTCCTGTTCGCCACCTTGGCCCTCGTCGCTCTCGCGCCGGCCCTCGCGCCGCGCGCCCTCGTCGCCCTCCTCGAGCGGATGCCCCTCCTCGTCGAGATCGAAGCCGAAGTCCTCGGCGAAGGTCGAAACCGCCTGCTCGACCGTCTGCTGGGTTTCGTCGCTCCAGTCCCCGCCGGCGATCTCCTTCAGCAGGTCGGGCTCGGCGGCGCGCATGTGGTCGGTGAGATCGGCGAGGAACCGGTCGACCTTGTCGACAACGATGCGGTCCAGGTAGCCGTTGGTGGCGGCGTACACCTGGATCACCTGATCCTCGACCGGCATCGGATTGCGCTCGGACTGGTTGAGCGTCTTGACCAGACGCTCGCCGCGCGCCAGCGTCCGCTGAGTGGCGGGGTCGAGCTCGGAACCAAACTGCGAGAAGGCCTCGAGCTCGCGGTACTGGGAGAGCTCGAGCTTCAGCCGGCCCGCGACCTTGCGCATCGGGGTGATCTGGGCGTTGCCGCCCACCCGGGAGACCGAGATGCCGACGTTGATCGCGGGGCGCACACCCGAGTTGAACAGCCCGGGCTCGAGGTAGATCTGGCCGTCGGTGATCGAGATCACGTTCGTCGGAACGTACGCCGACACGTCACCGGCCTGGGTCTCGATCACGGGAAGCGCGGTCAGCGAACCTCCGCCGAGGTCATCGTTCAACTTGACGGCGCGCTCGAGCAGCCGCGAGTGCAGGTAGAACACGTCGCCGGGGTAGGCCTCGCGCCCCGGCGGCCGCCGCAGCAGCAGGGACATCTGCCGATAGGCCACCGCATGCTTGGAGAGGTCGTCGTAGACGACCAGCGCGGCCTGGCCGTTGTAGAGGAAGTGCTCGCCCATGGCGCAGCCCGCGTACGGCGCGAGGAACTTGATCGGGGCGGCCTCGTCGGCGGCCGCCATCACGATGATCGTGTTCTCGAGCGCGCCGGCATCCTCGAGCGTCTTAGCCAGGCCCACCACCGTCGACTTGCGCTGCCCGATGGCCACGTAGATGCAGCGCAGCTCACGGTCCTTGTTGTTGATGATCGCGTCGACGGCGATTGCGGTCTTGCCCGTCTGGCGGTCGCCGATGATCAGCTCGCGCTGCCCGCGGCCGATCGGGATCATCGAGTCGATCGCCTTCAGACCGGTCAGCATCGGCTCCTTGACCGGCTGGCGCTGGACCACACCCGGGGCTTTGAACTCCGACGGCCGGGTCGCGGATGTGCCGATGTCACCCTTGCCGTCGAGCGGGTTGCCGAGCGGGTCGACGATCCGCCCCAGCAGCTCGTCACCCACCGGGATCTCGAGCAGCCGCTTGGTTCGCTTGACCGTGTCCCCCTCGACGATCTTGTCCCACTCCCCGAACAGCACCGCGCCGACGTTGTCGGACTCCAGGTTGAGAGCCAGCCCGGTGACGTCGTGAGGCAGATCGAGCATCTCGAACGACATGCAGTTGTCGAGCCCGTGGATGCGGCAGATCCCGTCGGCCACCGACAGGACTGTCCCGACCTCGGTCAGGTCCGCGCTCGAGGCATCGAGCCCTTCGATCCGGCTTTTGAGGATTGAGGTGATCTCGTCGGGCTTGATCTGCATTAGTGACTCCTTGAGCAGGCCAGGGTAGCTACGCCTGCGCGACTTGCTTTCGAAGTTGTTCCAGCCGGTTGCGAATAGACGCGTCCAGCACCATGTTGCCCACGCGCAGGATGATCCCTCCGAGGATGTCGGGATCGACCTTGCTCGAGAGTTCGACGGTCCGCTTGGTCTGCTCCCCGATCCGCTCCCCGATACTGCCGACAGTGGCCTTGTCGAGCTCGATTGCGCTCGTCACCTCCACCGGCAGCAAATCGCGCTCATCCTCCCATAGCGCGTCGTACCGCGCCTTGATCCGGAAGATGGCGGGCATGCGGTGGCGCTCGATGAGGGCCTCGAGGAAGTTCATGAGGACCGGCTCGGCGCCGGTCACGGCCCGCTTGAGACCGTCCTTCTTCTCCTCAGTCGAGAAGTACGGAGAGAAGAAGAAGACCGCCAGGTCACGGTTCTCGTTCAGCGCGCGGTCGAACTCGCCCAGCTGCGCGCGAACGTCGTCGAGCACGTCGTGCTCTTTCGCGACCTCGAACAGGGCCCGTGACCAGACCTGTGCGATCTCTTCCACTAGTTGTTGTCTCCGGGGGCCAGGGCGGTGAAGTCGAGCTCGGCGAGGGCGTCCTCGACCAGCCGGCGCTGATCGTCCTCGTCGAGCAGCTTGCGGGTCACCTTCTCGGTCGCCAGCACGGTCAGGTCGGCGACCTCGCGCCGGATCTCCTGGATCGCGCGACGGGTCTCGGCCTCGATGTCGCGGCGAGTCTGCTCCATCAGCTGCTCGCGCCGCGCCTGAGCCTCGGTCTGTACCTCGCGCTCGCGCGCCTCGGCCGTCTTACGCGACCGCTCGACGATCTGCTCGGCCTGCTGACGCGCTTCGGCCAGCCGCTGCCGGTACTCCTCGAGCAGCTCGTCCGCGTCGCGGCGGACCTTCTCGGCGTGATCGATCGACTCCTCGATCGCGTGCTGACGCCGGTCGAGTGCCTCGGAGATCCGCGGGAAGGCGAGCTTCCACAGGATGTACATCGAGATCCCGAACAGGAGCAGCGTCCAGATCATGAGCCCGACGTTGGGCGTGATCAGGAACGATCCGCTCGAGGCGGCGACCGGCAGATGTGAGACGGACGCGATCACTTGAGCACGTAGGAGAGCAGGCCGGCGACGAGGCCATAGAAGAACACTGCTTCGGTCAGCGCGAACCCCAGCCACTGGATGCTGGTGATCTCATCGCGCATCTCGGGCTGGCGGGTCACCGCCTCGATGACCTTGCCGAAGATGATTCCGATGCCGACGCCGGCGCCGACCGCGCCGAGACCGCCGCCGACGGCGATCCCGAAGCCGGCCGTGATCCCGGACGCCGCGATGGGGATGATGTGTAAAGCAGCAAGCATCAGGGCTCCTTGTCGTGTTAGTGGTGAGTGACCGCGCCGCCCAAGTAGATGGCAGCCAGAGTCGCGAAGATGAACGCCTGGAGCGTGGCCACCAGGCCCAGCTCGAACAGGTAGATGATGATCCCGGCCGGCAGCGCAAACCAGCCCAGGGCCTGGAGGCCGAGGATCACGGCCAGCCCCCCGGCCATGAACAGGATGATGATGTGGCCGGCGAAGATGTTGGCCCAGAGCCGGATGGTCAGCGACAGCAGCCGCATCAGGGTGGAGATCACCTCGATCGGGAAGATCAGGAGCAGCATCGGCCCGTGAACGCCGGCCGGAATCAGGCTCTTCAGGTATCCGACCGCGCCCTGGGTCCGAATCCCGACCGTGACGAACGCGATGAACACGACGAGGGCCAGCACCAGCGGGACCGAGATGTTCGCCGTCGCGGCGTACAGCGCGAACGACGGGATGTGTGCGCCGAATAGGTTGAACTTCTCTTCCGTGTTCGTCGGCAGCGGCAGGTAGCCGACCAGGTTGCAGAACCAGATGAACAGGAACAGCGTGCCCAGGAACGGAAACCACCTGGCCGCCATCGAGTCGGACATGTTTCCGCGGGTGATGTTGTCCCGCATGAGCGAGAAGATGACCTCGACCGCGGTCTGGATCTTGTTCGGTCGCGCCTGCATCCGCCCCGCGATCCACACCATCGTGAATACCGTCAGCACCGCCGAGATGAACAGGTACAGGACGGCTCGGTTGATGCTGAACACCCCGAGGCTCACCCAGTTGACGAGCTTGAACTCGTTCTGGATCTGGAACGTGTTGTTCTTGTGCTGAGTGAATCCGTAGATCAGAAGCAGCAGAACGAACACGCCTATGTAGACGCCGAAGCAGGCGAACAGGATCTTCTGCGTCTTCGTCATCGTGGCGATCTCGGGCGGGTGAGGAACGACAGGAGCAGCTGCATCGTGAACGCGAACACGATCACCAGCAGCGCCGTCAGCCCGGCGTCGCGCCCTGACCCGTCCCGCACCAGGATGACCGCGATCGCCAGCAGGAATAGCCGGCCGAGCAGGTAGGCCAACCGGA
>Ga0335073_10000096_pt1 | contig 97464 bp, 101 predicted proteins | sample Lox_Sample_22_FD_207093 | JGI IMG/M metagenome (GOLD analysis project Ga0335073, IMG submission 207093) | Soil microbial communities from Loxahatchee National Wildlife Refuge, Florida, United States - Lox_Sample_2.2 | ecosystem: Environmental > Terrestrial > Soil > Wetlands | place: USA...
GCAAAACCTTTTGCGTGGACCAAAAGCGCCGAGGAAATCCTGGCCAGCATCGCCCGCTTCGCCCAGCGCACGGCGGATGCCCACGCCACGGAACTTATGTCATGAACCAATGTTACAGGACACTAGATACCCGCGTTTCCCAGCAGACCATCGTCCGCCTCTTCGGCGACGCCAAGCATCTGGACTTGGATCGCTCGATCGCGCGGCCCATCCAGCTCCGCAAAGATCACCGACTGCCAATACCCGAGCGCCAACTCGCCGTTGCGAACCGGCAGGCAAAGCGTGTGGCCCAGCACCATCGCACGCAGATGCGAATCCGCATTCTGCCGGCTGCATTCGGAAAGCCGCGGGTCATTGTGCCGCCAGTAATCGAAGCGGCCCACGAATTTCTCGAGGAACGACTTCATGTCGTCGAGCAGCGCCTGCTGAAACTCATTAATAAAAATAGCGGTAGTCGTATGCAAAGTCTGCACGAGGACCAGTCCCGCCCTCACGCCCTGTTTCCGCACCAGTTCGTTTATGTCGCGAGTCATATTGATCAGTTCGAGCCGTTCGCGTGTTTTATAAGAAAGCGTTTCCAGGTACATTCGCAATCCGCCGGAAGGACGAGAGCCGGTGGCCAACTTGTTTGACGCATCCGTGGTGGACATGGACTTCGATGATTCCCCTCAGCAGTAGTATGAAGACACTGGGCCGATTAAGCACTTTGATGCTCCAAACAGGCGGGAGTTGCATCCTCAATGAAAAGAATCACTTAGCTACAGGAACTTCGATCAGACATTCTGATACTGGAAAAGCATCATGAATCCAAAGTCCATGTGCGTCTGGTTATGGCAATGAAAAAGAGTGGCCCCGGGATTGTCGGCGGTGAAGTCTACCTCTGCCACACTCTGCCCCGGCACGAGCAGCACGTCCTTATTGAGGCCCGATAGCGTCTTGCCTCCCCATCGAGTCACCTCGAAGCTGTGGCGATGCAGGTGTAACGGGTGATCGTCGGTGCTACGATTGTCGAGTTGAAGCCGGTATCTCTTGCCCCGCTCCAGCATAATCGTGTCGGTATCCGGATACGACTTTCCGTTGATCGTCCACGAATCGAATGCTCCTTGCCCGTGAAACTTCGATTCAAAACGCAAAGGAATGATCTTGTCCGGCTGCGCAATCGAAGACTGGCTCAAAGCGAAGGGATGATAATCCCACAGTGTATCCGGCGGCTCGATCCACCGCGCGCGCCCGGATTTATTTTCATATTCGAAGACGATTCCCATGCCCATTTTTCGCACAGGCTCGCGCGTTTCCCCGAAAACCCAAGCACCGGGATTATTCATCGTGACCACGGCGTCGATCCGCTCGGCCGGCCCCATCCGAATCGCGCGTACATTCGCGGGCGCGGGAACGGGATTGCCATCCATCGCCACAATCTTCATCTCGTGGCCCGAAAAGGCGAGCCAGTGAATCATGCTGGCGCTCGCGTTCAGGACGTGCAGCAGGACTCGCTGGCCTTCCTGCACCTTGAGAGGGTCCCCAAAACCGAGCATGCGATTGTTAATCGTCGCATAGTCGTAGGACGCTTCCATCGAGGAATCCCCGCTCGCTGCCATATAAGCATTCCAGTCGTGGAGAACGAGGAAGAATTCCCGATCATATGCGCCCGGTTCGTTTTGGGGCTCGATATAGAAGCAGCCGAACTCTCCGCCGTACGTCCCGCGCTTGAGGTCATGACCCGCAAAAATGTGGGTGTGGTAGTAGCGAAAGCCTGCGGGCCGTGGCGTGAACGCGTAGCGAAAGTGCCCGCCCGGCGCGATCATCGGGCTGCCTTCCTCGGCAGCGCCGTCCATGCCGGACGGAATCCATTGCCCGTGCCAGTGCACGATCTCCGGGATGTCGCTCCGATTAAAGACGTCAATCGCGATCGGCTTGCCTTCCGGCCAACGGATGAGCGGGCCTGGAGATTGTCCGTTGTAAGCGACCGTGCGAACCACTTTACCCGGCGCAATTTCCAAAGCGAGTGGCGCGATCTCGAGTTTCACGTCGGGCGCGGACTGAGCCCATACGGGCGTCAAGCACGCCAGCGCCGCGCCTCCCAATCCCAACCCTGCTTGTGCAAGGAAATCGCGCCGGGTAATGGCGCGCTGAGCAGAGAGCACTCGCCTACTGCATGCTGCCGGAGCTGCCGGCTCTATGGTGCGACCAGTCAAAGTAGCGTCCTATCACACATTTCACGATCAGATGGTCAGTTCCGGCCGTCGCGCCCCAGCCCGCGCCAAAATTGATTTCCCACTTCGGTGAAACAAACAAATTCACGGCCGGGAAAAACTGCTGCTGTTGATAATGGACCGGCACAAACTCGCCGAATTGCCCGTAATAAGAATAATATTCCACGCCGAAATTAAAGTATTTCGAAGGCGCGTACGTGAGCGTCGCTGCCGGCCCAAACGTCAGCCCTTTCGGCGCCACATACTCATAGTAAGCCGCCTTTTGCGCGGGTGTGTAATTCGGCGGCGGTGGGACCACGTGGACGTCATAAACCATCGTCGTGTTCACAGACCAATACCACCGGCCAATCGTCTGGTCGACGATCGGCATGATCTGCCACGACCAAGTAGGATTGGAATATGCCGGCCTGGCGTAGCCAAACTCGGTCGAAAGACTGACCCCCACCGGCCAATGCCAGCTGGGGGGGATTCTCACGCGCGGCCGGATGTGATCACCCACCCACTGCATCCCGTGTCCGTTCTGTTCCGCCGTGAAAAAGTAAAATCCGACCTCCGACCAGTCGTTTATTCCCTCAGTCAACTCGACCGTCTCGTGTTCCTGATCTTCCGTGGGCAGCATCCCGAACTCAGTTGCAGTGCTCCCTTGAACCGTGAAATTGCTGTGCAATTCGGTCAGCAATGTGTGGGGCGCCATCGTTTCCGAAGGATATACTTGAATTTCGTAGTTATCCTGCGCATGGCAAATGCTCGGGAAAAACAAAACGAAACAGGCGAAGCAAATAAGTTTCAGGCCGGCAGAGGTTTTGAAACCACAAATTGTTGTTTCCATTTTCCCTGATGGCGTCCAGATTCGATGTGGAACAGTGTTCGGTGTCAACATTCGCACGCAATTTCCATCACTTCTGCCCTGGCATTTAGGGCCCGCCCGCTCGCCCTGCGCCGCACATTTTACATCGCTTTAATTCCGATAACCTGAAGGTTGGCTTAAATTCTCTTGAGATCGAGTCGCGTTACGCGTGGGGGTGGCTCTTGTCGTAGACGGCCATCAGCTGCTCGACGCTTGCTTGCGTATACCGTTGCGTGGTGGAGAGGGAAACGTGACCCAGCAGCTCCTGAATAGCCCTCAAATCCGCACCGTCGGCCAGCAGATGTGTCGCAAATGCGTGCCGCAGCGAATGTGGATGGAGATCCCAGTCGATGTTTGTCAGCCGGCCGTATTTGGCCACCATCGCGTGTACCGCGCGCGGGGTAAGTCGCCCGCCCCGGTGATTCAGAAAGACTGCCTCGTGATCGGGCCTCGTTCTGGGCTGTGCGAGAATCCTGTCGCGCACGGGCCAATACGCCTCAAGCGCTTCCTCGGCCTTCGATCCATACGGGATCACGCGCTCTTTCAGCCCTTTGCCCAAAACGCGCAGCATCTTGCTCTCGCGATCGATGCTCTCCAAATTGAGCCCGGTCAGCTCGCTTACGCGCAGCCCGGACGCGTACATCAGTTCCAGAATCGCACGGTCGCGTTTCAGCATGAGCCGCGCTTCCTCTTCAGCGCGCGGCGAGCGCTGCCGCTTTCGTGGTTTTGCATCCACTGGGGCCCCGGAAAGAACCTGGTCGAGCAACGCTCCCATTTCGTCTACGGACATCACTCGTGGGACCCGCTTGGGTAGCTTTGGCGCGCTTACCACTCGCGCCGGATTCTGCTTGATCAGGTTCTCGCGGACGCAATATTTGAAAAATGCCCGTAAAGCCACCAGCTTCCGCGCCACGGACGATTTCTCCAGCCCGCGATCATATAGCTGGCTCATGAATTCCCGGATCACGCGATGATCGATTTGCTCGAGTGGCAAAGTCTTTTCGCCGGGCGGAGTGATGAATTCATGGAACTGCAGCAAGTCCGTCGCGTAGTTCGTGATTGTGTACGGGGAGCAGCGCCGTTCGAAGTGCAGATATTGCAGGAATCTGTCAATCAGTCGTTCCATCGGCAAGGCGAATATTCGTCCGTTACGGGAAAAGTCCGCGCACGAGCGTGGCGTCAGACACGCGACCGACCGCGAGCACGTATGTTCCCGTCCGCAGGTACGAACGGTGCTTGCGCATAGACTCGTAGCATTCGAGGAACGCACGCCGCATCACGGCTTCGAGCCGGGCGTTGACCTCCTCGGCAGACCAGAAAAAGCTTTGCAAGTCCTGCACCCACTCGAAATAGCTGGCCGTCACGCCGCCCGCGTTCGTCAGGACGTCGGGCAGCACTGTGATGCCCCGTCGCGCCAGCACTTCATCCGCGTGTGGTGTCGTCGGCCCGTTCGCGATTTCCGCCACGATCTTCGCCTTGATCTGGTCGGCATTATTTAGCGTGATCACCGCTTCCAGCGCGGCCGGAACCAGCACGTCGCACTTCATCGCCAGCAAATCCTCGTTCGAAATCCGCGAAGTCCCGGGCATGCCCACCACGGTGCCTGCACGCTCTTTGTAACGCATCGCCTTCAGCGGATCGATTCCGCGCGAGTTAAACACGCCGCCGCGGGAATCGCTGATTGCGATCACTCGCGCCTTCTTCTCGGTGAATAGCCGCGCCGCCGAAGCGCCCGTATGTCCGAACCCCTGAATCGCGACGCTTGCTCCGCGCAGCGACATCTTTTTCACCTTACACGCTTCCTCAACCACCACGACGCAGCCTCGCGCTGTCGCATCGTTCCGTCCTTCGCTTCCACCAATCGAGAGTGGCTTGCCAGTCACCACCCCGAGCGTCGAATAGCCCTTCGTCATGGAATAGGTATCCATGATCCAAGCCATGGTCTGCGCATCCGTATAAACGTCGGGCGCGGGAATATCCTGTTCCGGCCCGATGATCGGCAAAATTTCAGAGGTGTAGCGTCGGGTCATCCGCTCCAACTCGCCCTTGCTCATCCGCTTTGGATCGCAGATCACGCCGCCCTTGCCGCCACCGTACGGAATATTCACGGCCGCGGTTTTCCACGTCATCCACGCGGCCAGGGCGCGCACCTCATCCAACGTTACGTTCGGATGGTAACGGATGCCGCCCTTGGCTGGCCCCCGAGCCGTATTGTGCTGTACGCGGTAGCCGGTGAAGACTTTCACCTGGCCGTTGTCCATCTTCGTCGGAATCGAAACTTCCATCACGCGCTTGGGCGAACGCAGAATCTGGCGCAAGCCCTGGTCGAGCTTTAGGTACTCGGCTGCCATGTCAAACTGGATCTGGGCGATACGGAAAGGATTCAAGTCCTCGCGCGGAGCAATGCGCGGTATAGGCTGGGGAGCAGCGGCGGCAGCCTTAACAACCGTGGCCATTACTTCCTCCTGAAATAACTTACGGGGCCTGAATGCGCGCGGGACCTGCCAAGAAGCGTAAGTCCTGCGAAAGCCGAAGTTTATTCGAGCCGCAGGGGAAGTCAATGGAAACTGGGACAGTGGTGGTCTGCCCTGCACCTAAACGCAAACAGGCGAAAAGCAAAGCGGCTGGCCTGTACTAGTGTAACTAGCTCATTCTAGACAGCTTAGCAATCACTCTACATCGTGGCACGGGTGTTGACGTTTTGTGTCCACTCTCCGTATCTCTTTGCAAACCGTGGGGTTGTCAAAGACTAGACCGCCGAACGAGGCTCTTGGCTTGCGCTCTTCTGCTCTCTTCACTTAGAGCGCGCCCGCGGGAATTCGATCGACCCCCATATAGGGCCGCAGCGCCTCGGGGATCACAACCGATCCATCGGCCTGTTGATAATTCTCCACGATCGCAATCCATGTCCGACCTACGGCTAATCCCGATCCATTCAAGGTGTGCACGTATTCGCTCTTCCCACCCTTCTGCTTGAAACGAATGCCCGATCGCCTCGCCTGAAACGCCTCTGTATTCGAGCAGGACGAAATTTCCATGAACTCGCCGCTCGAAGGCAGCCACACTTCCAGATCGTAGGTTTTGGCGGCGGCGAAGCCAATATCCGCCGTGCACAACAACATCGTCCGATGGTGCAGTCCAAGCTTTTGCAGCACCGCTTCGGCATTGCCTACAAGCGATTCGAGTTCGTCATAGCTCTGCTCGGGCCGCGTGAATTTGAACATCTCCACTTTCTGAAACTGGTGTTGCCGCTTGATGCCGCGCGTATCTTTGCCGGCTGCGCCCGCTTCCGAACGAAAACACGCGGTCCACGCGCAAACCTTGATCGGCAACTTCTCCGGATCGAGAGTTTCGTCGCGATGCAGGCTGGTCAACTCCACTTCCGAAGTGGGCGTAAGCCACAGATCGGTGCCTTCCAGATGAAACATATCGGCCGCATACTTGGGCAACTGCCCAACTCCCGTCAGCGACGCCGTATTTACGATGAACGGCGGCAGAATTTCCGTGTAGCCGTGCTCTTTCGTGTGAACGTCGAGAAAGAAGTTTGCAATGGCGCGTTCGAGCCGCGCGCCCAGGCCTTTGTAAACGGCAAATCGCGCTCCTGCGATCTTGATTGCGGACTCGAAATCCAATACGCCCGCCGCTTCGCCAATTTCCCAGTGCGGCTTCGGCTTGAAATCGAATTCCGGCGGCGAGCCCCACAGGCGCACCTGAACGTTATCTTCCGAGCCCTTTCCGACTGGAACGCTTGCATGCGGCACATTCGGAATCGTCAGCAGAAAATTCCGCATGGCTTCGTCGAGTTCGCTGACGCGCACATCGTCGCGCTTGATCTCGTCCGAAACTTCCTTCATCCGCGCCAGAATTGCGGACGCATCCTGCCCTGCGCGTTTGAGCTTGGCGATTTCGTCGCTGGCCTTGTTCCGCTCCGCTTTCAGCCGCTCGGTAGACGTGATCAGCTTGCGGCGCTCCGCATCCAGCTCGCGGAATTGCCCCATATCCACGGGCTTGCACCGCTCGCGGCTCATCTTCTCGATCAGTTCGATGTTTTCGCGGACAAATCCAAGGTCTAGCATGGCGAACTAGAATAGCAGGTCGGGCCTTAAACTTGGGCGGTTTCGATCGGCGCGCCAAACGGATTAAGGGGTGGGCTGCCGCGGTTTGTGGTGACTCAAAAAAGTGAGCGGCCGGCGGGGGAACCGGCCGCTCTGGGCATGGGGAGGTGATGGGGCCTTGAAACTCGGGTTTGAGCCGCCGGCCTTGGGGAGCCTTCGTGCTGTTCCCGAATCCACGGTGATAGTGCCTGTTACCCGCGGCGGCAGCTATAGCTCGTTGGGTTTAATTAAGCTCGGTACGAAGGTACTTCCCGCGGCGTTCGTGTTGCATTCGCCGCTTGCTGGCGGGAAGCAGAGTGATGCTGACGGAGGCCCCTTTGTCGGATGAGACTCGCTGGAAACCTGAAGCCGTGATTTTCATCGGCGTTCAGGGCTCAGGAAAGACGACGTTCTATCGCGAGCGCTTTTCCGATACGCACGTCCGCATCAGCCTGGATATGCTGCGCACCCGACGCCGCGAGCAGCTCCTGCTCGAGGCTTGCCTGGCGGCAAGGCAATCCTTTGTGATCGACAATACGAACCCCCTGCCAATCGATCGGGTGCGGTACATAGTACCCGCTCGCGCGGCCGGCTTTCACGTCACGGCCTATTTCTTCGAGACGTCATTGCAGGACGCCATTCGCCGAAATAACCAGCGCAGCGGAAAAAAGCGCATTCCGGTCCCCGGAGTGGCCGGCACGTTTCGCAAACTGCAGCCGCCGACTACGGGCGAAGGCTTCGACGCGCTCTTTCTCGTCACCATATCTTCAGATGGCTCATTCATCGTGAAACCCGGCCGGCATTAGCCACGGGGTGCGACCGCGCGTGATGCTGCCGGAAAGATTTTGCGGCGAAAGCTGCGCCGTATTAGGATGAGCGACGCATGGAATCGCCTACAAAGGCCGCGTCCGGGGCGCGCGGCGAAATGCTGTGGGATTTTTGGTACCCGGCACTGAGGAGCGACCAGATCGGTGCGCGCAAATTGCGGCGAGCGCTGTTGCTCGATGTGCCGCTGGTGCTGGGAAGAGACGCTGCCGGAAAACCGTTCGCTCTGCTCGATGTCTGTCCGCATCGGGCCTATCCCCTTTCCTTCGGGCAATTCGATGGACGCGCGGTCGAATGCGCTTATCACGGGTGGCAATTCGACGCGCATAGCGGGCAGTGCGTGCATATCCCCTCGCTGATGCCGGATTCGAAATTGAAATGCGATCGAATCCAGGTCGGCAGCTTTCCTTGCGCCGAACGTGACGGCCTCGTCTGGGCCTACATGGCGAATCCCGAAGGGCGCCCTGTGACGGACGCGAGCGCCGTGCCGCCAGCGCCTGAGTTGCCCACGTTCAGCGAGAAATATGAAACAGCGCACCTCTGGGCCGATCTGCCGTGCAACGTCGACCAGGCCATCATCGGCCTGATGGATCCGGCGCACGGCCCGTTCGTCCACCAAGCGTGGTGGTGGCGGACGCGGCACAGCATCCGCGACAAGTCCAAAAAATTCGAGCCGATCGCGAATGGATTTCGCATGACCCCGCATGCGCCCTCGGCAAACAGCGCGCCTTACAAGGTTCTGAAACTCCTCACCGGCGAGCCGGCCACGACCACGATTGATTTTGTCCTGCCGAATATGCGTTTCGAGCAGATTCGCGCCGGGCGCTATTGGCTTTCCAGCCGCACCACGGTTACGCCGGTGCGGCAGGATTTCTGCCGCTTGGATTTCGTGGCGGCGTGGAACATTCTGCCGTGGTTTCCGGTCGTCTCATTCATTCTGCACGTGCTCGGGCCGCGGTTTATCCGCCAGGACACGGAAGTGATTAAGAAGCAATCACTTGGACTGCAATACTCGGACCGGATGATGCTGGTTGACGATGCCGACCGGCAGGCGCGCTGGTATTTCGAGCTCAAAGCGGCCTGCGTCGAATCGCGGCGCACCGGAGAGCCGATGCGGCATCCCATGAACGGACCCGTCACCCTGCGCTGGCGATCCTGACCTGAATTCCGCGACTCGCACTCGCGATTCGCGACCGTTCGCCTTTTATGCGCTTTTGCTCCTTTCCGAGGGGCTGTTTTTCTATCGATTAGAAATTTTTATGTGATTGAAAATGCTGTACTTGCGTCGATTTCTAATCGTAATTACTATCGATTAGAAATTCCGCGTTTTGTGAGCCACTCCCGGTGATGCACACCCCTCCTCTCTTATTTCCGCACCTTTTTCGCGGAATTTTTTTCCGCGGCTGCGCGGATTTCAGCTTCAAAAAACAGCCAAGGTTAGCATGCGCAAAATGCGATTTCTATTGTGGGAAATACGCAGTATGGAACTCATAGGACTGGGAAGCAGAGGAGGTTGAGGAGGCACAGGAGGCGGAGGAGACGGCCGGGCTGCAAATTTGGCACGTTAAAATGGGCTAAATTGCACGGTTTTTACGCTTAAAAAGGCTTATTGGCGCTTATTTCCCGGGTTCGCGCGGGTGAGTATCGGAGGGTGCCCGTTGAAAGCTCGATTTATAATAAAACCGCTGGGGATATATACATTTTGGGATATTGCCTACCTGCGAAGCGCAGTCTGTGAGTACTGGACGGCTGGAATCGGGAAGCAAAGGCTGGGGCGCTGCAGCATGGCCGCAAATAAACGCGCCGTGGGGCTTTCGCCACGCACGGCGCAGAAGGTCGCTATCGCTAGCGTTGCCTCACGCAGGTGAACCTGCTTACTAAGATAAGCAGGAACCGCTGCTGGGATACACGGGTGTATAATGCGCCCGGTTTAACCAACCTGTCAAGGAGCATTTATGCCTGACGAGCGGATGCGCGACTACGTGCTTGGGATCGATTTAGGGACGAGTTCGGTTGGGTGGGCAATGATCGCACTGATCGACGGCGAGCCCCATCATCTCATTCGCGCGGGGGTTCGGGTCTTCGAGGCCGGGATGGAGGGTGACTTGGCTTCGGGCCGCGAGGAATCGAGGAACCTGAAGCGGCGGCAGATGCGTTTGCAGCGGCGGCAGACGTGGCGACGCGCGCGCCGACTGAGGAAGATCTTCAATTTGCTCCAGAGCTACGGGCTGCTGCCGCAAGGCGTAGTTTCCTCCCCGCAGGAGCGGCAGGAATTTCTTAACCAGGTGGATGAAGGGATCCGCGAGTCGGCTTGGTTTAGGGATAGGGCCTCATCGGGAGTGCATCCTGAGCCGCAGCACGTGATGCCGTATATTCTCCGGGCTGCGGCTTTGGACGAGGGGCTGGAACCGCATTTCCTGGGGCGAGCCCTTTATCACCTTGCGCAACGGCGCGGCTTCTGGAGCAACCGCAAGCAGGTAAGCAGCAGGAAGGATAAGGATGATGACCCAGGAGTTGTCGAAGAAGGAATCGCCGCCTTGAGCGTCGAGATGCAGAAAGGCGCCGCGCGCGCGCTGGGCGAATATTTTTCGCGTTTGGCACCGTCGGAGGAGCGAATTCGCGCTCGGTGGACAGCCCGCGGCATGTTCGAGAAGGAGTTTGATGCGGTGTGGGCAGCGCAGGCGAGGCATCATCCTGACATCCTGACGGAAGCGCGTCGAAAGCGACTGCGGCACGCTTTCTTCTTCCAGCGTCCGCTCTGGTTCGACCGCAACACCATCGGGCGATGCGACCTCGAGAGGGGTAAGCGGCGGATTCCCGCGTACTTGCTCGCTGCACAGCGCTTCCGCCTGCTTCAGGCGGTGAACAATCTCACCGTTTCGCCGCCGGGCGGGGCGGAATGGCCACTTGCCCCGAGCGACCGGCAGAGGTTGGTCGACGAATTGGAAGCGAAGGGCGATCTGAAATACGACCGTGTGCGAAAGCTGCTCGGACTGAGAAAGGACTATGAATTCAATCTGGAGCGCGGCGGAGAGAAGACGATCCGAGGCAATCGGACAAACGCGAAGCTGCTGGAGGCCTTTGGCGATCGCTGGCTTGTAATGACGCCGGCGGAACGCGACGCTGCCGTTGAATACGTCCATTCGTTCCAAAACCCGGCGAAACTCGAGAGCGCGGCGGGAAAGTATTTCGGATTGAGCCCGGAGGCTTGCGAAAAGCTGGCGGCGATATCGCTTGAGCCGGATTACATGGGGCACTCGCGAACGGCCATCGAAAGGCTCTTACCTCTGCTCGAGCAGGGGATCGCTTATAGCGAGGCGCGCAAAATTGCGTACCCGGGCGCATTCCAGGCGGGCCAAGCAGCGGACCTGCTGCCCCCGGTGGAGCGCGCGATGACTGGGATTCGCAATCCGGCGGTGATGCGAAGCCTTACCGAAATGCGGAAAGTCGTGAATGCCATACTTCAACAATATGGCAAGCCTGCGCAAATTCGGATCGAGCTGGCGCGCGACTTGAAGAAATCGAAGAAGCAGCGCGAGGCAATTTCGGAGAGCCACCGGCGCAACGAGAAGAGCCGCAGCGCAGCGGCGGAAGAGATTATTAAGGCCCAGGTAGGGATTAAAGAGCCCAGGCCCGACGATATTCGCAAGTACCTGTTGGCGATTGAGTGCGGCTGGCAGTGCCCCTACACCGAGAAGAGAATCACGCCGCGCACTTTGTTCGGGCCGGAGGCGCAGTTTGATATCGAGCACATCATCCCGTTCAGCCGGTCGATGGACAATTCGTTCCAGAATCTCACGCTATGCCACCTGGCCGAGAATCGAAACGTGAAGGGGAATAATACTCCTCATCAAGCGTACTCCGGCGATTCGGAGCGGTACGAACGGATGATCGAGCGCGTGAAACAGTTTGCGGGCGAGAAGAGAACCGTGGCCGCAAAATTGAGACGCTTCCTGATGAACGACGATGAGCTGGAGAGCTTCCTGGAGGATTTCCGCAACCGGCAGCTTAACGACACGGCATACGCGACGTCGCTTGCGGCGCATTATCTGGGATTGCTCTACGGTGGTCTGGTCGATGCGAACGGGGCCAGGCGCGTTCAGGCGACTTCAGGGGGGGCGACGCATGATTTTCGCAATCTTTGGAAGCTGAATTCCATTTTAGGCGATGGCGAGACAGCGAACGGCGGCTATCTGCGCAAGAGCCGGACGGACCACCGGCACCATGCGATCGATGCCGTTGTGATCGGATTGACAAGTGCCGCGATGATCCAGCGGCTTACGGACGCGGCCCAACGCGCGCCAAGCGAGCACCGGCGCCGCTTTGCCTCGCTGGAGGCGCCGTGGCACAACTTTGTGGATTCGGTTCGGGCGGAAATCAACAGAATCGTGGTGTCGCACCGGGTGTCGAAGAAGGTCTCGGGGGCGCTGCACGAGGAAACGATCTATTCGCCGCCGGAGAAGACAGGCAAGCCGCGCACGAGAAGGGTAATCGACCCGAGCCGACCTGGCAAGCGCCTGTCGAAGTCGGAGGTCGATCAGATTGCGGACGCCGCAGTCAGAGGCGCCGTCGTGGAAAGACTCAGGGCGCTGAGTGCTGACGACCCGCAGAAAGCGTTTATGGAGCCAAGGAATATCCCTTTTCTGCCCAATAAGAACGGTAATCCTATTCCCATTCGCTCTGTCCGCGTTGATATCCCGGATCGGGTCTTTGCCGTTGGAAATAAGGCGTGCCCGCGATTTGTGGCGACTGAATCGAATCATCATGTGGAGGTTGCGATTACGCGCGGAGTGCGAGGGAGGGAGAGTTGGGAGGGGCGTGTGGTCTCAAGAAAAGATGCTTACGAACGGGTGAAGGCGCTCCTGCCCGTGGTTGATCGCGCCGCCGAAGCTGACGGCGCTTTCCTATTTTCCGTGGGTCCTGGCGAGATTTTGGAATGCCGGCGAAATGGGAGCGGGGTGGAGCGGCTGGTGTTCAAGGGCGCAAGCCAGTACAGCGCCGGGCCCGTGGTCATAAGTTTGCTTCCGATCAATGACGCTCGGAAGAGCCCTAGGCTGGTTCGGATCGTGCCTAATAAGCTCCGCGATTGGGGAGCTCGGAAGATCGTGGTGGGCCCGCTAGGAGACGTGAGCGAGGCGCATGACTAATCAGGTGCTGGATCTTTCGGAGCGGCCAGCGCGGCTTAGCGTTCGAAATTGCCTCTTGGCAATTCAGTTTGAGGGTGGCAAGCGCGCGGAGAAGCAAGACAGCGACGGCGGTTCGGAGCCGGCAAAAGTCTATCGATGCGAGCGGGCGGGAAATCCCGGCGAGGTGACGATCCCGCTGGCGGATATCGCAGTTTTGATCGTATCGCATCCTCAGGTTTCCTTTTCGCATGCCGTGCTTTCCGGGCTGGCGGAGGCGGGCGGGGTGTTCGTGACGTGCAACGAGAAGCATATGCCGGTGGCGATGCTACTGCCTCTAGCGGTGCATTCCCTGCAGACGGAGAGATTGGCGGCGCAGGCGGGTGCAGCGCTGCCGCTGAAGAAGCGGCTTTGGCAGGAGATCGTGCGGGCGAAGATTCGGGCGCAGGGTCGGCTGCTGGAGGAGAAAACGGGAAACGATCGCGGGCTTGGAGCGATGGCGGTGCGAGTGCGCTCGGGCGATGTAGGAAATCTGGAGGCGCAGGCGGCGCGGATTTACTGGCAAAATCTAATAGGCGGAAACGGCTTCAGGCGCGATCCCGATGCGGGCGGCCCGAATGCGTGCCTGAATTACGGCTATGCCGTGCTTCGGGCAATCGTGGCGCGGGCCATCTGTGGAGCGGGACTGCATCCTTCGCTTGGGGTACACCACCACAACCGATACGACACTTTCTGCCTGGCCGACGACCTTATGGAGCCGTTTCGTCCTATCGTGGATAGAGAAGTGGCCAGGCTGACGGATTTACCCGGCGCAGATTTCCCGCTGGACCGAGAATCCAAACGCGCCTTGTTGAAGCGCCTGCTGGGGCGGTTCAGCAATGAGGAAGAATCAAGGACGCTATTCGACTGGATTGGACGTTCGGCGTCATCACTAGCGGGCGTAATCGAGGGGCGGTGCGAGCGCCTGGAGCTCCCGGATGTCACAATCGACGGTGAGTGAGGGCTCATGCCGCGGCACGAAGTTGCTCTTTCGGGGTATAGAGCGATGTGGCTGTTCGCGATGTTTGATCTTCCGGTCGATGAGCCGGAGTTACGCCGCGAATACGCGCAGTTCAGGAAGTCATTGCTGAAAGAGGGATTTGCGATGCTGCAATATTCCGTGTACGTCCACTACGTGGCGAGCGAAGAGGCCGAGCAGGTGTACCGGAGGAGGGTGCAGCAGTCGTTGCCAAGCCACGGGCAGGTGCGCGTGATCTCGCTAACGGACCGCCAATTCGAAAAAATGGAGGTTTATGTGGGGAAAAAGCGGAAGAGAGCGGAGGATCCGCCGCACCAACTTATGCTTTTTTGAGGCTGAGGGGAGTGTATCTCCCCGAAACCCAAGGGGTTTCGGGGAGAAGAGTGTATCCCAGCAGCGGTTCCCGGCAAACCATAGCTCGTCCGCTCGACGGTGCCGTCTTCGAGCAAGTGTATCCCAGCAGCGGTTCCCGGCAAACCATAGCGACGATGCTGGCGGAGATTCAGAAGCGGCGAGTGTATCCCAGCAGCGGTTCCCGGCAAACCATAGCCGTCCGCACAGCGCGGAGCAGCGGACGTAAGTTTATCCCAGCAGCGGTTACCGGCAAACCATAGCTCAGCTTCAACTCTTTCGGCTTCGGGGCTTAGTGTATCCCAGCAGCGGTTCCCGGCAAACCATAGCTATTGAGGGATGCGGGGCTGGACCTGAACGAGTGTATCCCAGCAGCGGTTCCCGGCAAACCATAGCGCAAGCTGCTCTGCCCAGCGTAATACTGCGAGTGTATCCCAGCAGCGGTTCCCGGCAAACCATAGCGTTCGTGCTTCCCGGCAGACACGACAACGAAGTGTATCCCAGCAGCGGTTCCCGGCAAACCATAGCTCCGCTTGTACGTGGGCGTCGTCAGGGAACAGTGTATCCCAGCAGCGGTTCCCGGCAAACCATAGCCGGGGGTCGATGCGGTGGTGAACCTGGACGAGTGTATCCCAGCAGCGGTTTCCGGCAGACCATAGCTCTCCGTTGAGGCTGGCCCGGCGTCACGTTGCTGTGGTTTGCCAGAACCGCTGCTGGAATTGCGCAGGGGAGCTAGCGGGCGTGGCCGAAGAGTTTGAGGAATTGGTCGCGGGGGGCAGGCTCGACGGTAAGGAGGGAGAGGTTGGCGGCGACGTGTTTTGGGTGGCTCATGCCGACGAGGGCGGCGGTGAGACCGGGAGCGCTGCGAACGAATTGGAGGGCGCGCTGGGCGTCATTCTCGAGACCGAGGACGTCGGCGACGTAGGGCGGGAGCTGGCGCGTGAGCTTGGCTTGCAGAAGCGCGGCGCTGGCGACGAGGTTGATGCCGAGCGGGCGCGCGGCTTGCACCATCGCGAGAGTTTTACCCTGCACGAGCTGATTGGCGTTGGTGAGGGCCTCGGGCATGGCGAGATTGAAAGGCAATTGGACGAAGCGGAGGTGGTGCGCATCGCCGGCGACTTCACGAGCGATAGAGACCATTTCGTCGAGGGACAAATAAGTGCGGGACGAATTGTCTTCGCGGAAAGCGTTCCAGGTGGCGATGCCGTAGGCGGCGATTTTTTGCTGCGCTACGGCGGATTCGAAGAAAGCGAACGCGCCACGGATGCGGCGGCGAAATTCCTCGCGCGAGACTTCGCTGAGCTGCGTTTCGGGATTGTGGAGATAAAGGACGTCGACGCAGGCGAGGCCGAGATTGCGGCGGCTGCGTTCGAGTTGATCGGCGAGATATTTCGGGGCCATGCAGTGGCAGCCCGCGGCGATCTCTTCGGGACGCATGATGCCGGGCTCGACGTATTCGCGGGAGAAGTATTCGTTGATGTCCTCGGGCATGTCCGTATCTGGAGTGAGAAAGCCGGCTTTTGTGCAGATGACGAATTCTTCGCGCGCGAAACCACGTTGAGTGAGCGCGCGCAGGGCTGAGCCGACGGAGCGTTCGCTGCGCTGGAGGCGGTAGTTGATGGCGGTGTCGATGAGATTGATGCCGCCTTCGGCTGCGGCGACGAGGGCTTCGGTGTAACGGCGGTCGGTTGCGTCGTCGGGTTCGCCGAGATAGGTGCCGATGCCGATGGAGGAGCCGGCGAGTTTGCCAGCGGCTTCGCGGAAATGGCCCTTTGCGGCTTGCGGGAAGCGGGCGGCGTAGCGCCTGGTTGCTTCGGGTGTGGCGCGGCCGGGGAGAAGGCTTTCGTGCGAGGGCATTGGTCGGGGCGGAGGAAGTATAGCAGAAGGGCAATTTGAGATTTGAAATTTGAGATTCCGGCAAAAGCTAAAAGCAAAGGCAAAAGCTTAACGCAGAGAACGCGGAGGCGCTGAGGACGCGGGAAAGGGCAACTGCAGATTCCTCCGGCCTGCCTAATCCGGCAGCCCTCGGAATGGCACGTTCGGAGGGTTCGCTCCCCGGAAAGATGCGCTAAGGCAAAGCTGTGATTTTAGGGGACGGCGGGGGTGTTGAGTTCCTGGGCGGGTTCGCCAGCGGCCATGCCTTGAGCGAGGATGAGCTGGCGAGCCTCGACGCGAATTTTGGGCAGATGACGCGCGAAAATGATCGCGCCGCAGATGGCGACAGCGCCGCCGAGGGCGACGGTGAGCGGGGCGCCAATGCGTTGAGCGAAGGCGCCGGCGAAGAGCGCGCCGAGCGGTGCCATGCCCATGAACATCATGGAGTAGACGGCCATGGTGCGGCCGCGAAGCGAATCCGGCACCATTGCCTGAATGAGCGTGTTCGACGAGGCCATTTGCACCATCATGCAGAATCCGACCGGCACAAGCAGCGCGACGGAAAGCGCGTACCAGCGTGAGAAGGAAAAAATAATCAGCGAGCCGCCGAAGCCCGCGCAGGAAATGAAGACAAAACGACCGAGGCCGCGGACTTCGGTGCGCGAGGCGAGAAGGAGCGCGCCCATCAGCGCGCCGATGCCCGTGGCGCCCATGAGAACGCCGAGGGTGCTGGCATTGCCGTGGAGAACTTTCGTGGCGAAGACGGGCATAAGCACGGTGTAAGGCATTCCGACGAGGCTGACGAGGCCGAGGAGCAAAAGGATCGCGGCGATGGGACGTGTGTTGCGGACGAAGCGGAAACCTTCGGCAATGTGTTCGATGGGGGAGACGGCGCGGCGCTGCACCTGAGTGCGTTCGATTTTCATGAGCAGAAGGCCAGCGATCACAGCGATGTAGCTGACCGCGTTGGCGAAGAAGCACCAGCCTTCACCGATGCTGGCGACGAGAATGCCGGCGATCGATGGGCCGATGACGCGAGCGCCGTTGAACATGGAGGAGTTGAGAGCGATCGCGTTCATGAGGTCTTCGCGGCCGACCATATCGACGAGGAAGGCCTGGCGGGCGGGAATGTCAAAGGCGTTGACGCAGCCCATGAGAGCGGCGAGGGTGATGACGTCGACGACGGTGACGCGCTTGGTGAGCGTGAGGAACGAGAGAGTGCCGGCGAGAAGCATCGAAATGCTTTGCGTGCTGATGACGACGCGGTGGCGGTTGAAGCGGTCGGCAACAAGGCCGCCGAGCGGCGCGAGCAAAAAGACGGGAATCTGGCTGGCGAACGAGGCGATGCCGAGAAGGAGGGAAGAGTGCGTGAGGCGGTAGACAAGCCAGGCTTCGGCGACTGTGTCCATCCAGGTGCCGATGAGGGAGATGAGCTGGCCGCTGAAAAAGAGCTGGAAATTGCGATGGCGGAGAGAACGCACCATGTCCTGCATGCGCGAACGGCGCGGCGGGGCGGCGGTGTCGCGCGGAGGAGATGTCTCCGAAAGCGTCATACGAATTGATTGTACGATGATCGGGCTCCTAGGCCGGATGCGAAGTCGCGCGGCGATGCTCTATGTTGAAGACAAATTAGCCGCAGGCTGGCCACTTTTCACAAATGGGATTCGGCGAGACTAAGCCGGTTTTTCCGGCTGCGGCGGTTCGGGCGGTGCGAGAAGACGCGCACAGGCGCGGAGGACGCGGCGATAGGGCCAGTCCTTTTCGCGGAAGAGGATTTCGCCTTCGCGCGGCTTGGAATAGAACCAGCGGGCGATGAGGGTGAGATGTTCGGAAAGATCGGGTGGCGCGGCGCGAAGGCCGTAGCGTTCGCGGGCGGATTTTTCGGGCGCTGCTGACGGTTCGAGTGGCTGCGATTGCGCGGTTTCGGGCGCGGGCGGGTTTTCATCCGGGGCGGCGGGAGGCTGGGGTTCGAGAGTCTGGCGCAGGACGGCTTCTACGGAGCGCGGCTCGGAGAGATCGGCGAAATTCAGTTGGAGCGGTTCGGAGAGGACGCCGGAGATCAACGGGAAGGCGACGATTGTTTTTTCGGCTGCGGCGCGCTGAAGGATTACGGCGTCGAGATGTCCAACGCTGCGGCAGACGTCCGGAAGCGCGCGCAGGGCCGATTTGATTTTTTCGACGCGCTTGTGGAGGGAGGCGGCGCGCTCGAAATCGAGCGATTCGCTGGCGGATTCACGGTCGCGTTCGAGCGGATCGAGAAGCGCGGGGCCGCGCGACTCGAGAAGGCCGACGAGGGAGGAAACGTCTGCGTCGTATTCGGGTTTGGTGCAGCCGGCGAAGCAGGGCGCCATGCACATTTTCATTTCGGAGTAGACGCAGCCGGGAAACGAGGGATCGCGGCGGATTTTGATCTGGCAGCGGCGAATCTTGAAAAGGTCGAGGACGCCTTCGTTGAACGCGTCGGCGGCGCGACGCGAGGGAAACGGGCCGAAGTAGAAGCCTTCGTCGGGGCGGATGCGGCGAGTGACGTAACAGCGTGGATAGCTATTGCGCAGATTCACTTTTAGCAGGGCCGGAGGACGAAGGCGCAACCGGTCGCGATACTTTTGCGGGAAAAGCGCGCGGGCCTGCCGGTAATAGGCGAAGGTGCGTTCAAATTTCGAGCCGGCCGTGCGGAAGCGGATGTGGGCGGCGACGTGGCGGAGATTCAGGCGCTTGGAGCCGGGGTCGGGAGCGCGGAGCAGGCGTTCGGCGGCGCGGCGAATGTCCGCGGTTTGGGCGAGGTAAGGCTGGGCGGCCGGGTCTGACATTTCGAGCAGGATGACGCCGGGTTGCTGGGGCAAAGCGGAGAAGAAATCGGCGTCGGCCGAGGCGTTAAATTCGCTGGACTGATCGAGAGATAGCACGAGGGAAGAATACAACGATGTGACTGTCTTGACAATGTCTGGCGGCAGAAGTACCCTTATTTTCGAGGGCTTTATGGGCACACGCGTAAAAGCGGTACGAAGCGAGAAGCTGGATCTTCGACTGACGCCGAAGGCGAAGCTCACATTGCAGACGGCTGCGGCAGCATCGAATCGTTCGGTAAGCGAATTTGTGCTGGAGAGCGCTCTTACCCGAGCAGGCGAGGCACTTGCAGACAGGCGTACGTTCGCGCTCGATGCGGACCAATGGAGAAAGTTTCTGGAAGCGCTGGATGCGCCGCCGCGACCTTTGCCTCGCCTCAAACGGCTTTTCAGCGAGCCCGGCTTCTTCGACGAACCGAAACGGAGATGAGCGCGGAACGGCGCGTCGAAAAGCTGCGCCGAGATCACATCGTCGAATATTTTGATTGCGGACGCGAGGAACTGAACAGGTATTGGGTGCGTTACGCCTGGCAGAATCAGCAGGCGGGTTCAGCGCAAACCTACGTTGGCGTGGCGGGCAACACGGTGATCGGTTACCACAGCCTGGCCGTGGGGCAGGTGATGCTGGAGGACGCGCCGGAGCGCTTGCGGAAGGGGTTGGCACGGCATCCGATCCCGATCATGCTGCTCGCGAGGCTTGCAACGGACGTGGGTTGGCAAGGGCAGGGTGTGGGCCGTGCTCTTTTGCGCGATGCGGTGCAGCGCACACTTCAGGCAGCAGAAATTGCAGGGATCCGCGCCCTGGCCGTGCATGCAAAGGATGACGGCGCGCGAAAATTCTACGAGCACTTCGAATTTGCACCCTCACCCAGCGATCCGCTACACCTTTTCGTGTTGCTCAAAGACCTGCGGCGAATGATCTCTAAGTGAAATCGTTCAAGAGGCGCGAGGCATGGGGCGCTCGTGGATGATCATCCAGAAGGTGCCGAATTTGTCGCGGAGCATGGCGAAGCGGGAGGCGAAGAAGGTTTCTTCCATAGGCATAAAGATTTCGGCGCCGTCTTTGAGCAGGGCGTAGATGCGTTCGGCCTCCTCGGAATTTTCCACGCTAAGGCAGAGATAGGCGCTGCGCATCGGCTGGAAACGGTCGAGCGGCGTGTCCGATGCCATCAGCGTGGTACCGCCGATTTCGATGCGGGCGTGGAGGATTTTTCCTTCCATACCTTTGGGGGCGTTCGGCATATCCGAGTATGTGGACATCGTGAGAATCTTCCCCGCGAGATGCTTTTCATAGAAGCGAAGAGCCTGCTCGCAATTGCCGCCGTAATTCACATACGTGTTCATTTTCATAGTCGTCGCCTCGCTTGAATTTGTTCAGAAATTTATCGGTGTTTATCGAGATGCTCAATCGCACGGCGAACCACTTCGCAGCGGGCTTCGAGACCGCTGAAAGTTTGGCTGCCGATCACAATCACTTGTGCCGCGAGCTTTGGAAACGCAGCGGGATTTTTAATCATTAGCCTCGCTTGCTTCTCGAGCACTTGTAAATCGGCTAAGGTATAGCCGCGAGGCAGCTTTGGCGCTGAGACAAGCAGTTGCTGCCGGAGGCCATCCGCCGTGCGTCCACACAATGCGAGCGCCAGCGCCGGCAGGCGCTCCGCATTTTTCACGTTGTGGCTACCAAATGGTTTCCAGGCTCGCGAGGCATCGAGTTCGTGCTCGTTCAACGGACTCTCCTATCGGCTCTTCAGCAGGCAGCCGGCGATGACCATGCGCTGGATTTCGCTGGTGCCTTCATAGATTTCGGTGATGCGGGCGTCGCGATAGGCGCGTTCGACCGGATATTCTCGGCTGTAGCCGTTGCCGCCGTGAATCTGGATGGCCTTGTGCGCGACGCGCGTGGCCATTTCGCTGGCGAAAAGCTTGGCGGATGCGGCTTCGAGGGTGACGCGGGCGCCCGAATCATATTTCCATGCGGCGCGGCGGGCGAGCAGGCGCGCGGCTTCGATTTCGGTGGCCATATCGGCGAGCATGAATTGAATCGCCTGGAAATCGGAAATCACATGGCCGAATGCCTGGCGCTGTTTTGAGTAGGCGAGCGCGGCTTCGAATGCGCCCTGCGCGATACCGATAGCTTGCGAGGCGATGCCGATGCGGCCGCCGTCGAGAGTGGAGAGCGCGACCTTGTAGCCTTCGCCTTCGTTGCCGAGGCGATTTTCGGCGGGGACCTCGCAGCCAGAGAAGATCAGCTCGCAGCATGCCGTGGCGTGAATGCCGAGCTTTTTTTCTTCCTTGCCGACGGAAAAGCCGGGCGTGCCGCGCTCGACGAGGAGAGCCGTGATTCCTTTTTCGCCCAATTCGGGTTTTGTATTGACGAAAACAAGGATGGCATCGGCAGCGCCACCGCCGGTGATCCAGGCTTTCGTGCCGTTGATGACATAGCTGCCATTCTTACGGACGGCTTTGGTTGCGAGCGCGGCGGCGTTGGAGCCGGCTTGGGGTTCGGTGAGCGCGAAAGCGCCGATTTTTTCGCCGCGGGAAAAGGGGACGAGGAATTTCTGCTTTTGGGCGCCAGAGCCAAAGCGGAGGACCGGATCGCAGAAGAGCGAGTTCTGCACGGACACAATCACGGCCGTGGAGGCGCAGGCGCGGGCGATTTCTTCGATGACGATCGAATAAGCGACGTGGTCCATGCCAGCACCACCGTATTCCTGGGGGATGGCGATGCCGGTGAGGCCGAGTTCGGCGGCTTTGAAGAGAATGTCGCGCGGGAAGCGGCCGGTTTCGTCGAGCTCCTTCGCGTGGGGCTTCACTTCGGCTTCAGCAAAGTCGCGGACGGAGCGCTGGAGAAGTTCGTGTTCGGGGCTGAGGTCGAGGTTCATTGCTTACAGGCCGTGACTTGTAATTCGAGACTCGTGATTGTCGGGAACCTTTCGCGGATTGCGCCGCCCACTTGATGCGCACGCGATCCGCATGCGAGAGCTGCCGCGCTGAAGGCCGCGGCGCTACGTTTAGACCTACGCCAAACCCCACGCGCTCCGCGCGGCGGAGTTGCCCGAAATGCATCCGGGACATTCTACCGCTCCCGGGCCGCGATGGCGTGAACCGCGGATGCCCGATAAGAAGTATCGACGAACCAAATTTGCTCTGCCCCGAACGCTGAGATAGGCTAGCCCTCCCGATGGAAATTACCAAGCATGGCTTGAACCGGTCGCTGCGGTTGCGGGACCTGGTGCCGATGCAGATCGTGCTGATCGTATGGCTCGGCTGGACCGGTTTTGCGGCAAAGCAGGGACGCAGCCAGATTGTGCTGTGGCTGCTGGCGATTCTTCTTTTCTATTTGCCGCTGGCGGCTGTGGTGATGAAGCTGGCGCGCGCGATGCCCATGGAAGGCGGCGTCTATCAGTGGGTGAAGAACGGGATTTCGCCGTTCGCCGGATATATGGCGGCATGGAATTTCACGCTCTACGCGATCACCGCGTTTGCCGTGGTCGGGTCAATTCTTGCGGATGGTTTCGGACAAGCCGCGGGGCCGTCGACGAGCTGGATGCTGAGGAGCAGATGGTTCGCGTTTGGCCTGACGGCGCTGGCGTGCGCGATCGCTTACTACTTCAACGTGCATGGACTGCGATTCGCGAAATGGTGGAGCAACATCGGGTCAATGCTGACGGTGGCGACTTCGGTGGCGATGCTTTTCCTCCTAATCAAGGCGATTGCAGTGGGAGCGGCCTTCGTTCACGGTGCGCTCTCGCTGGCGTGGCCGGCCTTCTCGATCGTGACTCTCAGCGTGTTTGCCAGGATGGCGACCGGCGCGCTATCGGGATTTGACAGCGCAGCCGTTTTTGCCGAGGAGTGCCGAAAGCCTGAAAACGATGTGGCGCGTTCGGTGCTGGTGGCGGCGCCGCTGATTGCGCTGATGTACATGCTGGGTACGAGCACGGTGCTGGCATACATCGAACCGGCGAAAGTGGATGTCTCCGCGGCAGTGCCGCAAGTGATGCAGGCGGGTTTTGGCGCGTCGTTGCTGGGGAAAGCAATCGCGCTGGCTGCTGCGTCGGCTTTCAACATTGCTTACACAGCCGCGATGGTGATTACCACCGGCGTGACTTCGCGCTTGCCTATGGTGGCCGGCTGGGACGGCTTGTTACCCAAGTGGTGGAGCGAATTGCATCCGAAGTTTCGGACGCCGTCGAAGGCCGTGGCGGCGGTGGCCGGGAGCATGCTGGTGCTTGGAGGATTGAGCCTGGTGGGGGCGGACAATCAGGAGGCGGTGCAGGTGGGGGCCAGCGTCGGAATCGGATCGATCTGCATCATGTACATGCTGCTCTTTGCCGTGGTGTTGTTTGGCTTTCGCGAACGCGCCTGGCGTCCCGGAGCGGCGATAAGGCTGGGAGCCTTCGCGGCGTTTTCCGTGGCGTTCGTTTCACTGGTGTTTCAGATCATCCCGCTGGGCGCGGTGGCTAGTCGTGGTCTGTTTGCACTTAAAGTAGCGGCGGCAATCGCAGCACTCAACCTGCTTGGAGCTTTCTTATATTGGCGCGGGAGCCGAAGAGCGGAGAGCGCCGCCATGCATGCGGCCGACTTAGCGGACTGACACGGCGCCATCCGGACCGGCTTCGTTTTCCTGGATGTGCCGCTACCCCGTGGTGGCAGTGAGCATTAGCCATCGCGGGCGCATGGGCGGCGTGTGTCTTGCGACAAAGCGGGATTACGAGCGGATTGACCGCGGCGGCAAGGCCATTTAACCTGAAGTCTCACCTGCACGTCTCAAAAACATGGCCACGATCGACGAGGACTTGAGCCAAATCGAGCGGGACATTCGGACGCTGAAGATCGAATACGAGCAGTTCTTCGGCGGCGGGCGCAAACGTCCGCCCACGGATACCCAGTGGCGGCTCGATAACCTGGTTCGCAAGTGTAACGAAAAAATCGGCGAGCTGAATTTCGGCCAGCGCTTCCGGCTGAATAACCTGACGCAGACATATGCGAAATATCAGGATTTCTGGCGCAAAAAAACGGCCCAGCGGGAGACGGGCGCGCAGCAGCGCCATTTCGGCGCCGCCGCAAAGGCCATCGAGGCAGAGCGCGAAAGCAAACGAGCGGCCGAAGGCCACGAAACGGCGGTGGAGGAAGCCTTGCCGGCGAGGCGCGACGCCTTTGCAATGTCGTTCTCGCAGCCGGAAAAGGAGCGCGAGAAGATCGAGACGCTCTACCAGAAATTGATCGAGGCGCGGAACGAAACGGGCGAACGTTCCGGCGCGCCGAGTTTGCAGGATTTCGAGAAATTCGTCCGCAACAAAACGAAGGACCTGAAGTCGAAGGGCGGCAACGAAGTCGAGTACACGGTGAGCGTCGAAGACGGCAAGGTCAGGCTGAAGGCGCGGATTGCCGGTTAACTGTAAAATTAACAACGGGCAGGCGCGAAAAAAGCGAGAAGCCAGGTCGGTCTAAAACCCTAGTTCCCCCGTACTATTTCTATTCCCCTGAAACCTCAGCAGAATAATCCCATGCGGAAACCGATCGCCATGTTGGCGTGCCTGGTCGCGTTGAATGCGCTCGCGGCAGGCGTGTGGGCGTCGGGGAGAGCGCAACGGCGCGCGAAAGAGGTCACGTCCGAAACCGGATCGATCCAGATCCACGCGGGCGGCCTGCTGAGCACCACGATCGACGTTTACGACGGAAACGACATTGCCAACGCCGGTTTCGATTACGACCTTGTCGAGAACCACCGCGAGGCCTTGCTGGAATTGGGATTCACCAACGTGCATATCGAAACGGCCAAAGGCCAAAAGCTGGATAAGCCGCTGTGAAGGAGGCTTGAGCAGATGCCAGAGACCACGACCACGGTAGCCGCCGAAACGGCATCGGAGAAATCCTATTGGGAATTCTGGAAACTGCGCCGTGAGCGCGCGCATTTGCTCACCGACCCGGGCCAAATCGGTGACGAGATGCCCCAAATCTATGGACCTGGAGCCAACGCGTCGCGAATGGGTTCGGGCTTTGCGTCCACGTCGTCTGCCCGTCGATTTGAGCCAGCGTAGCGAATCAGTCTGCGCACATGGGACCGCTAGATGTGAAAACCACCTCTGGCGGGCCCATCCTTTGCGCCCGAAATTTCTCGAACCGTGTAGGTTCCCGGCCAGTGCCGCCGGAAGGATTGAATGGCTTCTTGGGCTTGCACCCTGGTGGGATATGTGGCCAGGCGCACAAGCTCTCCACCCTCGATTTCAATAAACGCCGAGTAAGCTATCGGGCTCGCCATCAACGTCACCCCTTCGAGCGTATGTTGTTTGCTCAGCATTGCGAATGAAGCATGCCACGCGGTCGCCAGCGGCTCAGTGCGCGGGATCACATTTGATTGTGATGGGCGTCACGCGTCTTCCAGGACCACTAACCTCTGCAAAGCAAAACTAGTACTCGCTCCTAATCGAATTGTTCGCGAAATATGGCAAGTTCCCGCTTCAGGCCGGCCACTTCGGCCTTAAGGGCGGCGACTTCGGATTCGAGGGCAGCGACGCGCTCGCCTGAAACAGCGGAATCGGCGGCGGGTGCAAGGGCGTGAGCGTCGGGCGATGCCGCAGAGGTCTCGGGCACGTCACCGGAGAGGATCTGAGCATAGCGCACCTCTTTTGTGCCGGGTTGGCGGGCCAGCAGCCTGACCAGCGGCGGGTCATGGTGCATAAGGCGCTGCAAGGTGGAATGTACGACAGTGAGGTCTTCAAACGGGTGCAGGCGTGAAGCGCGGCCTCGGAGCTCGCCGGGCGTTTGCGGCCCACGCAGCATGAGTTCGCACATGATGGCCAGCTCGGGCCGGGTGAAGTTGAAGGCCTCCTGAAGCTGGTGTTCGTATTTGGCGACGCGGCTGTCTCCGGCGACAGCGGAACGCGCCAGGGCCTTTTCATCGAGGGTGCGCAGGGCAGAGCGGACGGCGGATTCATCGACGTCCATCACCGGATCGCGATTCGATTTCTGATTGCAGGCGTTTACCAGCGCGTTGAGGGAGAGCGGATAGTAGTCCGGCGTGGTGATTTCCTTTTCGACCAGGCTGGCGAGCACGCGCACTTCGACGGGGTCAAGTTCGGGGGGCATCGGCATTCCATGATACAGGAAGTTGAAAACGCGCATTCGGCAAAGCCTCTTTCGGGCGTCGCGGATCGCGGCTTAGGTCCGGCCGGAACGAATCAGTCACCTGCGTGGGCTTGAGGGACGCAACGTTTTGCGGTGAAATGTGTTCTACATATGGGAAAGTCTGCCTGTTGCGCGGAAGTGTGGGCGCGGGCAAACGTTCTCTGGAATAAGCCGTATTCATTTATAGGAAGGCGTGTTTCTTTCGGGAACCGGCCCATACGAACCGGAGGAGAGAATCGCAATGAGGACAATCATATTGCAATACATGAAGAAGTACGCAAAGAAAGCCGCAATCCCGGTCGCGATGCTTGCGATCATTTCGGCTGCCGTGGCGACGGCGCAACCCGCTTCACCGGCGGACCGGCCGGCGCCGCGCCAGCTCCGGCTCGTGCTGGCGCCCCGTTCCACGGCTGATCCATTTGAGGTGACGAAGCACTTCAGCCAGAGCTGCCCCAACGTGACCATCACGCGCAACGAGCATGAGTCGGACTTCATGCTCTATGCAGGCGGCTGGTCAGGCGATTACCGCTTCATGGTGATTAAAAAGGGCGGGGATGTGCTTTACACCACCGAGACGGCGTTGCTGAGCAACTCGGTGAAGAACGTCTGCAAATTCCTGAACACGCGCATGTAAGCCGCGCGGCTGCGGAACTACGGCTCGTTTTTTTGCGCCAGTTTCCGCCGGCGGCCGTGGATCGGTTTGCGCAATGAATGCTCGTGAGCGTGAGGGGCTTGGCTGTCGTTGCGGCCGGCCTCTCGCGCGATCCGCTGGATTTCTGTCTCGATTTCGCGTGCGGTGGCGCGACAGGCTTCGCGTGTTTCGTTCACGATTTCCGCTGTCAACTCCGAAAATGTCTTCAAAGTTTCGAGCAAGGCCGATTCCAGCCTTCCGGTGAAGTGCTTTTGCACCAGCGCGATTTCTTCAGCGATGAGCGCGTCGGCTGTTTTCTTTACAGTCTCGGCGATCAGCTGCTGAGGCTTTTCTATTTCGCTCTGCGATTGTTCGGGCTGCGGAGCCGAAGCTACCTGCGGCGGGGGCAGTTGCAGCGTCTCCCACTCGCCAGGTTGCGCTGGAGCCTCAAGTGGCGATGCTGGGGTGGCAGAGACCGTCTCGACGATTGGTGTTTCTTCGGGATGAGGCGTTCGCGTTTCACTGGGCGGCGGAAACCAATCGGCTGGCGGGGAATCGATGCCCCACACATTTCCCGGCACATCGAGCTCGAGGCCGATTTGAAATGTCTCGCGATGATGGCGCGGGCGCTGGATCCACACGACGCGCGCGTGCGCGATGTGAGGCTCTCTGGGAGCGTTCGGCTGAGGAATTTCGAGAGTGACGATGGAATCTTTCGGCGCATAACGCCGCGTTTTGTATTTGCAACCGTAGCAGCTGACGGACGCGGTGACCGCCGATTCTTTAAACGGCTCGCCCAGTGTATCGATTCCCATGACGGTGATTGGAATTTCCACGTTGAGCCGGGAACCGCGGCGCTTTTCGGCTGTCTGAACAGCGCCGACCAAAACGTCGGAGTGAGCATCAGCCGCAACTGATTCCTGAGGAGATTCCGAAAAGCTCAAGAGATGACACCTCGACGAGAAGCGCGGAGCGCGCGAAGAGTCCCGCGCGATGCGGGACAATCTATGTTTTCGCGAGTTGGCGGCCTGCGGCAAATTAGATTTTTCTAATGTTGCGAAGGCGCGGCTCAGGAATTGCTGCCGCAGCATTTTTTGTATTTGCGGCCGCTGCCGCACGGGCAGGGTTCGTTGCGGCCGGGCCGCTGCGAGGGATCGAGGCGAGCTTGCTCGGCGTCACGCTGGCGCACCCAGTGCATCACGTTTGCCGGCGGCCTGCCCTGCGAGAGTTCACCGGCCATGAAGCGCATGCAGGGATCGACGTGATGGAAGAAAAGCTTGTAGCCCGCGCAAAGATAATTCAGGCCCTCTTCGCCGTTGGGAGTGCGAATGAAGCGATGCTTCGGGCATTCGCCATTGCAGGCAAAGCGGACGTCGCACTCGCGACAGAAACGCGGGAGAGCGTCGCGTTTATCGAGACCAAATTTCGTTTGTTGCGGCGAAGCCACGAGCGATTCGAGGGGGCTCTCGATAATATTGCCCAGCTTGTTTTCGGGATAGACGAAGTGATCGCAGGAATATAAGTCGCCGTTGTGCTCCATGGCCATCGCGGAGCCGCACGTTTCGCGAAACACGCAGAGGCTGGCGGGAAGGCCGAGCCACGATTCGAGAGCGACGTCGAAAATCTGAACAAAATATCGGGCCACGTCGTTGCGAACCCATTCGTCGAAAATCGCGCAAAGGAATTTGCCGTAATCGACCGGATCGACGGACCATTCGGAAACACGGGCTTCGCCGGGATCGGAAGGCTGGATCAGGACAAGGCCGTCATCATTGGCTTCGCGGGCAATTCTTTCGACGATTGGGATGAACTGCATATAGCCGCTGCCGATTTCTTTCAGGAAGCGGTAGACCTCGAGCGGCCGGCGCGCGTTGTGGCGATTTACCACCGTGAGCGTATTGAAATCGACGCCGTGCTTTTTGAGCACGTTCAGGCCGGCGACGATGCGATTGAAGGTGGGCTGGCCGCCTTTATCGACGCGGTAGCGGTCATGGAGTTCACGCGGACCGTCGATGGAGAGGCCGACCAGGAATTTATTCTGAGCAAGAAATTCGCCCCACGCGTCATCGAGCAGGACGCCGTTGGTTTGGAATGCGTTTTCGATGCGCTTACCGTTCGCGTATTCCGCCTGGAACGCGACCACGCGGCGGAAAAAATCAACGCCCAGCAGCGTGGGCTCGCCGCCTTGCCAGGCGAAGTTGATCGTCTCCGCCTGCTGTGCCTGGATGTATTGGCGCACGTAGGACTCGAGAACATCGTCAGACATTTTCCAATCGGAATAGCCCGCGCGCGCGGACTGCCTGGGGTAAAGATTTTCTTTTTCGAGATAGAAGCAGTATTTGCAGTCGAGATTACAGATCGGCCCAATCGGCTTGGTCATGATGTGGAAGCCGAGGGGCTTATCCGGCGCAGGGTTTATCGATGCCGTGGACATCTATTCTCCAAACAAGACGATCCGCAACGCCAGACGTTCCAGAAAAGCCGCGCGCAAGAAAAGGCTACGGGTAAAGGCGCGCGGGCGTGATTTGCGGGGCGGCTTCCCCCGCTTCTGCCATGCGCGCGATCAGGCGTTCGCGCAAGCCAGCGGCAATTTCCGGAAGAGCGCGGTCGCCATCGGGATGAACGAGTGAAGGAACGTCTTTTCGGCCGGCGAGATTGAGCAGCTGATGCGGATCTGCAAAAAGATCGTACATCTGATATTCGTCGTAATGCGCGCTGCCGGGATCGTTGCTTGTGTTCGCTGTGGGGTCGGCTACGCAATACGTCCATTGCGGCGTGCGCAGCGCGCGAGCGACCATCGATTCGCTGATTTGAATCAGCACTTCCTGGCGCCAGGATTCTCTGCCTTGGCTTAGATTCACCAAGGACATGGCGCTGTGGCCTGAGACCGAATCCGGAATTTTCACATTCATTGCCTCGAGCAGCGTGGGGCAGACGTCAACCATGCTGACGAGTTCGGGAATCATGCGCGAATGATCGAATCCCGGGCCTTGCATCAGCAGCGGGATATGAATCGAGCTTTCGTGCGAGCTGCGCTTATATTCCGTGTTGCGCGTGCGGAAATGGCAGCCGTGATCGCTGATGAAGGCGACGATCGTATTATCGAGCAGGTTCTGTTCTTTCAGTGTATCAAGCAGCGTGCCGACGCAATCGTCGATACGCTTGCAATCGCCATAATAGCCGGGAAGCTGCGCCTGCCAGTCGCCGGGGAAAAATTTCAGATCGGCGGGCGCGAACGGGTTCACGTATTTGGTCTCGTATTCTTTAGGCGGCAGAAACGCGTTGGCATCGTTCTGGAAATGCGGCTCGAGCTGTGAGACGACAAGAAAAAAAGGCTTGCTCTGCGGCTGCTTCAGAAATTTCACGGCAAGTTGCGTTAGATAATCGACGCGATAGATGCCGTTGAAAGGCATCGGCGTTCCGTCACCGTCCCAGATCGTGCCTTCGTAAGGATGTGAGGTCAGCTCCAGTTCGTTGGAGGCTTGCCAAAGATCGTCGAAGCCGCCGCGATATTCGAGTGGAACAAAACCGTGGAAGGGTTGCGGAACGCCCACAGTCGGAGCAAGATGCCATTTGCCGATGTAATTCGTGCTGTAGCCTTCGGCGCGCAGGGCTTTGGCGATGGTTGTCGCGTCGGTGCGCAGGCCGAAGCCGTTTTTCCAGACGCCGGTTTGCGACGGATATTGGCCGGTGAAAAGCGACGAGCGCGAAGGGCAGCAGAGCGGCTGATTTGTGACGCAATTGCGGAACGCGACGCCGCGTTGCGCGATGCTGTCGAGGTTGGGCGTAATGCCCATGGGATTGAGCCCATAAGCGCCTACAAAATCCCAGCGGAATTGGTCCGCGATGATCAGGAGCAGGTTCGGCTTGGAGTTTGGCCGGGTCTGCGCGGCTGGTTCGGCGGATGCGGATTCGCTTGCGGCGAGCGCGGGCAAAGCTATTGCCGCGGCCGAGCTTTTGAAAAATTCGCGGCGGCTTGTTTGCGTGGCTGCCGGCGTTGGTGGCTTTCGTCCCATTGCTTTCCTGTGGCCGGGGAGAGCATAACACCGATCACGGAGCTTCGGGTCACGCGGCGATATGATGTGATATTTTAGGTGTCTGCCGCGCTGAATCGTGCCGCGCCTGACCATGCCCAAGAAGGCCACGCCACAACCCGAAGAAGTGACGATCGACGATATTTTCGGCGTGGGCGGGCACCTGCAAAAGAGCCATCCGACGTACGAATTCCGCGCCTCGCAGCTGGAAATGGCGCGGATTGCGGATGAGGCGTTTCAAAAACGGCAGCATGTGGTGATCGAAGCGGGCACCGGCACGGGAAAAACGCTGGCTTACCTGATCCCTGCGATCCGCAGCGGACGCAAAGTCGTGATCTCGACGGCGACGAAGTCCTTGCAAGAGCAGCTCTTCCAGAAAGACGTTCCGTTTCTGCAAAAGCATTTCGCGCCGAATTTGAAAGTGGCGCTGATGAAAGGGCGCGCGAATTTTCTCTGCCGGCAAAAAGTTCATCAGATGGACGGGCAAGCCGCGGTGCTGAAGGGCATCGATGAAGTCGATTGGTTCGCGCAGATCCGCGATTGGGAAAAGCTAACGGAGACCGGCGACCGCAACGAGCTGACGTTTTTGCCGGACGACGCCGATTTGTGGAATCGCATCGATGCGCGCAGCGATTTGTGCACCGGGCAGAAATGCGCTGAGTTCAACCGCTGCTTCATCACCGCGATGCAGCGGCGCGCCGCGGAAGCCGACCTGATCGTGGTGAATCATCATCTTTTCTTTGCCGATCTGGCGATCCGCAATGACGATTTTGGCTCGATCCTGCCGGAGTATGCGGCGGTTGTGTTCGATGAGGCGCACGAAATCGAGGATGTGGCGAGCGATTATTTCGGCCGGCAGCTTTCGAGCTATCGCTTCGAAGAGTTGTCGCGCGATGTAGAGGCTATGTTGCGGATGCTGAAGATTGACGCAACGCCGCTGCGCCGGCACCTGGCGGGCTTGCGCGAGCGCAGCCGCAGCTTCTTCGAACGATTCCCGGAACGCGAAGGCCGCTACCCGTTCGGCCCGGAAGAACGAAAAGCCTTTCTGGAGCGCAACAACGAGGCTTATGCGGATCTGGCGACGGCGCTGAAGCGAGTGGAAACGGAGCTGGCCGCGATCACGCCAAAGCCGGAAGAGATCATCGCTCTTGCAAGGCGCGCGGCCGAAGCGCGGCGCGAGCTGGCCTTTTTGCTGGAAAGCGAAGAGCGGAGCTATGTGTATTGGTACGAGCGGCGCGGGCGCGGGGTGTTTCTCGCGGCCACGCCCATCGACGTGAGCGAAATTTTGCGCGAACAGCTCTTCGAGCATTTCGATACGGTGATTTTGACGTCTGCGACGCTTTCGGTCGGCGGCAGCTTCGATTACGTGAAGCACCGGCTGGGTGTGCTGCCGTCGAAGGAAGTTGCGTTGCCGCAGGAATTCGACTTTCGCGAGCAGGCGCTGCTGTATATCCCACGACAGATGCCCGATGTGCGCGACGCAAAATTTCCGGCGGGAGCGGCAGCGGAAATCGAGCGCTTGCTGGAAATCTCGGAAGGGCGCGCGTTTTGCCTTTTCACCAGTTACGCGCAAATGCGCGACGTTTATGAACGCGTCAAAATCCGCGTGAACTTCCCGCTGCTGCTGCAGGGAACCGCGCCCCGTTCGACGCTGCTCGAGCGATTTCGCTCGACGCCGAATGCCGTCCTTTTTGCCACATCGAGCTTCTGGCAAGGCGTCGACGTGCCCGGCTCGCAGCTCTCCTGCGTGATCATCGACAAGCTTCCTTTTGCGGTGCCAAGCGATCCCATCGTGGCGGCGCGCGTTCGGGCATTGCAGGAAGACGGCCGCAACGCCTTCGCCGAGTATCAGATTCCCGAAGCGGTCCTGGCGCTGAAGCAGGGCTTTGGCCGGCTGATTCGCACCAAGACCGACCGCGGCATCCTGGCCATCCTCGATAACCGTATCCAGCGCATGCAATATGGTAAAATTTTCCTCGACTCCTTGCCTGGTTACGCAACCACGCACGACCTTGCCGAAGTCGCTCGCTTTATGGAAGCTATTCCGAGAAAGGCAGAGGCGGTGTCTGCGGCGAAAGCGGGAGACTCGGGGAACCTCCATGTTTGAAGTGAGCGTTGAGGCGGCTTTTGCTGCGGCGCATCGTCTGCGCGGCTATCAGGGGAAATGCGAAGCCCTGCATGGGCACAATTACCGTGTGCGCCTCGTCGTCTCCGGCGAGGAGCTGGACCAGATCGGGCTGCTGCAGGACTTCACCTTGCTCAAGAAAGTTTTGCGGGGAATTACCGAAAGCCTCGATCACAAGTACTTGAACGAGCTCGCGCCATTCGACAAGCTGAATCCCTCCGCCGAAAATCTTGCGCGGTTCATTCACGGCGAAATGGCGAAGCAGCTCGCCGGCCAGATGGGTGACGCGTCGCTCGCGAGCGTAACGGTTTGGGAGACGGACACGGCCTCGGCCACCTACAAGCCGTAGGCTTTCGTTGCCTGATATGTTCATCACCGAAATCTTCAAATCCATCCAGGGCGAAGGCAGCCGCGCAGGCTTGCCGTGCGTTTTCGTGCGGCTGACGGGCTGCAACCTGCGCTGCGCCTGGTGCGACACGGCTTATGCATTCTATGGCGGCACGAAGCACAGCCTGGAAGAGGTGATGATGAAGGTCGATGCCGTTGCCGGGGGGAATTCAACGCGAAACGGACGCCGCGTCTCACTCGTCGAAATAACAGGGGGCGAACCGCTGCTGCAGCCGCAGACTCCCGACCTGGCCGACCGGCTCTTGCGCGAAAATTACACGGTGATGATCGAAACCAGCGGGGAGCGGTTTGTGGGCGTGCTGGCGCGCGAAGTGATCAAGATCGTCGACGTAAAATGCCCGGATTCCGGCGAGAGCGGTAAGTTCAATATGGAGAATCTCGAGGCGATCGACGCAAAAGACGAAGTGAAATTCGTGATCGCGAGCCGCCGGGATTATGATTTCGCGAAGGAATTCACAGAGCAGCACGGGCTGGCAGAACGCGTGGGGCAGGTGATTTTTTCGCCTGTTTTTCCCGATCCTGCGGGAGCGTGGCCCGGGTTGAGCGCGCGCGAACTGACGGAATGGATTCTCGAAGACGGATTGCCGGTGAGGCTCGGATTGCAGCTGCACAAATTCGTGTGGGACCCGGCGACCAAGGGAGTTTGACGGACGAATGGGGCAAAAGCCCAAAGGCGTTGTCTTGTTGAGCGGCGGCATGGATTCGTGCGTCGTCACAGCCATTGCCAACCAGACGCACCAGCTGGCGTTGCTTCACGCGAGTTACGGGCAGCGCACGGAAGCGCGCGAGCGCCGCTCGTTCGAAGAAATCGCAGATTTTTACGGCGTCCGCGAACGTCTGGCGATTCGCCTGGATACATTTCGCCAAATCGGCGGCTCGGCGCTGACGGATGAGCACATCGCGGTGCCGGAGTCCGGCCACGCGCTCGGCCCGGACGGCGGCATTCCGGTAACCTACGTGCCATTCCGCAATGCGCATTTCCTCTCCGCCGCGGTTAGCTGGGCCGAAGTCATCGGCGCCAATGCCATCTTTATCGGGGCCGTGGAGCAAGACAGTTCGGGCTACCCGGATTGCCGCCCTCAGTATTATCATGCGTTTGCGGAGGTAATCCGGCAGGGGACGCGTCCGGAAACGCATATCGAGATCGTTACGCCCGTCATCGCGATGAAAAAGCGAGAAATCGTGAGGCGCGGCGCCGATTTGGGCGCACCGCTCGATCGTACGTGGTCCTGTTATCAGTCTGAAGACGCCGCCTGCGGCACATGTGACAGCTGCCGCCTGCGGTTGCAGGCGTTCGCTGAGGCCGGGTTGGCCGACCCGATTCCTTACCGCGCGCGCATTGCGCAATAATTGCGTGTTCAAAAGCGAGGAGCATAAACAATGAAACGATTCATCGGTGCCGGGTTGACATTTCTTGCCTTTCTTTTGTTGTTCGCGGGCTCGGTAGCCGCGCAGGGGGCGAACGTCACCGGACAGATTATCGGTCTCGATGGGAACCCTTTCCCCAACGTGACCGTCACCATCAAGAGCGACACAGGCCGTACCTTCACGACGAAGACTGACAAGAATGGTAACTTCATTCAGGTGGGCGTGCCGGACGGCATTTACACGGTGACGCTCGCCAGCCCGCAGCTGCCGCAGGGCTTCAGCACGCACTTCCAGCAGAACTCCTCGAATCCCCAACCGTGGAACATCAACCTGAAGGAAATCGCCGCCGCGTCAGGCGAATCGGGCAAGGCTGAAGCCGAAAAGCAGGCGTTCGCGAATATGAAGAAGAATTTTGACGACGCGACGGCCGCCATGAACGACGGCGACACGATCAAGAAGCAGCTCGCCACCGCAACGGCCGATCAAAAAAGCGATCTGACGAGCAAGATGGATGCGGACTATCAAACCGCGCTTACCGACTACAACGCCGCCGAACAGGGTGTGGGCGCGAAAGACACCGGCAACCACGCTCTCATCTGGGCGAGCATCGGCCGCGCCGATGACGCGCTCGCGAAATACGACGATGCTGCGACTGCCTACCAGAACGCGATTAATATGAAGCCGATGCCCGACTATTACTCCGATCTGAGCACCGCTACGGTAAACGCCGCCGTCGCGCAGCATGATCCCGCCGTACTTCAGCAGAAAACAACGGACGCCATGTCCGACTGTGATAAGGCCGTTCAGCTTGCAAACTCCGCGCCCTCGGTTCCCGGCGCTCCGGCCGGCGGGTCAACCAGCGTTGCCGACCGTTGCTACAAAAATATCGGCATCGTCCTCAGCAATAAGGGAGATCTGCAGCAGGCCGTCGATCCGCTGAAGAAAGCCACCGACGCCAATCCCAAAGATGCGCAGGCGTGGTTCCTGCTCGGCAGCGCCTATGTAGGCTCCGTCCAGTCGAAGACCGAAGGCGATAAAGAAGTCTTCATATTCGATCCGAACACGGCGGACGCGCTCCAGAAGTGCTCCGATCTCGATCCCACCGGAGCGCTCGGCGCGCAGTGCAAAGACATGCTCTCCAGCGTCAATCAGATGAGCGGCGGCGTGAGCACCAGCGTCGGTGAGAAACCGGCGAAGGGAAAAAAGAAGTAGCCGGCCTTCGCGGGAGGGCGTGCTCGCGCTCTCCCGCATTTTCCTCATTACGCTTTTTCTTCGCGCTTCACCGCAGAGCCCCTCGATGTTACTCTTGTGCCTCCTTCTCAGAGGTCGATCATGCACGACGTGTCCTCAAATCCTGCCGTCGAACGCCGCAGGAGCCAGCGCGTCAGCGAATCCGTGCCGTTGATCGTACGCGGCATCGATCTTCTCGGCCACCCGTTTGAAGAGCGCACCGAAACTCTTACTCTGAATCTGCAGGGCTGCCGCTATTTCTCGCGCCATCACCTGCCGCGTAATTCCTGGATCAGCATTGAAGTCGCAAATAGCGAAGAGCGGCGGAATGTCCGTGCGCGCGTCGCATGGATTCACCGCCCGCACTCGATCCGCGATCTTTTCCAGATTGCTGTAGAACTCGAAGGGACTGCCAATATTTGGGGATTGCAGTCGTCCCCGGCCGGCTGGGAGGATTTCCCTCCGCCCGCTTACGGCTTTTCCGCTTCGCTGCAAGACGAACTCGCCGCGCCTGACGCGCATCCAACATTCGTGGAAGGACATAGGATACCGATGACAAGTTACCCAGCCGATTTTTCCAATAATTCCGGGCAAAGCTTTGGAGCAGGCGCAGGCAGCGGCAATCCAACGGATCAGGACGCGGCTGTTTGGCGCGAGCGGCTCTCATCCGAAATGGCGATTGCGCAGCGCGAGTGGGACGAGCTTCTGCAATCTTCCATCGATCGCACGCTGCAACGCGTCGCCGAGCAGTTGCCGGAGCGCGCGCAGGAAGCGGTTCGCGCCACAGAAGAAAAAATGGCGCAGCAGTTTGCCAATCTCAGCCAGATGCTCGCCCAGCTATCCTCGGAAGCGCAGAATGCTCTGGCCGGCGTGAAGGCTTCGATCGATCAGGAGACTTGGCGCGCGCGAGAGGCGATCGAGAATTTGCGGCAGCAGATGCTGGATCGCGTCGCCGCGGACGCGGAGGCTCGCGTTGCGCCGCACAGCATCCGCGTGCCGGAATTGCTGCGCGAGCTTTCCGGACGCGAAGAGCAAATGTCGGAAAGCCTCCGGCTCCATCGCGAGCGCTTGCGCCAGGCTTCAGACAGCGCTCTGCGCGAAGTCGCCGCGCACGTCGAGGCAACAGCCGCCACCGTCCGCCTCGACTTCGAGGCCGCGCGCACGGAGGCGCTCGCCAAGTGGAACGAGGAACTCGACGCGCTCAACGCCCGCCTCGGCCACTCTGCCAGCGAATCGCTCAGCCGCACATCAGAGTGGCTGCAGCAGGAAACGCGGGAACGCCTGCAAGTCCTGTCTGAACAGACACTCGCGACGGCCGCAGCCAGGCTCGAAGAGGAGACCACCAAAGCGGCGGCACAGTTTGCCACTCATCTCGAAGGCCAGTCCATCTTTCATCTCGCACAGGTTCACCAACAGCTTGACGGCGTTGCCGAAGATCTTACGGGCAAGACCCGGACGCAACTTGCGGAAGCCGCCGAGGCAGCCGCGGCTTCGTTCGGCCAGGTCCTTCACAATATTTCCGCCGAACGCGCCCAGGAGTTCAGCCAATCCAGCCAAAGCACGGTCGAGCAGAAGCGCCAGGAACTGGAAAATTACACGCAGCAAGTGCGGTCCGCGTTCGAAAGCGATTCGTCCGCCGCGATGCAGGGAGCGCGCGAGCAGACCGCCTCGCATCTGCAATCCGCCGTCGCCGAGACGCGGAACACTCTTGCCAATGAATCGGCGGCTGCGCTCGATGCTCATCGCAACGAGCACGCAGCGCGCGCGCAGGAGTGGACCGACAATCTCAATCGCATCGCCGAAGACGCCGCTGCTCAGTGCAATGGCCGCATTCAAAATGCCGCCGACGCATGGACCATCGCTTCCGTACGCCGCCTCAACGAGCACGGCCAGAATGTCATCGAGTCGCTCATGCGCTCAGCCGATCAGGCTCTGCGCGATTCCGCCTCCAAAATGTTCGAGGGCCTCGCCGCCGCGCTGCGGGAACAGGCTGCAAATGCAAATTCCGCCGCTGCAAGCGCCTCAAGCAACGCGCCATACCAGCAAGACAGCTCGAACCAAATGCCCCCGCCCCAGGACAACACTTCCTGGCAGCCAAACGCTTAGCCGCCACTTGCTTAAGCGGTGTAAGATGCAGGCTTTCAATGCCACACGCCTTCACGCCACGCGAGGAAGAGCCGCAACCCGAAACGGGTGGCAGCCGACTGGGCGGGCCACCGCATAAATCCACGGCGGCGGGAATCCTTGATCCGCCGGTTCCGCCGCGAAGGCCGGTCAAAGGCCTCGGTCCTATTCCTTCGCTTCCTCGGCCCGTAATCAGAGTTCTCGCGATACTGATTCTTCTCGGGTTCGCGGCTGGCGTAATTGCGTACTTCTGGAAGTAATCCGCTTCAGCCATGGCCAACGGTTTCCGCAACGGCTCGAGCGACAAATGCTACTTGCTCTGCCGTCATGGCCGGAAAAATCGGCAAGCTGAGCACGCGCTCGCAGGCGCGCTCGGCGTGGGGAAATGTGCCGCGCGGGTAGCCCAGCGAAGAATAAGCAGGCTGCAAATGGATTGGCGTGGGATAGTGGACCACCGTTTCGATATCGGCCGCTGCCAGCCTGTTGATTAGCGCGCGGCGATTATTGGCGTACACCACGAACTGGTGATAGACGCATTCGTCGCGCGCATCGTCGACCGGCAAGTCCACGTGCGCGCCCGCGAGCAAACGGCGGTATTCCAGAGCGATCTGCCGCCGCCGTTCGGTCCAGCCGTATAGACGCTTCAATTTCACGCGCAGGACAGCTGCTTGAAAACCGTCCATGCGATAGTTGTATCCCACGAACTCATGCTGGTAGCGGGCCACCTGCCCGTGCGAACGCGCGGCGCGCGCGAATTTCGCGATGTGATCATCGTTCGTGGTGATCGCGCCCGCTTCGCCATAGGCGCCCAGATTCTTTGTCGGATAAAAGCTGAATGCGGCAGCATGGCCTAGCGACCCAACCCGCCTGCCGCGATAGCGCGCGCCATGCGCCTGGGCCGCGTCCTCCAAAATGCGCAAATTGCGGCGCGCGGCGATTTCGCGCAGCGCGTCCATATCTGCCGGGCGCCCGTACAAATGAACCGGCAGAATCGCGCGCGTCCGCGGCGTGATAGCGCGCTCCACAAGCTTTGGATCGAGATTTGCCGTGGCCGGGTCGATGTCGATGAATACCGGCACTCCTCCGCAGTAGGTGATTGCCTCCGCCGTCGCCAGGAAACTATTCGGCGTGGTGATCACTTCGTCGCCAGCCTGCACGCCCAGCGCCAGCAGGCCCAGATGAAGCGCGGACGTGCCCGAATTGAGGGCGACGCAATGCTTCGTCTCGCAAAACGCCGCGAACTCGCGCTCGAAGGCTTCCGTTTCGGGGCCCAGAATGAACGCAGCCTCGCGGCCAACGCGATCGATCGCCGCGAGAATTTCATCGCGCAGTTCGGCGTATTCGCTCTTGAGGTCGAGAACGGGTACTTTCATTGGGAGCTGTCGCCCCGGCCAAAGGCGAACACGACTGAGCCAAATCACGCCCGGCGCAAGCCGAAAAAGCCGAGTCAAAACTCTACTTTACGCCGCCGGCTTCCTCAAGTCTTCTGTTCGCCGTTCCTCAAGCTTCATTAAAACCTCGTCCGAAATGCCCTCCGTCTGGCCTATACATTTCTAATCGCAATGCTCGTTTACCCCCCTTCCTGACCGCGATTAGAAATTTTTTCGTCCTTTATTTTCAGCGGCTTAGGTCAATTTTTAATTTTATTCATTTGCGATTAGAATTTTGATCGTTTTATGCATTTCCCCCCCGCCTCCGCAAGAGAGCGGCTACGGCGTGGCAAGCCCGCCACCGCGAGAACCTCGCTACGGCGCGGGCAAGCGGGTGACTAGCCGTCATCGCGTGTCTTCTCGCTTCGCCCTTTGTGCGCTTTTGCTCCTCCAAAACAGCCAATTTACTATCGATTAGAAATTTGGATCTATTGCAAATGCTAGGGTTACGGCGTTTTCTAATCGCAGCGATATCGATTAGAAATGGCCGGTTTTGGTGCGTTTTGGGGTGGTCTCGGGCGCGCAGGGTGGTAGCTGTTGGTTTCGGATTAGGGCCTACGGCCACGGTTGGCATGACTTAAATTTGAGAGAATAGTTTACCATACGTGGACGTTTACTGTCAACGTATAAATGTGTGGAGGACCGGGTGGTGGTGGAAAACCACCGAATGGCTGCTGGAAAACCACCGGATTCGGCATCGTTCCGGGGGTTCAGCAGGGTTAAAGTCCTCGTATAATGTTGTAAATACACAGCTTACGATCAGTGGTGGTGCGGAAATGGTTTTGGCAGTGGTCCTGCCTTATTCACCTGCGAGAGCAGATGGCGCGGGCGGCTGGCTCGCGGCTCTCAGGAGGACGAAGATGCGATATCTAAGAATTCTTGCGGTGCTGGGAGTGATGCTGATCCCGGTTTCTTACGCGCAGGCGCAACATGTTGCGGTCGGCGTGGGCATCGGCATCGGAGCTCCAGCGCCGGTACCGGCGCAATATTACGATTACGGCGCGCCTCCCGTCTGCCCCTATGGGTATTACGGATATTATCCGTACGCGTGCGCACCCTACGGATATTATGGCCCTGAGTGGTTCAGCGGCGGCGTCTTCATCGGCGCAGGTCCCTGGTACCACGGCTATTGGGGCCGTCCCGGCTTCTACGGGCGCGGCTACCGCGGCTTCTATGGCGGCCGCGGATACTATGGGCATCCGGGACCTGTTTACCACGGACCAGTAGCTCGCGGCCCGGTGGGCGGTTTCCGAGGCGGCGCCCAGATGCACGGCGGCGGTAGCTTCCACGGTGGCAGCGTTCGCGGCGGTGGAGGATTCCACGGTGGTGGCCGCAGGTAAGAGTTCGTCCCCTAGCTCGCGCGTGAAACGGCCGGCAGATTCCCCCCTCTGCCGGCCGTTTTATTTTTTGACAGAAATTCGCGAACTTCGAATTCCGATTGGCGCTGCCGCGCCATCTAAGCGAAAAAATCCAAACGAAACGGGCCTGACGGCGGTCTTCATGAGTGAGGGCAGCGAATTGGTGGCGGGAGAGCTGATTCTGAGGCAGGCTCGGGCGGCCGCGCGCGGCAAGGACGAGGTGATCGAGGATTTCGTCAAGGAGCACGCGCGGCTCGCGTATCGGATCGCTTACGGAGTGCTGCGCAGCCATGCGGATGCAGAGGACGCGGTGCAGGAGACGTTTTTGCGCGTGCTGCGGTATGGCGGACGGCTATCGCACGTGGAGGAGCCAAAAACGTGGCTTGCGCGGATCGCGTGGCGAGTGGCCGTAGACAAAAGCAAGCGACGAAGGCGCCGGAATGAAGTGATACTCGATCGGGACGATTCGAATTTGCCCGAGATCGCTTCGGACGAGATCTCGGCGGAAGCGGCGATGCAGTCGGCAGGACTTAGCGCTGCGCTGGAAAATCTCATTGCGGCGTTGCCCACGAAGCTGCGCGAGCCGCTGATTCTTTCGAGCATCGAGGAGATGACGCCGCGGGAAGCGGCCGCGGTACTGGGAATCAATGAAGCAGCCGTGCGATCGCGGGTTTTTCGCGCGCGGCAGATTCTGCGCGAGAAGCTGGCGGGTTTTACGGGGCGCAAGTGAGGGTAGCGACATGCGGGATTATGATTTCGATCGCGAAATAGACGAGGCGCTCGCGCGGTATGCGGCGGTCGAACCGCGCAAGGGATTCGAGCAGCGCGTGCTTGCGAATTTGCAGAGGGCGGATACGCGTGCTGAGCGATTTCGGTGGCGGCGCCTGGCTGTCGCCGCTTTTGTGCTGACGACCGTGGCGGCGGTTTTGATGATTTCTCTTGCGGAGTTATCGTCCCGGACCAATGTCACTCCCGAAATAGCCGCACAAAGACCGGCAGGCACGGGCGGCTCAGTTTTGGCGAGAGGTGCGGCGCTAACCAAAAGGCAACTCCATTCGGAGAGCATGCCGCGAACCGCGCGGGCATGGCACCGACGTGGACGCGAAGGTGTGCGAGCAGGCATTGACGCGGCACCGAAATTAGATCAGTTTCCTGCGCCGGAGCCGTTGACCCAGCAGGAGAAGTTATTGATTCAGTTTGTGGAGCAGAATCCTGAGAGCGCCGCGCTGTTTGCGGAACTTAAGGCCAAAGAATTGCAGCGCGAGTCGGACGATATGAGCGCGCCTGTGGATGGGGCAGGGTCGCAACAAACCAACTGAGCGCCGAATGCGCAAGGAGCGGCAAATGATTAAGCGAGCTATTTCATCGGTGTTGTTTTGCTTCCTATTTGTGGCGGCGAATGCGTTAGCGCAAGGAGCGAACGATGCGACATCGCCGCCGCCGGATACGACGACACCGATGCACAACTATCGCGCGGATTACTCCCTGATCGAGTCAGAAAACGGCAAGAAAATAGACCTGCGACAGTATTCAGTGAACTTGAGTAACGGTGGCCGCAGCATGGTGCAGATTGGAACGAAAGTTCCAGTAGAGGCTAAGGCAGACGGAACGCTTCAATACCTCGATGCCGATACTCAAATTGTCAGCCGCCTGATCGACCACCCCAATGGACTTGTTCTGGACGTCAGTTGCAACGTAACGAACGTCGCGAGCGACGCGACGCCACAGACTGACCGGCCGGTGTTTCGAACGTTTGTGGTTGCCAATGACATCGTAATTGTACCCGGACGAAGCATGGTCGTGGGCGTCGCGGACGATCCTGATTCGAAACGGCAGTTCGAGCTTGATGTAACTGTGACAGAACTCAAATAGCGCGGATTATTTGGCCAGTTCGCGGAGGATTTTTGCGGTGACAAGCCAGCGAAGGGTCCAGCGGCCGTGGATAGCGGCATGTTCGAAACAAACTGCGCCGGCTTTCTTCAGTTCGGTGAAGACGCCGCGGGAGCCGGCGAGCTGCGCGATCGTGACGTCCATGTGCGGTGCGTGGCCGAAGCAGGCGATTTCCTTCGCGCGAATGCGCGAGATTTCTTTGAGGATTTCGGCAGGATTGGCGGCGGGCTTGAGCGCGTCCGTGATGCGGATTTTCTCCGGCGAAAAGCCCAGGGCTTCCGCAAAGATCTCAGCGGTTTGCACGGCGCGGACGTAGGGGCTCGAGATGAAGACGTCCGGCTTGGCGCCCAATTCGTTCAGGCCGAGGGCGGCGGCTCGCGTCTTTTGGACGCCCTTTGCGGTGAGAGGGCGTTCGGCCTCGGGCGGCGATTTCGGGTCGGTGCGGTCGACGGCTATTCCGTGCCGGATCAGGTAAAGGAGCATTTATCCCTCGGGAATTGGTCGGGTGGAAATTTCACGCGACTTTCGCTTTTCTCTGGTCGCGGCGGAACTCCGGTTTGAGATGGAATTCCGTCTCGAAGAGTTTCGCCTTGCGCTCCAGGCCGGCCACATCGAGGCGTGTGCCATCCGCCGCCGCAACCATGAATATCGCTTTTCGGCCTTCGATGCGAACATCCACGCCGGTGACGCGCTCTTCGTGCTCGGACTCGAGGCGCTCTGCAATGCGCAACAGCGAGGCGAGGATGCGTACCTGGCGGCGATGATCGCCGTCCAGCGCCGCATAGGAGGCGTGAGCAAGTTCGGGTTCGGATTTCGTGTTGTGATAGCGGACCAGCGCGCCCACAACGTCACGCCGCCAGCCACGCAGGCCGGGAATATCGGCGTTGCGAATCAGGTATTCGCCGTGGCGCTGGTGAGATTTGCGATTCACGAAATGGCCCACGTCATGGAGGGTTGCGCCGATCTCGAGCAGAACGCGCATATCGCAGTTCATTTCGTGCAGCGGGCGCAGCTGATCGAAGAGAGAAAGCGCGAGGCGCGCAACCTGGCCGGCATGGCCTTCGTTGTAGCCCATCCGCCGTGCAAACCAGCGCGCGCTTTCCACCAGCTCGGCGTCGCGCCGCATGTCTTCTTCCGATTCGGCTGTGGCGGAATATTGCTCCGCGACGAGTTCGAGCAAGACGCCTTCACGGACGCCCACTCCAGGCACGAGCAGGGAACGCAGGTCCAGCCATTCGGACAGCGCGCTGAAGATGATCGCGGCGATGGCGATCACTTCGGCACGGTCCTGCCGGATGCGAAAGACGCGCATGCGGCCCGCCACATCGAGATTCTGCAATTTCCAGGTCTGGTCCTTCAGCAGCCGCGTGTTGATCGTGGGGATCCGGCCGGCGTTCGGGCCAGGCGCAATGCGGACGAGCGCTTCCGCATTGCCGCCGCACGCGACTCCAGCCTCGCGAGTAAGCTTGGGCGCTGAGGGCAGCGCGCTGCGCAGAAGCGCGAAAATGTGATGGCGGAGGCGACGGCGCTTGTCTTCATCGATGACGCCTTCGATCTTGTAAGTTTCCATCAGGCGGATGGTGCCGAGGGGAAGACCAATGCGGCGCTGCAACTGGCCGCGCTGGAAAAAGTTGAGCTCGAGGCTGCCGCCGCCGAGATCGAAGATGACCCGAGGCTGCACGGCCTTGCCAAGAGCCCAGTGAACGGCGTTACAAACGAACTGCGCTTCCTCTTCCCCGGTGATTACGTCGACTTCGATGCCTGTTTTGCGGCGGATACGCTCGAGGAGCTTGCGGCTGTTGCGCGCCTCGCGGGCGGCCGCCGTGGCGACGGCCCGGTAAGCGGTAACCTGATGGCGGTCCATCGCTTCGCGAAAACTGCGGAAGGCGCGCACAGCGCGCGCGATGGTTTTCTCGTCCAGCATGCGCCTGGTGAAAGCGTTATGGCCCAAGCGCACGGCGGCGCGTTCGCTTTCGAGGATTTCGATGTGCTGAGGAGAAGTGGCGCGCGCGATCGCGAGGCGAATCGCATTCGAGCCTGCATCGATCGCTGCCAATTGTACGGGCGCGGCCACGTAGCTTAGCGCCAGAGGTGCGCGAGAGCATTCGAGGGGTGATAATGCGTGCCTCGAATGCCCAGCTGCTGGGCGATCCGCTTGCGGAGCGACCCATTCACCTCGGCCACACTCCTTTCGCCGTCAACTACCACAAATTCGTGGCGCTTGGAAAGATACTCGAATTCCTTGCGCACCATCGACTGATAACGGATGAACGATTGGAAAAGGTCGTTCGAGAGCGAAAGGTCGCGTCCGGATTCCCAGTAGCTGATCGAGTGGGACTTTTTGAACTCGCGATCGAAGGCGACTTCAGGCTTTACGTCCAGCCAAAACGTAAGGTCAGGGCGGAGAGCCATTTCATAGAGGCCGTGCAGATAATCCCGGCCGATTCCGCGCACGGCCGAACGGGCAATCAACGTGAAAATGTAACGATCCGCGAGAACCACGAGGCCGGACCGCAGAGCGGGCAAGATGCGGCGCTCGAGTTGATCGAAGAAATCGGTGCCGTACATCAGCGCGAGAGTCATGCGCGTGACGGCGTTTTCGGCGAGAAGAGCGTCAATGTCCTCGCCGACCAGAAAGGAACGGCGCAGGCCCATGGTCTGGACGGCAAAGCCCTCGGATTCGAGCCATTCGGTGAGGAGCGAAATCTGGGTGGAACGCCCGGATCCATCCGTGCCTTCAATGACGATCAGCGAGCCGCTTAGCTCTTCGGGCGAGACGCCGGGCATCGGTGTGCCGTAAAAGCGCGATGTGGCGGGCGCGGCGGCGCCCGGCTTTTCGGCGGGCTTGGCGCGAGGCTTCTCAGCGCGTTTTTTCGCGCGCTTGTGAGGCTGGCCGTTTGAAGCGGAGGCGTTGTCAGGCAAGCGTTCCGTCATTTCTTTTTAGGGGCGAACTGGGCGAGATTTACGCGTTCGCTTACGATCTGGCGCATGAGTTTCTGCAGTCGATTCACGGGGATCGTGCCGTCCATCAGGACGAATTTATCGGATTCGATCATCTGATCGTAGTTCGTGAGGATGCGCTCCTGAAAAATCCGGAAGCTTTCCGCGCGATCGAGTGAAATGCCCAGGTCCATACCGGCTTCATAATATTTCAGCTTCGGACGGCCGGCTACGATGCGATTCACGGCAACGTCCAGCGGTGCGCGGAAGTAAAAGGTCACGTCCGGCACAGGCGCGAAGCTATAGAGGTTGCGAAGCCATGGCGGCGAGCAACCGCGCGCGGCGTCACGCGCAAAAGCCGTATAGATATAGCGATCGGCGAGCACGAGATAGCCGCCATGCAGCAATGGCAGGATCTGACGTTCGCAGCGATCCGCGAAATCGGCAGCATGCAGGAGCGAAAAAGTGGTGGGCGTGAGCAGTTTGCGCTGCTTGCCGCGGCGCGTGGCGGACTTCACCAGAGGCGAAGAATTCCATTCAGTGAAGTGAATGCGATAACCGTGGATTTCCAGCCAGCGCTTCAGCAGGTAAAGCTGCGTGCTTTTGCCGGAACCATCGATGCCTTCGACCACGACCAAGGCGCCCGGATATCGCGAGCTTTCTTTTTCGTCGACGCGAGGGTTTTCGGCTGCGTTCTGTATCGCGGTGCCCATTCCTGCGCAAGTCACTCCGTAACAGCCATCATACTTCCGAACATGAACACGGCATGAATGAAATGTGAACGGCGAGGCGACCGCCGTTCACGTTACGATCCAGTCGAGGATAGGATGCAGTCGAGGATGTGCTGTCCTACTTGGCTTTGATCGAGTGCAACTCGACTTCGAAGACAAGAGTGGAGTTGGGCCCGATCATCGGACCGGCGCTGCGCGAGCCATAGGCGAGTTCCGGCGGGATGAAGAGTTCCCATTTCGATCCGACCGGCATCATTTGCAAGGCTTCGGTCCAGCCTTTAATCACACCGCTCACGGGAAAGGTCGCAGGGCCGCCGTGGGATGAGGAACTGTCGAATTCCTTCCCGTTGATCAGCGTGCCGCGATAATCGCAGACCACCGTATCCGCCGTGGTTGGTTTCGGGCCGCTGCCCATCGTGATCACTTTGTATTGCAACCCGCTCGGAAGCGCAACGACGCCTTCCTTCAGCTTGTTCTTCGCCAGAAATTCCTGACCTTCTTTCAAATTTTCCTCCCCTGCGACTTTGGCTGCTGCATCCGCGCTTGCTTTCAAGGCCACCTGCAATTGATCGAGCGCGGCATGGATCTGCTCGTCGGTCATCAACGGCTGGGCGCCCTGCAAAGCGTCGCGAAATCCCCGCAGGAAGCTGGGGCTGTTGATCATCGATGTGGTCAAATGCTGGTCCGCGAGCTGCCTGCCGATGTTGGCGCCCAAGGCATAGCTCGTCTTGTCCTTCTCCGTGGGCAACGGAGCGGCGGCCGTTCGGCTTGCCGTCGATTGAGGCTTTCGTGCCGCGGCAGAACCGGATGTGGGCGGCTTTGGCGCCGTTTTCGTGGACGTCCCGGCCGATTGCGATTGCTGCGCAGGCGCGGCCGCCGAGAAAGCAAAGCCGGAGAGCAAAACCGCCGCAAGGCAAAGTGCGTTTCGAACGCAATACTGCTTTGTGAAAAGTGTTGGCATCAAGATTCCTGTCTGAAATTTTCTGGGCAGAACCATTCTCACATTGCAGCAGGCATTGCGCAAATGCGGATGCCACGCTGTCTGCAAACGTGCAAGCCCCTGCGTGGCTGCCGTTATGGCCGGGTCGTATGGTAGCTTGGAATCAGGCGCGCAATGTGAATGCAAGATAAACGCGGGCTGGAAGGCTTACATGAGCACAAATTTCAGCAAGGAACTCGTGGTTACGCCCGGCACCAAAGTAAAGCTTTCGAAATACGATCCCGAGGATACGCTGGGCTGGGAAAAGGGCCATAAGATGAAAGCCAGCCTCGAAAAAACGATCGAGCGGCTGGATGCGCAGCAATACCTGCTTTACGCGGAGCACAAGCATGCCTTGCTTATCGTCTTGCAGGGCCTGGACGCGGCCGGGAAAGACGGCACCATCCGGCACGTGATGTCCGGAATCAATCCGCAGGGCTGCGTGGTGACGCCGTTCAAGACGCCCACCAAAGCGGAGCTGGACCACGATTATCTTTGGAGAATTCATAAAGCCATACCGCCGGTGGGAGATGTGGGCATTTTCAATAGGTCGCACTACGAGGATGTGCTGGTCGTGCGCGTTCACAATCTGGTGCCGAAGCAGGTCTGGTCGCGGCGCTACGATCAAATCAATACCTTCGAGCAGATGCTCGATGAAAACAACGTAAAGATCCTGAAGTTTTTCCTTCATATCAGCAAAGACGAGCAGCGAAAGCGATTTCAGCAGCGCATCGATGATAAGGACCGCCGCTGGAAAATTTCGGAAGCGGATTTCGCGGAGCGAAAGTTCTGGGACGACTACACGAAGGCCTATGAAGAGGCGCTCTCAAGGTGCAGCACTGCGGCGGCGCCGTGGTTTGTAATCCCCTCGAACAAGAAGTGGTTCCGCAACCTCGCCGTTTCCCACGTCATCGCGGAAACGCTCGAAGGCATGAAGATGAAGTTTCCGCCGGCAACCGTGGATGTGAGCAAGCTCAAATTGACCTAGGGTGCCGGGCGCCCGGAGGAAGTTCGCGTGAGAGGATTTCTTTTGGGAGTGGTTTTCGGCACTGCCGGCCTCGCCACGGCAGCGGCCGTCCTGCTGGCTCTGGGGCGCGTCGATCTTGGGGCTGACCGGCGGCCTTTCACTTTGGAGTCAAAGCTGGCGATGAATGCGGTGGACGCCTGGGCCAGACGCGGTTCGCACGGCGAAACAAACCCGGTGGCGCCGTCCGCGGAAAACATCACCGCGGGCGCCACGCTTTACCTGAATCATTGCGCGGGTTGCCACGGAGTTCCTTCGAATCCGGAGAGCCAGTTCCAGCGATCGTTTTATCCGCCGGCGCCGGGATTTTTCAGCGAAATGCCTGACATGAGCGCTGGGGAGACGTTTTACGTAATCAAGCGGGGCATTCGCTGGACGGGCATGCCTGCGTGGAACCGGACGCTAACGGACGAACAAATCCGGCAGATCGTGGTCTTCTTCGATAACATGCACAAACTTCCGGCGTCAGCGGCGAAAGTATTCGAGCCGGTTGCCGTGAACCAAGCTACTCCAAAATAAACGTGATCTGTCCGAAGGAGGCAGATGCCAGCGGCGAGAGCGAACCGCTACGCCGTGCGCGCTCTGCCGGGAAAGCGAAGCGGCGAGCCAGCACGCTCAGCGCGAGCGTCCGTGCTGGTCATCAGTCCGCGCACCGGAGAGCAGTTCGGCGATTCGGCGACGGCCGGCATGGCAGCCTGCTCGAGTCCGATTCCCAAGAGGCTGGCTGCTTTGCGGGCAAGTTCGCCGCGGCTCTGAACGTCAAACTTATTGAGCAGGGAAGAAATGTGAAATTTCACGGTGCGTACGGTGATGTTGAGGTTTGACGCGATTTCTTTATTCGCCTGGTTGCGCACCACCGAATGCAGGATTTCCTTCTGGCGCGGGCTCAGCGGCGCCGGGCCGGCGATCGAACGCCCCTCGTTCAAAAGCTCTTTGGCGCGAGCAACGAGGCGGCCGGAAAGCTCATCGGGAGCCGGAACAAGCACAACGAAATTTTGAGGATCCTGGCCCCGAACCAGACATTGAATGGCCAAAAGGCCGGCAGCCCGTTCGACACTGTCCTGCTCGCCGGCAAGCGCTTCGGCGCGGAACTGTGCGGCGCCTGTGAGTTTGTTGTAAAAGACGTAAGCCTCCGGGTTGTCACCCGAACGGCCTTCGGCACTGCGGTCGACTTCTTCAAGGACACGAACTTTCTTCACGCGAGCTTCCCCCCGTTTGCCTTACCCGCTGCGGCAAACTATAGAATTTAGTCCTCTATACTGCGACACACCGAATGAGAGCCCGCTCGAAGCAATCAGGCCCTCTACGACCAACTAGATTTAAATCGCAGGCATTGACGCGAGGCCGGGAGCCTTGGACGAATCGTCCGCCGAACTCGCTTTGTATGGCACTTAGGCGACCAAAGGGGGTAAAAACCTAAGCGTCTCAATTTGCAAAAGATATGGTACTGGAACTATACAGGTAAAACTGTATATAAGGTAGAAACTGCACTCGTCAAGGAAAAATTTTCTAGGGCCACAGATTGAGACGGCCCTCAGGTAAGGACCGCTATAATCAAGGGTTCGTCGGAAAGTAGACTCGAAAAAATTCCATGAAGCTAAACGGAAAAATGTGCCGGAAAGCGCAACTCCCTGGCGCCGCGTTGATTTTCCTTTTCGGCGCATGGTTCGCGCAGGGCCAAATCATTCCGAAGCAGCAAAATCCCTTTCCCAACCAGCTTCCGGCCGGCGCGCCGGGATGCTCGCTGCAAAGATCTTGTGCGGAACTCGCGCCGGGAATGATTCAAAGTGCCTTGGGCGCTTCGCCGCTGGAAGCGAATCTTCGCTATCTGACGACAAAAATTGGCGGGCGGATCACGGGATCGGCGGCGGATGCGAAGGCGGTGGCCTGGGCAGTGGCGGCGTTTCGCGCGGCCGGCGTAAGCGATGTGAAAACGGAATCGTTCACGCTGCCAGTAAGCTGGAGTGAAGGCGCCACCGCGGCGGAGGTTGTGTCGCCACGGAAATTCGGGCTGCGCCTCGTATCCACAGGATGGTCGCCGCCCATTTTGCCGCGCGCCGGAATTACGGCGCGAGTGGTTGACGCAGGCGATGGCGATGAAGAGGGATTTGCAGCGGCGGCCGATTCTGCGCGAGACTCAATCGTCTTCGTTCACCAGGCCCCCCTTAATTCGGTGGATGATCTTCTGGCCGAATACACCCGCGCACCCGCCATCGTCCACCGGGCTATTGCCGCGCACGCTCTGGCGATCTTCTGGATGTCCACGCGACCTGGAGATTTGCTCTACCGTCACACCTCAACGCCGGGCGGTGGAGTGTTGGAAAAAATTCCGCAAGCGATCGTAGGGGGCGACGATGCAGAAAAGCTCGCCAGGCTTTTGGCAAGCGGCGAATCCGTGCGCGTGCATTTCGCGATGCCCAATAATATCGGTGGGCCTGTCCAGGTGAAGAACGTCGTAGCGGAGATTAAGGGTTGGGACCATCCTGAGCAGTTTGTGGTGCTCGGTGCGCATCTCGATTCATGGGATTTGGGACAAGGAGCGCTTGATAACGGGTGCGATGCCGCCATGGTGATCGATGCGGCTCGCGTGATCCATTCGTCAGGGTCGCTGCCCAAGCGCTCGATTCGATTTATCCTGTTCAATGGAGAAGAGGAGGGATTTTTAGGCTCGCGGGCATACGTTGTGGCGCACCGGGCGGAATTGGATCAGGCGATTGCCGCGATTGTCTTTGACTCCGGCAGCGGCGCGATAAGCGGCTATTCGGTCGAGGGCCGCACGGATATGTTGCCGAAGGTGCGCGAAGCTCTCGAGCCTCTAAAGCCGCTCGGGGTGACGAATTTCACCTCTGATGCGGCCGTGGAAACCGATAATTTCGATTTCCTGCTCGAGGGAATCCCGACTTTGCTTCCCGAGCAGGATTTCACGAACTACCTGCCGAATTATCACGCGTCGTCGGACACATTCGACAAAGTCGATATCGCCAATTTGAAAAAAGAAACCGCCATCGCCGCGATCACAGCTTACGCGATCGCGGATGACAATGAGCGAATCGCCCCTCGGCAATCGCGTTTGCAAATCGAGCAGTTGCTGCACGCAACGGACCTCGAGCAGCAGATGAAGCTCGAGGGATTTTGGCCCGAATGGGAAAGCGGCGTCCGCGGCCGTCGCCTCTCCGATTGAAGTCCGTTAGTGAAAAGACAACCTCCCTACAGTTAGGAATGGACGCAAGGTTTGGACCGGAAATACGTCACGTATAATAAAAAAGAGATGCCTCTTTTGCGCGAGAAAAGAAGCGGCGAGCATGACGCAGCCTTGCAAAAGGCGTCCCGAACTCTTGCGGTCGATTATGGACGCAAGCGAATCGGACTGGCGATTTCGGATGAGCTGGGGCTTACGGCGCGGCCGCTGGCTGTGGTCGTCAGAAAAAATCGCGAACTGGATCTCAAGCGCCTGAAAGAGATTTGCGCGCGCCACGAGGTAGCCCGCATTATTGTGGGTCATCCTCTGCACATTACCGGTGAAGAGAGCGAAATGGCGGCCGAAGCCGCGCGCTTTGCGGCGAGATTGGCGAAGGCGTTGAATATCGAGACCGAAATGATCGACGAACGGCTGACGAGTTGGGAAGCGAAGCAAACGCTCGCGGAAACCGGCGCCCGCGGATCAAAGCGCGCTCACGTCGACGACGTGGCTGCAGCTGTTCTATTGCGGGATTATCTCGAGCATCGCCGCATCGCTGATTTTCCGCCCGTGAGGAGGGACTGACGCGCCGTGCGGCGCCTTGGACTACTCGCGCTGCTCGCCATTTCCGCTCTCGGGGCGGGAGCGGCGTGGCTCAATTCGCAGCTGGATCGTACGTATCGCGGCCATCGGCCCGCCGAAGTGTTCGTCGATATTCCGCACGGAGCTTCGCGCTGGAAAATCGCGGGCTTACTGCGCAAGGCAGACGTTATTCGCAATCGCCTTGCATTTGACCTCTTCAGCGATTGGCACTTCCGGCGGAAATTGCAGGCAGGCGAGTATCAGTTCACCCAGCCGCTCGATTCGCGCCAGGTTTTCTGGAAGATCGCGTATGGACAGATTTTCGTCCACATCGTCACCGTCCCGGAGGGCTGGACGATGTTTGACATCGCCGACGAACTTGACCGGCAGAATATCTGCCCCCGCGCCGATTTTCTGGCCGCGGCGCACGATACGTCGATGATCCGGGATTTGGCGCCTCAGGCACAAACGCTTGAAGGTTTTCTGTTTCCTTCCACATACGAATTCACAAGGCATACGACGTGTACGCAAGCCGCCGAAACCATGGTGCGCGAATTTCGAGAAGTTTGGGGCCAGCTCGATCCTGCAGGACCCGACGGGCTGCCGCCCGGCCGCAGCGTCGAGGAGGTGGTCACGATCGCTTCGCTTGTGGAGCGCGAAACCCCGCAAAAGGATGAGCGGCCGCTCGTGGCAGGCGTTTTCTACAACCGCTTGAACATTGGCGACCGGTTGCAGTGCGATCCGACGGTGCAATATGCGCTGGCGCTCGAGGGCAGGCACGAACAAGACGTGAAACCCGCCGATTTACTCGTGAACTCTCCTTACAACACCTATACACATCGAGGATTGCCGCCTGGACCGATTGCAAATCCCGGCAGAGCGTCGCTCGAGGCCGCGCTCGATCCGGCGAAGACCCAGTACCTCTATTTTGTGGCCAACAATCAAGGCGGACATTTTTTCAGCCGGACGCTTGCCGAACATAACCGGAACGTGGCACGCTATCGCCGTCTCCTGGAGAACGACGCAAAGAACGACACCGCGTCTGCTCCGAAGGAGCGTTGAGGAAATTTTGATTTCGGAACACACAGACGATCACGGCGGTTCGCCTACCAAGAAGGCGATGATCCTCGAAGCTGCCGAGCAGCTCGGCGTGCAGAAATTTACACCGGCGGAAATCGAACAGATCCGCCGGCGCTTGATTGCGAATTTGGGCGTGGAAGGCAAGACGTCTGCCGATTACGTGATGAGCGTGCTCGAGGAGTCCGGCCGCCGCGTCATCTGGTCCACGAAATCGGATACGGAAGGGAAGTACGAAGAGGAATTCGCGGACTTGCTCCATTTTTCCACGCTCGAAGAGGCCGAAATGTGCCTCATCCGCCTCGACGAACTGCTTCGCAAATTCAAGGGCGAGCACGAAGGCGCCGCTGCGGAGCGCGTGCTGGAAATCGGCCGTTTGGGGCGGCGCCGCGCCGAGATGATCGCCCACAATCATAAAGTTGACCCGGCGAAGCGCGCCGAGAAATTGGAAATCGCGCATTGGTTCCGCATCTGGCTGGAAACGCCCGACGCTTTTTTCGACTGGCTGGAGATTCGCAAACAATCGCCCGAATTTCACAAGAATTTCGGCGCGGGCGCCTCCGAGGGAAATTAGTGTACCTGATGGAGATCGAGCCGCTCGACCTGGGCCCGGACGTGCGCGCCGTCGGCATCGAGCTCGTTGAGGCCGACGAAAACCGTGAACCTGTTCGCGGCAATGACGCAGCGAGGATTTGGGCGCGCACCATGGTTGCAGCTGCCGGTAACGAACCTTGGGCCCTCGATTTTTTCAGTCATCTCGACCGTGTGCGGGACTTCTGCGAGCGTCACCAGATCGCCTTTCGAGAGGCAAGCCGGCGCTCGATTGTGATTCCCGCGCCTGAGATGGAGGCCTTCGAGTCGCTCTTGGAGCGATTCCTCGGCGAGACGTTCGGTATAAGAGCGGGTGGCGCGGTCCTCACGGGCGACCCTGCGCTCGAAGGCGAGTTCGCCAGTCGGGGCGTGGACGCTTACCACACCGCCTTTCCCAATTACTTCTTCTGCGGCGTTTGCAGCTTTGAAGACGGATCGCTCGTCCTATTGAGCCAAAAACTCTGGGCCAGCGAAGTAATCCGGCGCGTCCGACCCGTCCTTCGCGATTTGAAGGGGATCGACCTCGAAATCCGCTTGCCTTCCTGAAGCCACCCTCCCGTGCATGTTTCGGAACCCTAGCCCATTGGTACCATATCCCCCGCCAATGGTCCTAGTACACTGGTTGTGAGTAAAACAATGGCCCTGGTACCAGATGGTTTGATCGTCGCGGGCGAGCCCCCAATCCCTACGGCCCGCGCCTTCGTACGCAGCCTCAATGTGCTGCTTAAGTTCGCTCGTCTCTATGGGTTAGAGCACACCCGTTCCGCTACTCAACTGCAGTCCGCGTGGGCCGAGCTGCAGGAAGCCGTCCGCACCGCTTCCGCTGCCGGGCTGCTCCTGGGGGCCTCCGGTTCGCAGCTCCTGCTCGACGGCGAGCCTTTAGAGTCGACCCACGCCGAGCGCAGCTTCGCAGACCTGCTGAATGCAGCGGGAGTGGCAAGCATCTGCTTTACACCGAGCGTCGAGCGCGAAGAGTTCGTCAATTTGGTCCGCGCCTTTATGGAGACTGGCCCCAAGGCCGCTCCCCTCGGCGAACGCCTCGAGAAATACTTCGGCAAGGATCCCCGCTCAGGCATACGCGTCAATGAGATTCGTTTTGTCGCGGAGGATGCCGGTTTTTCCGAAGCGCGCGTCGCCGCTCAGCTGACGGTGAAGACTCTAGGGGGCGATGCGGAGAAGGTGCAGGACTGGTTCCGCAGCCCTGAGAAGATGATTCAGCTCATCGCAGCAGCCGAAGGCTCGCATGGGGGTCCGGGCGGCGGATCCGGTGGCGGCGCCGGCGGAGGCGCTGGAACCGGACCGGGTACCGGCTCAGGCACCGGAACCGGCGAACCTGGCGCAGGTGGTGGCTTTTACGGTGTCGCCGGCACCGATGAGTTCGTCACCGGCGGCGTGGCCGTCGCGGGATTCGGCGGTTACGGAGCAGGATCGGGCGGCGGGAGTGGCGGCGCCTCTGGGACTTCGGCGAGCGGGTCGGCCTCCTCGATGCCGCTTCCGCAGTTGCAAGAGGCGGAATTGCAAAGCCTCTTGCGCCTGCTCGCGCAGTTTGGCGAAGCCGCCGGCAGTAAGGATTTCGGTGCAATGGACCAGGGCGCGTGGCAGGTGCGCATCTCGGCGCTTCCCGCAAACGCGCAAATCACGCTGCGGCAGGCTCTCGCCACCGTTGCCGCGCAAACGCCCTCAGCGAAAGTCGACGAGGCGATGCTTCTTCGCCTGGCTGAAAACCTCGCCATCCGCTTCGCTCTCGATCGCTTCCAGCGCGGCGAAGTTCGCGTCAACGCCGTTCGGCAAATGCTCGACAAAATGGGCCACGAGCTGGACACGCTCCGCAAACTCCTGAAGGCGCGCGAAGAGAAAATGGCAAACGCGGGCCTTTCCGTCGAATCGCATGCGGACGTCCTCGATCGCCAATTTTGGGCCGCCGTCCCGGAATCAGGGAAACGAGCCGTACTCACCTCGCAAGAGGCGTGGTGCATCCCGCCGCGCAACGTGCAGCAATATGTGGAGGAGCTCCTCGGCCGCGGAGAGTCTGAAGCAGCCGGCGATATTCTGCTGAAGTATGCGGCCTGCGTCCGCAACAAAGACGCTGAGGCCCGCAAAAAGGCCGCGATTGGGCTGGGTCAACTCGCCGAGCTTTACAGCAAAGCCGCAAATCAGCGGCTGCAGGAAGCTTTGAAGCAAATCGGCGAACAAATGGCGGCCGAAAAAGACGCCGAGCTGCAAACGCTCCTGAGCGCTGCGTTCGTCAGGCTGAGCCAGGAATCGGCCTCGCGCCGCTATTACCACGCCATGCAGCAATCGCTGGATTCGCTTGCCGATCTCGAAGAGATCCGTCCCACCTGGGTGCAGAGCCTGCGGCCGCGCATCGGCGTTGAAAATCGCGTGCCGGAATTCATCGAAGAAGCGCTCACAAGCGAAGTAATGCCGGAGGGCCTGATCGGCGTGCTCATGCGCGTTCCTCAAGTAGCCGGAGAGCAGCTCGCGATTCGCCTGGCCCGCTCGGGGCGACGCACGGAACGCGAAGCGCTGGTCGAGCTGGCAAAAGCTGTCGGAGGCCCTTGCAGCAGACATCTGAAAGACATTCTCAAGACGCAAGCCCCGGCGAAGGCTGCTACCGTGATTGGCCTTTTGAGCCGGCTCGATCCGATCGCCGTTGACGATCTGCTGCCCGAAAAATTGCGGCACTCCGGCCGCGGCTTTCATGACGCGGTAGTGCGCCAACTCTCGATTTCAGGCGCTCCCGAGCGCGGCCAGATGCTGGTGGATTCCATCGAAGCCCTCGATGCGATGGCTCTTCCCCTCGCGCTGGACGAGATCGGCATGTGCGGCGATGTTGAGACCGCTCCCGCACTTTTGCGCCTGGCCGAAGGAGAAATCCTCCCTGAGGCGCCGGACTATATTCGCGTGAAAGCGATCGAAGCGCTGGGGCGGATGCACGCTCCGGCAGCTGCCGGCCATCTGCGCAAGTTCGTCGAGGCGCGCAAGGCATTTGGCTGGGCATATCCGGAGGAAATACGTACTGCGGCCGCGCAAGCTTTAATGAAGCTCGATCCCGAATGGATGAAGAGTTTCCTTCCGCAAGCGGGCCTCGATAGCAAAATCATGGCTCTCGCGCCGCTCGACCCGATCCCCGAGAAAGATGTGGTCCGCCACCGCAGGTACCGCAGAGTGCGCTTGGTGCGTGATGTGCCCGCCACGGTCACGTCTCCGCGAGGCAAATACTCGTCATCGATCAGCGTGCTGAGCCTGGAGGGCGGGCTGCTGAGCGGAGACATTCAGCTCGCGGTTGGCACTGAGGCCACGCTCAGGATTCCCGCCGGCCTTCGCTCCATCAGCATGCAGGCCGTGGTGCGCTTCGTACGATCGCATCAGGCGGGTTTTGAAATGGTCGGCATGGGATTGGACGATCGCGCCAAATTGCGGCGTCTGCTCGTCTCTCTCGGCACAAACGTCCCAGCGGGCGGCGAATCTCCCGGGGGACAATAATCTTCCGCAAGCAACCTAGTGAAACGAGCTCGTCGTCGCACCGGACCGTTCGGCGTGCGCTCCCATGGAAGGAACAATCCTGCGATAGGGCAGGGTGCTGAAGAATCGTTCGCGGCACGGCGCACAGCGGTAAGCCGGAAATCCCAGAAATCGCTTCAGGGCAACCAGAGTGCCCTTCTCAACCCGGTCGCGCGAGATGCGATCGAGCGCAAAATTGCCGCATCGCGGGCAGTGCGCATACCCCAAAAATGCCACGGCCACGCGACCCGCAAAAAAGCGGTAATCGCAGGTGTCGCACCTCCATGGACGCAACCCCAGCGCGCTCCCCAAAAAGTCGGATATTCCTGAACGGTGAGATCGAAAGCAGTCTGCGCTCCGGCACTGCGGACAGATCATGCGTTCAAAGCCCCCCTGCGCCGAACCCTGAAACGGAGCATAACCCAATGCGAATGAAGGGGCAAGATGACGGCCGGTGATACTCTCGGTGTGCGATAATGCAAGAAAGGATAACAAGTAAATGCCTGAATATACTTCCGCGCATGCGCGGGCCGGTATTGATGCAAAACTGCCGCCCCTGGAAACTTGGCCCAATCATTTCAAGGGATACACGATCACGATCCGCTTTCCGGAATACACGTCGATATGCCCGAAGACCGGTTTGCCGGACTACGGCACGATCACCATCGAATATGAACCGAACAACATGTGCCTGGAATTGAAGGCGCTGAAAATGTACCTGCTCGCCTACCGCGGCCTGGGAATTTTTTATGAGAACGCCGTCAATCGCATGCAGCGGGACATCGTCGCCGCCGTCAAGCCGGTTTGGTGCCGGGTGTCTGGCGAGTTTACGCCGCGCGGCGGGCTGACGACTTCCATAGTGGCCGGGTGGTCTGCCGGTAAACAACGCGCCAGCCGGCGGGGATAGACTTCCAGCGCATCCTCAGCCATAATTTCCCCAACATGGGGCGAAAAGCTCCCCAGGAGGTTCTCCGATGGGTTCAGGTTCAAATATGCCCGGTGATGCGCCGGTGGTCGAAACCGGAACTTTGCCGCGTTGGGTGATTTTGCTTTTCATTGTTGCTTTTGGGCTTGTTGCGTATCTTCTCTACGCGTCGTATAGCGAACGCCAGGCAATGGCGGCCGCTCAAGCCCAAGCCGACAGGAAAGATCAGGCGCTGGCGGAGGAAATCGACAAGGCCAACTCGCGTATCGCCGATCTCAAGGGCCAGGTCGACGTCACTTCGCAAAAACTTGGCCTCACCGAAGACGAACTGGCTCATGCTCGCGCCTTGGCCCAAACGATCAAGAAGCAGCAGGACGATAGTGACGCGCAGCTGCGCCAGCAAATCGGGGCAGTTCAGGCCGATACGACGAGCAAGATCGGTCAGGTCTCCACTCAGTTGGACGGCACGCAAACCGATTTGAACGCGACCAAAGCCGACCTGGAGGCGACGAAGCAGAAGCTGACCAGCACCATCGGCGACCTCGGTGTTCAAAGCGGCCTGATCGCCACGAACGAGAAGGAACTTGATGAACTGAAGCACATGGGCGACCGCGACATCTACGACTTCACCCTCAGCAAGACGAAGAAGCCGCAACGCGTCGGCCCGATTCAAGTGCAGCTCACGAAGATCGACGCCAAGCACTACAAATACACAATGGACGTGATCGCCGACGACAAAGATATTCCCAAGAGAGACAAAACCGTCGACGAGCCCGTCCAGTTTTTCGTGAGCGGCGCCAAAACGCCTTATGAGATCGTCGTGTTCGACCTGACGAAGAATCAGGCTAAGGGCTATTTGAGCACGCCGAAAAATTCTGGCGAAGGCTCGTCCGCCGCAGGCAGCGCTGCGCCTCCGGGGAACTGACGCTCGAATGCTCGTTATGAAGCGGCCACGTCGTCCCGTAGCGGCGTGGCCGCTTCTCTTTTGCGCGGTCCTTCTTTGCGCGGGCTTTCGCACCGTCCTTGCAGACGCTCAACAGCCCGCAGCGCAAATTGCGCAACCCCTCCAAAGCTCCAGCGATCTGGCCATAGTGAATCTCAGCGTTCTCGACGCGAAAGGCAATTTTTACGGCGGGCTCTCCCGTGACGATTTCCATGTATTCGATGACGGCGTCGAAAAGCCCATTGTATTTTTCTCCCCCACTGACTCCCCTGCCCGCGTCGTGATCCTCATGGAAACGGGACCCGCCGTCTTTCTCATTCACGATCAGCACTTATTAGCGCTTTCATCTTTGCTCGATGGGCTTGCGCCGGACGACGAAGCCGCGCTTTTCGCGTATGCGGAGTCGGTCCGAGAGGTCTATCCGTTCACGGCAGATAAAGCGGCTTTGCGCACTTCTATCGATGAATCCGAATTCACGCTCGGGATGGATCGCCTGAACTTCTATGATTCCCTGGGCCACGTGATCGACAATTTGCCGCCAGGCCCCGGCAAAAACGTAATCGTGGTTCTCGCCACCGGCTTGGACGATTCTTCCGAAAGTCGCTGGGACCTGTTGGAGCGGAAGCTTCGCGCTGACAACGTCGTGGTTTTCACCGTTGGGTTGGGCGGGCAATTGCGCGGTGACGCGCCGCAAAAACCTGCAAAGAAACAAAAAAAGAAGAAAAACCAGGCGGCGGACGTTGGGCCGACTCCCGCGTTCGCGCGCGCTGACGAAGCGCTTCGCTCTATCGCGCAAATCACAGGGGGCCGGGCCTATTTCCCTCAAACGCCTGACGATTTCGGCCCCGCCTACCGCGAAATCGCGGCAACCGTTCGCCACCAGTACGTGCTGGGCATCGCCCCCAGTCATGATGGCGCGTTCCACAGGCTCACGATCACGGTCACGGGAATCGCTTCGCCGCAGAAATCAAAACACGCGGCAGCACCCGCATACCGCCTGTTCTATCGCGAGGGCTATCTCGCGCCGTCGCCTTGAATCACGCGCCAGTCACTCCTGGCACGCGCCCTCGCAGTTCTGCAGATTGTCCTGCGCCTTGTCCAGGCACTTCTGCCGGTCGTCTCCATTCGAGATGGTATAGCACGCGTCGTAATTCTGGTCGTAGTTCAACTCGCAGGAGGTGCAGTCGTCGGCATCGGGCATGTCCACGCTCAGCAGCGTCGCGCTCATCTTTTTCCCGCCCGCGGTCCGCGTCCACATTAATTGCTCGCCGTCTGCAATCAGTTCCACCTGCCCCGCTGCTCCACATTTCGCCCGGCCGTGCGTAATCGTCTCGCGATAGGAGTAGTCCTCGCCGCTCTTGCGGGCGAAGTGCAACTTACCCCCGCACTTCATCGTCGAGTATTCGATGAAGCCCGCGCCTGTTCCGTCCAGCGTGACCGTAACGTGGTAGACCTTCGCATCCGGGCCGCTGTAATGTCCTGACCACATCCCGCGCGCCAGGCCCGTCGAACTGTTTTGTGCATGAAGACTCGAAAAAGAAAACACGCAAACGCCAAGGCAAAATAAGATCACACCCAATAGCACCCTCACGGTCGTGCTCCTTTTCTTCGGCGCTGTTGCCCCTCGGCAGCCAGCGCGCGAGCCAAGATTCACGCCACCCACCCCTTCGTTGTGCGGAACATACTCGCGCGGTATGGCCGTGTCAAGCGAGACAGAACCCGCTTTTCGACCCCCAGACCGCCCTTGTAATCGCAGCCCAGTCTTGTTAGCTTCGCGGAACGATGAAAATTCTCCCGAGATCGGCCGCATTTGCTGCGCTGTGTCTTTTGGTCGGCAGCTTCGCGCTTTTGCGCGGCCAGGCAACCCCGTCACCGGCAGCCCCTCCCAAATTCGCTTACGGCGGCGACGCGGCGGAACTCGCCGCGCAGTTCACGGACAATCTCGTGTTCCTGTCCGCGCGCGTGAACCTGAGCGATCCATCTCTGTTCCTGCTTGATACCACGGCCGCCGCTTCTTCGATCGCGCCAGACCGCGCCGCGGAAATCGGCCGCGCTAATGCCGCATCACCGGTTCTCAATTTGACCGGGCTGGATTTTCCTGTTCCCTCTCTTCCGTCCTTGCCGGATCCTGATTTTGGCGCGCGATATGGCCTGGAATATCAGGGCACGATCGGCCGCGATTTTCTTTCGAGCCTCGTTGTACAGGTCGATTACGCCCGGGAGACCGTTCGCGCTTACGCGCCCGTAAGCTATAAGTACTCGGGCAAAGGGATCATATTGCCGATGGCGCAATCCAGCGGTGCACCGCTGGTTTCGCTGCGCTTCGCGCTCGAAAAAAGCAAGGAACGCACCGCGAACTTCATCGTCGATACTTCACTCGACGCCTCCATTGTTTTCGACCAAAAGTTTCTCGCGGCCCATCACATGAATGGCGACGCCGGAAAAACGATTCCCGCCGTCGACCCGTTCACAGGTGCCGCGGGAGCAGAAATTGGCAGGCTCCGCGATCTCGAATTTGGCAAAACTTCCGTGGGCGACGTGCTTGGGACGTATTCCAAACATGCTTTCCCCAACGCCGGTGTTCCCATCGCGGGGGCGATTGGCGCGCAGTTGCTGCGGCGCTTCACCGTCGTCTTCGATTTCCCGCATCATCAACTGATTTTCGATCCGAACAGCCATTTCGGCGATCCGGACGAAGAGGACAAAAGCGGAATGATGATCGTTGCGCAGGGATCGAATTACAAGACGTTCGCGGTCGCGGCCGTGCAGCCGAATTCTCCGGCGGCGCAAGCCGGCATTAAAACAGGAGACATCATCGCCGGCGTCGATACCGATCCGGCTGCGGACCTTTCTCTCTTGGTCGTTCGTAATCTTTTCTGCCAGGTGGGACACAAATACAAAGTCGTCTTACAGCGCGGAGATCAAACGAAGGAAATCACCCTGCAGATGCGCCGCTATTTCTAGCGCGAGTCTAGCTCTCGAACTTCTTCATCGCGTCCGCCATCGTTTCCAGTCTCGCGTCTACCCGGGCGAAGATGCTGCCGCTCTCGAATTTCCCCGGTCCGCCGTTGTTTCCTGCGGCGACGCCGGTAAGGATCTCTATCCCTTGCTCGATGGTCGAGACCGGATAAATGTGGAATCGCCCGTTTGCAACCGCGTCGATCAGGTCCTGCCGCAGCATCAAATCGTCCACATTCTGCGCCGGAATCAGCACGCCCTGCTGTCCGGTTAGCCCGTTGAGCCGGCAGACATCGTAGAAACCTTCGATCTTTTCGTTCACGCCGCCGATAGGCTGCACGTCGCCCTGCTGGTTCACCGAACCCGTCACCGCGAGATCTTGCCGGATCGGAAATTCCGAAAGAGCGGAGAGCAACGCATAAATCTCTGTTGAGCTCGCGCTGTCGCCATCGACTCCCGAATACGATTGCTCAAAACACACGCTCGCTGAAAGCGAGAGCGGCTTATCCTGCGCAAACGTCCTCCGCAAATAGCCCGAAATGATCTGGACGCCTTTGTCGTGAAACCGCCCGCTCAAATTCGCCTCGCGTTCGATGTTGATGATTCCGGTCTTGCCCATCGCCGCGGACGCCGTGATCCGCACCGGCTTCCCGAACGCGTACCCTCCGATTTCCATCACGCTCAGCCCATTTACCTGGCCCACGCGCCCGCCCGCCGTATCGATGAAAATCATCTTCTGCTCGATCATTTCCCGGATCTTCGTTTCGATCAGGTTGTGCCGCTCCGTTTTTGCGTCGAGCGCTTTCTTCACGTGTTCGGCGGTAATCACTTTGCATCCGCAGTGGCGTGCCGTGTAGGACGACTCGCGCCCCAGATCCGCCAGATCGAAGAAACGCGTCGTAATTTTTCCGCGCCTTCCCGCCAGCCTCACTCCCTGTTCCAGGATCGCGGCCACGGCGCTCCGGTCAAAGGGCAGCAGCTTTTCGTCGTCGCTTAGCTTCCGCAATCGCCCGCCGTATTGCCGCAGCACTTCCTCGCTCCACGGCGTCTCCTCGTCGAACTCAACGCGCACCTTGAATATCTTCTTGAAGTCGTCTTCGAAATCGTAGAGCAGCTCGTACATCTCCCGGTCGCCGATTAAGATCACCTTCGCGTGCACGTCAATCGGCTCCGGCTTCATCGTGGCCGCGCTGAACGGGAAAAACGTGTCCAGTGGCTGAATTTCCAGCTTGCCGTGATTCAGCGTCCGTTTCAGCGTCTTCCAGACGCCGGTTTCGGTGAAGGCATCGAGCGCATACATCACCAGGAACCCGCCGTCCGCTCGCAGCAGCGACCCTCCTCGCAGATCCATGAAGTCCGAATTCCAGCCCGCCCCTCGCGCGTCATAACTTCGATGCGTGGTGCCGAAAAGGTTCGCATATGAGGGAACCGTCTCGAAAATCACAGGGCAATTTTCGTCTTCCGTGTGCGCCAGAATCACGTTCACCCCGTAAACCCGGAAGGGGTCGCGATCGGGCCGCTCTGGCTTGGGCGCCACTCCCGGAGGGGCGTCAACCGGTGGCGGCGTTTCGTCTTCGCCCTCGCGCTCTTTGAAGGGATCGAGGTTATCGAGAATGTGGTGCCGAACCTCTTCGAGATATTCCGAAATCTGCGTGCTCGGATATTTCTCCTTCAGCTCCTCGATCACGCCGTCCACCAGCACCGAAGCCGCTTCCTGCTCCAGATAGCTCATCTCGCTCGCCAGTTCGCGCGAAAGTGACAATGTCTTCCGGTAAACCACGGTGAACTCCTGCCGGAACTGATCGTACTTCCGCTCGATGGCTTCGGCTGCGGTGTTTTCCAGTTTTCCCTCCTGCACCATCTTCGGGATCTCTTCGATCGGCACCATCTGCCCATCGAGCACCGGAAAAATTTCAGGCAGCGCCACCGCGCCCACTTGCATCCGGCCCAGCGCAAACTGTTCGCGCGCGATGCGGTGCGTGAAATCGTCCATCAGCTCTTTTTCGCGCTGCGTGAATCGCTCCACGATCCTCGTCTTCTGCCGTTGGAAAGGCTCGCCTTCGAACACCTGCGGGATGCGCCGCCGCAGGAAGTCGATTCCCGAATCCACCTCTTTCTTGAAGGCGTTTGCCTGGCCGCGCGGCAAGGTAAGCAGCCGCGGCCGGTCCGAATTTTTGAAATTGTTCACGTACGCGCGGTCGGGCGCCGGCTCCGGATGCGGATGCATCTGTTCGATCATGCGAACGATCATTCCGCCGCGGCTCGAACCCGAAAGCCCGCAAACGAAAAGGTTGTAGCCGGAGGCCGTCAACTCCACGCCCATCCGCAACGCCCTCAGCGCCCGCTCCTGGCCGATATCCCCGCCGATCGGCTCGATATCCGCCGTGGTCTCAAAGGGCACGCTCGCGGGATCGCATCGCCAGCGCAATTTTTCCGGCGGCAAGCTCGTGTAATGCGGTTTCGAGTTTTTCCCGGTTGGCATTTCGTGCATCCGAGCGGGTTACTTTAGCACGGCTTCGCTCAGCCGCTGCCCCTCGCCGTGATCTTGTTTCCAGATCGTGGACGCGTCGCGTACAAATCAAGCAGGATAGCCGCAAGCGCCAGGATGATCGGTCCCAGCACGATTCCGATAAGGCCGAAAAAGAGAATCCCTCCCACCACTCCGATGAATACCGCCAGACCGCCCATCGCCCCGCGTCCGCTGATCAACCATGGCCGGAACCAGTAATCCACCACCATCACGATCATCAGGCAAAACACAAGCAGCAGCACGCCGCGCAACACGCGCCCCTCTCCCATCAGCACCAGCGACGCCGGCGCCCACACCAGCGACGAGCCGACAACCGGAACGAACGAGACGAACGCGATCATCACGCCCCAAAAGATCGGAGATCCCACGCCGAGCCCCGCGAAAACAACTCCAATCAATGCCCCATCAAGCAGCGCGCCCGCCCCGCTCGAGATCACGCTGGCGAAAATCAGGTCCCTGGTTTCCGCTAGCATGCGCTCTTGCTGCCCGGGCAGAAACGGCAACACATCCCGCAACCGCCCCAGCATCGCTTCGCCGTCCCGGAAGAGATAAAACATCGTAATCACCGTGATGAAAAGGTCGAAGAAGAAGGTCGCAGCGTGAGCCAGCACAGCGCCGAGTTGCGCGGCAATAAATGTCGCCGCCTCCCCGGCGTATCGCCGCAGCGTCGCCGCGATGTCGATCGGGCCCACACTTGAGAACCGGTCCTGGATGTGCTGCCAAATCCGGTCGATCCAACCAAGATGCCCGTTTGACGCAGCGGAGCTGATCGTGTGGAATACGTGAATTCCTTGCTGCACGAATTCGTAGAGCACCGCGAGTGTGGGGACCACCAGAACCAGCATCACTCCCAGCGTCGCGATAATTGCCCCTCGCGTGGGCCCGAAGCGATTCCGCAGACGCGTATACACCGGATGCGTCACCACCACCAATATCGCCGACCATGCCAGCGGCACCAGCATCGGTTCCAGAATCCGGTACGTGAAATACGCCAGCACGATTACGATGCCGTAAAAGAGCATCGCTCCCAGTCGTTGTTGGTTCGCCGGGTCGACCCTCACCCATTCCCCCTTCGCCCTGGCCGGGCTGAAATGCATAGTCGCCTTATTGATCTCGGCCCTGGATGGACGCCCAACCCGCCCTTATTCGCGATGATACAATCGTTCAGGTCGCCCATGGCTGCGGAAAAAAATCCTCCGGAAAACGCCCAACCCGGTTGCAAACACCCGCGCACGCGCGTGATCGCCAAAGACAACGACGCAGAGTATATCGAGTGCTTGGAGTGCGGTGCGATTCTCGATGCTGGCGAATTAAAAGAGCAAGCGGGATTTGGTGAATCGCTTTCGGATGCGTGACCCGCACCGGGGGCATCCCGGCGCGGGCCGATTCAGGTGAGTCAGCCCTAAACGGCGCTGATACCAGCGGACGCCCTTACTTCTTTGCGCCCAAAGTCCGGATGAACGCAATCAGGTTGGGAATATCCGCCTCGGTGATCCCGGGCGGCTTCGGCATTTTCCCGCCCTTCGCGGTGTTGCCGTTGCGGATGATATCCGCGATCTCGGCGTCGGTCAGGCTCTGCGCCTTCTGGTCGTGCAGATTCAGGTCGGCGTTGAACGCCTTCGCCATCGGTGTGTTCCCCATGGCATCCTGCCCGTGGCAAGGTGAACAGTGCTGCTCGAACGTGGCCTTACCGGCCGCCGCGTCACCCGCCGCCAGCGCCGCCGGCGAAAGGGCCAGAGCCAGCACAGCTGCAGCCATCAGAGTTTTCATAGCCTTCCTCTCCCTTTATGTGAGGGGCGCTGCCTGCCGCGCCCTTTTGTAAAACCCTAGCGAATCCCCAGCTTGCCGGTGATCCTCACCACGTCCGCCGCCGCCACATCATAGAGCGAATGCTCGTCTTCCTGCTCGAGCCGCTCGCGCAGATATTCGGCGGCTATATAACTCGCCTCGCGGTCGGTGGGATTGCGTCCGGCTTTGCTGCGAAACTCCACAAATCCCAGGTGCGCCAGCCCTACCAGCACGCCTTTGCCGTCCACCAGGAACTTGCAGTCCATCGTATCCGCATGTCGAGGCGCGACGCCGTTGTAGCAATGCGAAAACCGGCAGTGATACACGTAGTCCGTCACCTTTGACGGCACATCGAAGGGCGGAATGAACTGGCTCATCGCGCCCGCATTCGGAATTATCGCCACCGCTGTCTTCGCCACGTTTGCCTACTTGTGCGCAGTCGCCAGCCGCGCTTGGTCGTAACTCTGTTCCGCCGCCACTACTCCCGCGCCCGAAACGCGCCGGTAACCCTGATCCGCCAGCACCTTTTCCAGCGCGGTCAAAAAGAGTAGCACATTCGTCTTCTGGCTCGAATAGCCCATCAGGCCTATCCGCCAGATTTTGCCTTTCTCCGGTCCGAGCCCGCCTGATATTTCGATGTTGAATTCATCAAGCAGTTGCATGCGCGCTTTCTTGTCATCCACACCTCCGGGAACGCGCACCGCCGTCACCGTCACTAGCCGCACCTTCGGATTCTTTACAAAAAGCTCCACGCCCATCGCTTCCAGTCCCGCGATCAATGCCTGCTGATTCTGCGCGTGCCGCTCCCAACGCGCCTCCAAGCCCTCCTCCAGCACCAGGCGCAGCGCCTCACGCAGCCCGTAAATCAGCGAAATCGGCGGCGTGTGATGATACGTCCGCTCCAGGCCCCAATAGTCCATGATCGGGAGCAGGTCGAAATACCAGCTCGGCACCGGCTTCTTGCGCTTATGGACGAATTCTTCCACGCGCGCGCTCACCGTGATCGGCGCCATGCCCGGCGGCGCGCTGATTGCCTTCTGCGTCCCGCTGAAGCAAACGTCGATGCGCTGCTTCTCCACGTCCAGCGGTACGCCCGCCAGCGTCGCCACAGCGTCCACCACGAGCAACGCGCCCAGTTCGTCCGCGGCCTTCCGGTAGCCATCCAGGTCGCTGATCACACCGCTCGAAGTTTCTCCGTGCGTGAGCCCGACGAACTTGATCGCCTTGCCTCGGCCCGCGCGGATCACATCCTGCGGATCGACCGTTCGCCCGTAGGGCGCCTCGACGCGCGTCACTTTCGCGCCGCCGCGCTCAGCCACAATCGCCATGCGCTCGGAAAATGCGCCGTTCACGCAGACGATGCACTCGTCGCCCGCTTCGAAAGCGTTGAGTACGGCCGCTTCGATGCCGCCTGATCCCGATGCCGAAATCGGAAACGTGATGCGATTCTGCGTCTGAAACGTGTGCCGCAGCAGCATTTGCACTTCGCCCATCATCCGCGTGAACCACGGATCCACGTGCCCCACCAGCGGCGTCGCCAAAGCCTTGTAAACCCGCGGGTCCATGCAGGATGGCCCCGGCGTAAGCATCAGCCGCACCGGCGGCGCTAACTCTCCAATAATCTCTGTCATTTCCAGAATCCCTCCAGCGCGCCTTGCAGGCGCTTGCGTCACTCGCGCCAATCCCGTCAAGCGAACACATTCTCAAAGCGCACTTAGCTCAATAGTGTCCCTAAATCTCGCCGCCTCGGTCAACGTCCAAAATTCCACATTTCCCTCATACGGCCTGCGCGTTTCCGCCAAGGCTTCGCGTGCTAGCGCTGGTAACTCCGGCGGCGCTCTTCGCGTTTCGAACCGCGTCTCGGCGCGGCCCCGCCCCAGCCTTCGCCGGTGGCTCGCCCCGATTCGTGGTTTGTTCATTGAGGTGTAATCTCCCTGCAACGCGCGCTGCATAAAAGACGGCTGCTCGAAAATTTGCATACGAGCCGGAGGACGAAATGCGCCGTCTGCTTGCCTTTATTGCAGTATTGCTTGTGTCTTCGAATCTTGTAGCTCCATCATTGGTGCGCGCTGACGGCAGGGGGCCGGCGCCCCAACCGCCCACGGTCACACCCATCAAGCATCTCGTCGTCATCTTCGATGAGAACGAATCCTTCGACCACTACTTCGGAACCTACCCCGTGGCCCAGAATCTTCCCGGCGAGACGCCGTTCCATGCCGCTCCCGATACTCCAAAGGTGAACGGACTCACGCCGACCCTGCTCTCCAATAATCCCAATCAGGCAAACGCTGGCAACCCCATTCGACTCACGCCCGCCGAGGCCGCCACCTGCGACAACATAAATAAATACGTTCCTGAACAGCAGGCCTTCGATAGCGGTCTTCTCGATAAGTTCAACATCACCAGCGTCGCGGCGGCCTGCGGCGACGGCTACTTTTTCGCTCCGGACCTTTCGATGTACTACTACGACGGCAACACCGTCACCGCGCTTTGGAATTACGCGCAGCACTTCGCCATGAGTGACAATTTCTTCGACACCGAATTCGGCGGCACCGTCGAAGGCCACCTGAACCTGCTCTCCGGCCAAACCAACGGCCTGGTCGTGATGAGCGGCGAAACCGCAAAATCGAGCACCATCGCGAATAACACCGTCATCAACAACGTCGATCCGATCGACGATGATTGCGCGCTGCCCACCAGCCCCACCGGTTCCTCACCCAACGTTTCCATGACCGGCAACAACATCGGCAATTTGCTCAACAGGGGCAACGTCACATGGGGCTGGTTCTACGATGGTTTTGCGCGCACCGGGTTTTCAGGCGGCCTCGCAACCTGCAATTCACTTTACAATCCTCATTACGCTCCGTTCGACTATTATCCCTCGACCTCGAATCCGCACCACACGCCCCCAACCTCGGCGCTGGCCATCGGAACGAGTGCTGACGCGGCCAATCACGATTACGATCTCTCGAATCTGTGGCAGGCCATGGACGCAGGGAATATGCCCGCGGTCACGTTCATCAAGGCCTCGTCCACAAACACGGGCCATCCCCAGGATTCCACTCCGCTCGAAGAACAGGCCTTCCTGGTCAACACCATCAACAAACTGATGGAGAGCCCCTTCTGGAAAGACATGGCCATCATCATTGCCTACGACGATTCCGATGGCTGGTATGATCACGTCGCCGGCCCGCTCGTGAATCACTCCACTGACGCGGCCAACGACGGGATTCAAGGAGTCGCGGGCACGAACGGGTCGTGCGGCGCTCTCGCCACCGGCGCGGATAACGACCGCTGCGGCTTCGGCGTGCGCCTCCCGTTCCTGGTCCTCTCGCCTTACGCCAAGCACAACTACGTCGATCACAGCCTCAACGACACGACCTCGATCACGCGCTTCATCGAGTACAACTGGAACCTGGGCACCCTCGGCAGCCTGGGCAACACCAACGACCTCCAGTCTTTCGACGTGCTCGCCAGCGGTTCGATCCTTGGCATGTTCGACTTCGACTTCCCTCCAATTCCCGAAAATCGATCGCTGATCCTCGACCCGTCAACCGGTGAGGTCCTCCGCCCAGACGTTTATAGCTCCTGGCATTACTAAGCCCGCCCGGGCCACCCAAACAGCGCGCGCCAGCCTGAGTGTCTGGCGCGCGCCTCTCTTTCCAACGCCCGAATCCTGCTGGCTCGTTTTCGTCCGCGCGGCGCATAGGGGAAATGGCCGACCGTGTCAAATCGGACACATATTTATATATTGACAATGCCGTAAATCCGTGGTAAACTATGCCTCTAATTTCAAGTCATGCCAACCGTGGCCGCTGGTGCTCGCTCAGCAGAAACTGGCGCCCTTCTGCGCGTCCCAAGACCACCACCGAAAGCCGCAAAAAAGAGGCAAATTCTAATCGATAGTAATTTCGATTAGAAACCGCCGCAAGTCGCTCTTTTTCAGCAACATACAAATTTCTAATCGATAGTAAAACAGCCCTCTTTCGCTCCAGGCGAAAGTGTACAAAAGGCGAAAGACCGGAGGAGGCGCCGCAAGCGATCGCTCAGACCGGATCCAGAAACTTCACCGGAAGATTCACCCCTCTATCGGCTATCATGAATGCGTTTCGACGAGTCTCTGAATCGGGATAAAGCTAACGAACAGGAGAATGCTGAAATGGCGATTTCTGTGGGGGCGGTGGCTCCGGATTTCACGCTGAAGGACCAAAATCAGAAGGAAGTGAAGCTCTCGGATTTCCACGGCAAAAAGAACGTGGTCCTGATCTTCTACCCTTTGGATTGGAGCCCGGTCTGCACCAATGAGCACGTGTGCGTCATAAACGACATGAAAAGATTCGAAGACCTCGACGCGCAAGTTCTCGGGATCAGCGTTGACAGTGTTTGGTCGCATAAGGCGTTTGCGGAAAAGATGGGGATTCATTATCCGTTGCTGGCGGACTTCCAGCCGCGCGGCGCCGTCGGCGATAAGTTTGGCGTTTATTTAGCGGACAAGGGAATCACGGGCCGGGCCATTGCCGTCGTCGACCGCGGTGGAAAAATTGCATGGTTCAAGAATTACGATATTCCGGTTGTGCCGGACATCAAGGAAGTGGCGGACGCTCTAAGCAAGGTGAAGTAAGACCCTTGCACGGAAGCAAGCGTCATCGCGCGGTTCACGTTTTACTTAGAAGACGTGCTGGGCTGCGCAAAGGTCCGGATGTAATCGATCGCTTGCCAGCGTTCGAGGGGAGTCAGCTTCTTCTCGAACGCCGGCATCGGCCAGCTTCCTTTCGTAGTGATCCAGAATAAATCGCCGTCAGTGCTGCGGCGCATTTTTGCCGCCTTGCGAAAGTCCGTCGGCTTGGACCAGAGTTCGCCGGCGCGGTCGCCTTGGCCGTCGCCGTCTGAGCCGTGGCAGCTCGCGCAGTGAGTCTGGTAAAGGTTTTTGCCCGCATCGAGCTCTGCCGGAGTGGCCGGAACGGGATTCACCATGCGGTGAGCGGCACGTCGCTCGAAGGAGTTGATCGTAAGGCGGATCAGCGCAAAAACCACAATGAGGCCGAGAATAGCGAGCGCGATGAAGAGCGGCGTTTTTGATCGCTTACGTCGTGGCGGGATGGCTGATCGTGGTGCGGTGGGCCGTGTCATCCGAGAGTGCCGAGCTTAGCTCACTAGGTGGCATGACGAAAGAGGAATCCTTCGTCCAGAGTGACCCTCGATTACGGTGAGGGATGAATCACGCGGAACGCCGAAATCACCACCAGCACCAGCATGATCACCACATAGACGCGCAAAGCCCACAGCAGCGCGCGCGTGCCCCTTGAAAGTTTCCGCCGCCCGAAACGCGTTTGCTGCTTGGCGGCCACGATCTGATCCGCTTCCAGCACGGAAAGCACCGCGCTCGGGTCTTGCATATCCGGAACCGTTGCCTCGGCTGCGGAGTTAATTTCTTTCGAAGTTGCGTCCGCTAAACTCACAAGCACCCTCCAGGTTTAATATCACAGCCAGCTGAACCACCGCGGAAAAACCGTCGCGACGCCAAAGCCCAGGCCGGCGATAATCAGCAGAACGGTCACAGCGATGGCGCCGACGTTTTGCGCGACGCTATTCACGTCGTCGCCCATCACGTCGCGGTCGTTCACCAGCAGCACCAAAAACGCAAGAGCCGGCGGCATCGCCAGCACAGCTACCACGTTCACGATCAGAACGATGAATTCGAGCGGTGCGTGCGGAATCAACACCAGCGCCGCCGCCGCCGCGGCCGAGCCGAGCAAAATCGAGTAAAAGGGCCACGCGTCACGCATCGGCCGGTTCAAGCTGTGACCCGTGCGCAGCACTTCGCCGAATGCGTACGCGGACGATGTGGAGATGGCGATCGCCGCTACCAGACCCGCCTCCAGAATTCCCAGTGCAAAGAGAGCCGCGCCGGTCCGTCCGATCCACGGCCGCAGCGCTTCGGCGAACTGCGCCGCCTGGAATTGCGAAGCGTCGATTCCATGGTGAAAGAGCGGCGTGGTCGCAAGGATCGTGGCAATCGCAAAAAGTGTTGCGAGCACCGCCCCGAGCAGAGTGTCTACGCGGCCCGCGCCAATGTCGCGCGGCTGCATGCCCTTATCAACAACCGCACTCTGCTGGAAAAAAATCATCCAGGGCGTCACCGTCGCGCCGATATCCGCGAGCATCAGCACCAGAATGTCGAACCCATTCCCATGCGGCAGCGGCGTCCATGTTAGCATCGCGTGCCCCACCTCATGCCAGTTGGGGTGCGCCAGCAGCGCCGCCGGGACGAACAGCCCATTGAGGATGGCGAGCGCCAGTGTGATTCGCTCCCATGTCCAATAGCGCCCGGTGGTGATGGCCGCGAAGACCACCAACAACCCGGCGCTCACCGCCAGCGCCGGGCGCACGCCGAAAAATCCCAGCCCCGCGCGAATTCCGATGAACTCCGTAACCAACGTGAGAAAGTTTCCCAGCACCAGGTCGCCCAGCGAAAAGAATCCCCAGAATTTTCCGAAGCGGTCAAAAATCAGTTCGGCGTGCCCGCGGTGAGTCACGGCACCCAGCCGTACCGTCATTTCCTGGACGACGAGCCCCATCAAAAACGTGACGACCACGAACGGAAGGAAAAATCCGATGCCGAAGCGCGCGCCGGTCGCCGAATACGAAAGCATGCTCGGCGCGTCGTTTTCGCCGAGGAACACCAGCACGCCCGGCCCGACCAGGAGCCACAAAACCCAGAATTTTCCAAGCGCCCGCGATTTGTTTTCCGCGCGTCGAGCCCGGCTGACCTCCCAACGATCGCGCGCCCGGTCCGCGTCCTCGTGTGTCAGTAGGCCGGCCAGATCCTCGGCGAGCGGAGAGTGGGACGCGACTTCGGTGGTGGGGCGCGCGGGGCCCGCGGATAGCTTGGTCCAGTTCCAGTTCATGTTAATTACATTAAATGTCCAACATAAACTACGCTTAACAGGCTTTGGCGTCAATCGGGCTTATCGGCGAACGTACCGAAAAGGGACCGGGGTGGTGGGGTCTGCTATAGTGGACGATCAAATCGAGTTGGAGACGAACGATGACAGAAACGCCGAAACCGCAACAGGTGCAGATCAAGGCCGATGAGAAGGAATTGCTCGGGCAATACGCGAATTTGGTCGTTGTTCACCACAATGCGGAGGAATTCACGCTGAATTTTGTGTATGTCTATCCGACGGTGCCGCAAGGGAAGCTGGTGGCGAGCTTGATTCTGGCGCCGGCGCATGCGAAGCGGCTGATGCGTGCCTTACAGGAGAATGTGTCGCGCTACGAAGCGCAATTTGGCGCTTTGCGCGAAACGCCCATGCCGGACCCCAACGTGGGGTTCATTCAGTAGTTTGTGCAGCGATCCGAGAGTCCCGAGGGCGAGACTTCCTCGCCTCAGACCGAGCTTCATTTCGCTCTGGACATGACCTGAATCAGATCTGGCAGAATTGTCATTACGACCGCGTAGGCCGTACCGGTGGTGAGGATTATGATGCTGTAGCAAAAACCGGCCGACTCCCTGTCGGCAACGCCCAATTTGACCCTTTTATTCACCCGCCACCAGGACAGGCATGCCGTAAACCAAGGAAGGATGCTGGCCAAGACAGGGAAATAGGTCAGCGGCCACGCGCCCTCTGCGAAAGGGCCGCGTCTGATGATCAAGAATAGCGGCGCCATGGTACTCAAGGCTTGCAAAGTGATGAGCATGAAAAAGCCGCGCCGTATTAAGGCGCGGCTCCAATACTCATAGCCGGTCTTCACGTCTTCCCCCCCACCGGGTGCGATGTAGATGGCTTAGCAGGCGCGGTCAACAACCCACCTGCCGTTCGGTTCGAGAAATTCGAGACCGACGGCGAAATGGCTTTCCGCGGTGATGGTGCAATAAGCGACTCGCGCCGTGGAGCGAAATGAGCCGGTCATTGTGCAAATGACCATCTGATCGTTGATCTTCCACGGCCGGGTGCTGAGAACGCGAGCGCCTCGCGGGCTCACGTTTTGCGTGAAAGTGGTTTCGGTGCCCGGAAGAGCGGCATGCCCAGAAATTCGCACGCCGACTTCCATGGGAACGCGTTTCTCGCTACGGACTGCAACGAACGACTTCGGGACCCCCATCCCAAGAGCCATATCGTGCCCCCTTTATTTTTTTACAGGCACGCTGCGACGTGCCGGACCCGCGCTTTTTTCTCTCCCGTACTGCCTTTCATGCGATAGAGCGAAACGTCTGCTGCCCCCAAAAGCCTTTCGATCGTGACGCCATCCGTCGGATACACCGCGACACCAACGCTTACCGTGATATGCGGCCGCAGACGATCGTTCGCCAGGCGGTCGCACACGCGCCTCGCGGCTTGCTGAGCGTCGGCCGCAGTCGACTCCGGCAGAATCAGGGCGAATTCGTCTCCGCCATAGCGCGCGGGCGTGTCGATAGCACGGCTGCCGTTCTTCAACGCGACGGAGAGCCGCTTGATCGCCTTCGTGCCGGTGAGATGTCCATAGCGGTCGTTGATTTTCTTCAGCCCGTCCAGATCGAAGAGCAGCACGGCAAAGCTGCGCCCCGTCCGTCCGGACCGCTGCAGCTCGCTTTGCAGCACTTCGAACATTTGCCGATGGTTTGCAAGTCCGGTCATCGGGTCGAGATTGGCCTGCCGGCTCACCTGGTCAAAGAGCTGCGCGTTGTCGAGCAGCGTGCCGCCCAGCACCACGATGTAGCTGAGCACTACGAGTGCATGCGCCAGCGAATAGGGAGCATCAAGCATCCGTCCCGACTCGGCCATCGCCACGTTGCACAGCACGCTGAGAATTGCGGCGACGAACAGTGCGCGGTCTATCGAGGCGTTCGCGCGGTGCAGCCGCCGATAATAGGCCACAGCCGCCGCGGCGAAAATTGCCGCAGGCACCAGATCCCACGGCCGCGGAATGATGGCCAGCGGATGCACCTTCAGTGCCGCCGGCATCATGAAATAAAAGATGCTGGTGATATACGCAATCGCTCCTACAACCAGCGTCGCGCCGGCCATCTCCTTCGCCGGCTCGCGTGACACGGGGATGCGATTTTCCACCACGAGCGCCGCAATCAGCAGAATCGCCAATAGCGTTCTCCCCGCGAGCCAACCCAGCGCCGTCTGGTTCGGGTATGACCCTTCCGTCGCCACAAGCATGCCGCGGTAGAAGGTCATACTCGTCCCGACCTCGATCAATCCCGCCAGCATGAAACCGAAAGCGAGGATCAGCGCGATGCGGTCGCGCGTGCCTCGGAACCGCACCAGCGCATTGGCCGAAAACGTGAACGCGATCAGGCTCCCCGCCATCTCCAAATACGTGTCGAGCAGCGGATCAGCCTGATACGCCGAGTTGCGGAGCACCCAGATCAGCGTGCAATACGTCGCACCCGCAATAATGCCCAAAAGCAAGATACGAAACCGGTGTATGAATGCCCAAATGCTGCTTGAATGACCCACAAAAGCCCCCAAGTCGACACCAACCCCGAAAAGACAGGAGCAAATGAGAGGCCGAAACTCTACATAGTTCTAGTACTATTCAAGTATCAGATAACATGCAGCTTAATTGGTAGGAAAAGGCTTGGCGCGCCAGCTCTCGGCGCTAACTGCGGAGTACTAGGTGTAAAAAAGTGACGGAACCGGGAAGAGTATTCCCGGTCCGGTTTCGCTAGGATTTCGGCTGCATCGGCGGCAGATCGTGCGCTTCGCACGCACTCTGGAAGCCCTGGCGGCGATGGGCGCCGTCGCAGAATGGCTTTTTCTCCGAGTGCCCGCACCGGCAGAGCGCGATGTTGGTTCGTCCCGCCAAGCCGAAGAGTTTCCCGCCCTGGTCCAGAACCTCCAGGTCGCCTTCGATCAGCAGCGGCCCGTCATTGCGGACTGTAATCTTTGTTGCTGGCATCAAGCCTCCTGTGCGCCGCTTCGGCTCAGTATTTCGGCACGGACGGATCGACTTCATCCGACCAGGCCAGAATCCCGCCCTTCAGGTTCCAAATCTTCTTGAACCCGGCCTTGCGCAGGAAGTCGACGGCGTCAGCCGAACGCTTTCCGCTCCGGCAATGCGCTACGATCTCGCGCGAAGAATCGAGCTCCGCAGCGCGACGCGAAAGCTCGCCCAGCGGAATGAGATGCCCGCCGAGATTGCATATCTGATATTCATGCGGCTCCCGCACGTCGAGAATATAGAGATCGTCTCCGCGATCGAGCCGCGCTTTCAGCTCACGCGGAGTGATTTCAGGAATATTGGTCACGGTGCTTGGCGCCTCCTCGCCGCGAATACCGCAAAACTGCACATAATCGATCAGCTTAGTCACTGTCGGATGGTCGCCGCACACGGGGCATTCCGGATTCCTGCGCAGCTTCAGCTCACGGAATTTCATGCCGAGAGCGTCAAAGAGCAGCAAGCGTCCAACGAGCGGATCGCCTTTGCCGAGAATCAGCTTCAGCGTCTCCGCAGCCTGGATCGAACCCACGATCCCTGGCAGCACGCCGAGAACTCCCCCTTCCGCGCACGACGGCACAAGCCCCGGCGGAGGCGGTTCGGGGTACAAGCAGCGATAGCACGGCCCGCCGGGATAGCCGAAAATCGTAATCTGTCCCTCGAAACGGAAAATCGAGCCGTAAACGTTTGGCTTGCCCAAAAGCACGCATGCGTCATTCACTAGATAGCGCGTTGGAAAATTGTCCGTGCCGTCGACGATGATGTCGTAATCCTTGAAAAGTTCGAGCGCGTTTTCGCTGTTCAGGTTCGTTTCGTGCGGCACGATTTCGATATCGGGATTCAGCCCGCGCAACCTCGCAGCAGCCGCGGCAACCTTTGGCTTGCCGACGTCCGCCGTGCTGAAAAGCACCTGCCGCTGCAGATTCGTATTGTCCACCACATCGAAATCCACAATGCCGAGCTTCCCCACTCCGGCTGCCGCCAAATACAAACCGAGCGGTGCGCCCAACCCCCCTGTCCCGATGCACAGCACCTTCGCGTTCTTCAGCTTCAGCTGGCCCTCCATCCCCACTTCGGGCATAATCAGGTGCCGGCTGTACCGCAGAATCTCTTCCTTAGAGAGGGTGGCTGCGCGCTCCGTATCCGGCGCGGCCGGAATTACCATTTTCGTTGCCATTAGAATTCTCCCAAATCCACCAAACCGCCCGCGATCGAGGGAACGATGCTGATCGTATCCCCCTCTTTCACCTGCGTCTGATCCTTTTGCAGATACCGAATATCCTCGTCGTTCACGTAGACGTTCACGAAGCTGCGCAGGCGGCCGTCTTCCGTAAAAAGGTGCTTCTTCAGGTCGGTAAACTGCCCCGTGAGCGCCGCAAGCGCTTCCCCGACCGTCGCCGCCTGCAGCTGCACGCTGTCCTGCTTGCCCGCATAGGCCCGCAGGGGCGTGGGAATCATCACTTTAACCGCCATCCGCCGTTCTCCTCATTTGAATTCGCCCGTTTTGAAGCGCGGCAATAGGGCTTCAGCCTTTGACCTTCCGGCTTTTGCCGCCAACTGTTTTCAAGCTGAGTCCGCTCAGCCGCGCACGAAGGGTCTTCCTAACCCGGCCGATTAGATGCCCGCCCCTGCTTCGGCGGATTCAATCAGCTCCGCATCGTAGGCTGAGCGATCATCCCGCAGCCGCCACGACGTCATCTCCTTGGGCGCGCCATCCCGAACGCTCACAATGACATAGCTGTACCATGGCCAAGCGTGCTCGCGGTCGAATTCGCTGGGCCGCGCCGGCGCATTGGGGTGGGAATGATACCACCCGATCAGGTCGATCCTCTTTTCCCCCGCGGTCTTGTCGGCCAGGATCACGTCCTGCGGCGTTATCTCAAAGCGGTTCCGCGGCGAGTCGTCGCGCTGGTTGGCGAGCGGCAACAGCGCAAGCACTTCCCGCGCTCCGTCGCCATCCCGTCCAAGAAGCGCGCCGCAGCATTCGTAAGGATAGGTCTCAACGCCATGCGCCTCGATCTGCCGCATCAGCTCCATGCCGATTTTCAGAGCCGCGCCGCTCACTCGTCGCTCCAGAACTTGTCGCTCAGGTATTTCTCGCCCGAATCAGGCAGGATTGTAACGATCACAGCCCGCTGATCGCGTGGCAAGCTCCGCGCGATTCTGGTTGCCGCGAAAACCGCAGCCCCTGCGCTCACGCCCGTTAGCAGCCCCTCTTCGCGCGCGAGCCGCTTGACCATCACGTGCGCGTCTTCGGTCTGAACTTCAACGTTTTCATCGGCGAGAGCCGAGTCGTAGATCGAGGGCACGATCGACGTCGGCATGTATTTCAGTCCTTCGAGTCCATGAAAGCCCGAATCCGGCTGCATGCTGATGCACCGAATGCGCGGATTGAATTCGCGCAGCCGTCGCGTGGTGCCCATGAATGTGCCGCTCGTCCCAAGGCCCGCAATGAAATGTGTGATTTCACCGCGCGTCTGCTCCCAGATTTCAGGCCCGGTTGTGTCGTAGTGCGCCGCCGGATTGGCTGCGTTGCCGTACTGATCGGGGTAAAAATAGCGGTCTGGATCGGCCTGATATATTTCGCGCACGCGCCGGATTGCCCCGTCGGTCGCCTCATCGCCCGGCGTGTAGACGATATCGACGCCGTATGCACTGAGAATGTGCTTCCGTTCCGGAGATGCGCTCGAAGGCAGGCACAGCTTGACTTTGTATCCAAGCGCGGCACCGATCATGGCGTAGGCAATCCCGGTATTCCCGCTGGTTGCATCTAGAATGATCTTGCCGGGCCGCAATAGCCCGCGGCGCTCGCCGTCCCGGATCATCGAGTAAGCCGCGCGGTCCTTTACTGACCCTCCGGGATTGAACCATTCCGCCTTGCCAAGAATTTCTGCATTAGGGAATTCGGCGCTGATATGATCCAGCGCCAGCAGCGGCGTATTCCCGATGCGATCGAGCAAGTGTTCGCCGAGCCGCCGCAAAGGGCGCTCTGCCGGAGAAGAAACCGCGTGCTGGTTCGTCGTGCTCAAATCCCTTGATCCCAGGGCTTTCATCGGCCGCCTCGAAGAGCGAATCAGCCCTCAACGCGCTCTGCGGACGGTCGCGTGGCCGTACAGTCTAACAAATCGAATGAGGCATTTACACGGAATGGAGAACCGGTCGGTTCTAAAGGTAGGCGTTTCTACATCGCTTGCCGATCATGCCTAATATGATGCCCTAAAAGTCCCTTCGCTTCGATATTTTTTTGGCTTTACACCCATTCGCGAAATCCCTATTCTGAGCTTCCCATGTGGTACGTGAATAAGACGTTTAACCAGCAACAGATCGAGTCACTTTCGCCCAAGGGTTTTATGGTGAGGAGTTCCGGCGGAGTCGTCCGGATTGAGAAGTATGCATGCGGCGCCGAGCTGCGCAAAGGTTCTGACGGCCGGTTCCAGATGACGGTCATCCCGTCGATCATGGCGCAGGGGCAGTTCACGCATCTTTGGGACGCCGGGTACCAGAAATTCCTGCTCACGCACGACGGCACTAAGATTCCGGTTAGAGTCGCCCAGCTTGCGGACCTGCGCCGCTTCAACGAAGAGCTTCGTACGGCTCTGGGTGTTTCGACGTATTACAACGAAGCCCTCGGTTCCACTTGCCACTACAGCGTCTACGACCGTGTCAAAGGCCGCGTTGGCGATATCCCGGACGAGACCGTCGGCGCCCACGAACCAGCCGCCGAACACTGAGCTTCCATGGCCGACGCTCTGGCCTATCTCGACGACATTTTCTTCCAGGCAAAAATAACGGAAACCGCCCGCATACTCGGCGTCGTGTTGCAAATCTGCGCGAGTCCTCAGGCGCTTGCTGCGGAGCTCGCTGCAAACAAACCGCACCTCATCATAATCGACCTCAACGCCCACACGAATCCGTTCGACGCGATCGCAATTGCGAGTAAGGAAGGGCAGGGCGTGCCGTTGATAGCATTCCTCTCGCACGTCCAGACGGAACTCGCTGAGCGGGCCCGTGCCGCAGGCTGCGCCGAGGTGATGCCGCGCTCGAAGTTCTCGCGCGATCTGGCAACCATACTGGCGCGGGCTAAATCCCAATCGTGATGCGGAAATCCGCGGCATACATCTGCTTCTTTGCGGCGCTGCTTGCGCCCGGCCTTCAGGCGCGCGTGCATGCGCGAAAGAGCGCCGAGCCGCAGAATCAAGTGCAGGGTCAGGAATCGGCTCCGCCCGATCCGGCTTCGGCTCTTGCCGATATAATCACCGCGGCTTGTCGCGGAGACGAAGCCGCACTCGCGAATTCATTCACGTCTGCCAATGCCGTTGCCTATCGTGCCTTGCCGGCTGGCCAGCGCAAGCGGCTCCTGCAGCGTTTTTCGCTGATGGACGTCACCGGGAAACCGATGCTTTCCTCCGATCAGGATAACCACATGGTGATTCGCTGCGAAACGCAAGACGGCGTCGCCGAATTCCGTTTTGGCGCCACTCGCCTTGAAGACAATCTCGCGTTTATTCCCGTTTCCGTCGTCGGCGGGCAATCGGATGACTTTGGCCTCGTGCGCGAAGGGGGAAACTGGAAACTATTGTCGGTCGGGCTCGTGCTGCTCGATATAAAGCAGCTATCCGTGCAGTGGGCCGCCTCGGACTTGGCGCAGCGCGAAGACGATGCTGCCATTGCGCTTGAAAATCTCGCGACGGCCATCGACAACTATAAGACGACGTTCGGCAAATTGCCGGGATCGCTCGCTCAGCTTGGCCCTGGGCCAACCAGGCAAGTAACCCCCGAGAAAGCCGCTCTCGTCAGCGAGGATCTCGCAGCCGGCAGCCAGGAGGGCTATCGCTTTATCTATCGCGTCGTCCCGGGACCGGATTCATCCGGCAGCGAATACGTCCTCGAAGCCTTGCCGGAGGACTACGGCACCTCCGGCCGCGAATCGTTCTTTCGCGACGCCAGCGGAAAAATTCACGATGCCGATAACCACGGCGCTTCCGCCACTGCGGACGATCCGGTCTGGCAGGAGCAATCTCCCCAGTAGTCGCGCATATCGGCTATAATTCGCGCAAATCGCGCTTGTCAATTTGTGCGCGGATTAGAAAGACCTGATCGCTCTCGCCACATGACTCCACGACCGGCGTCTCAAGTGACGAAGTTCGAAGACGCGGTTCGGCTCGCGAACCAGGAGTTTTACGCTGCGTTCGAGGCGCTCGATCTGCCGCGGATGGAAACCGTTTGGGCGCATGATGATTGGGTCGAGTGCGTCCAGCCCGGTTGGGACTTGCTGCTCGGCTGGGACGAAGTCCGTGAAAGATGGGCCCGCGTCTTCGCCAATACGAGCCGCGTCCGCGTTGCGTTGAGCGGCGTGCGCGTCCGCGTCGAAGGCACCGTCGGTTGGGTGGCGTGCACAGCGCGGCTCACAACCGCCTTTGAGGACGGATTCGACGAAGCGGTGGTTCAGGCCACCAATATCTTTGTCTTCCGCGACGCCGGCTGGTTGCTCGTCGTCCATCACGCCTCCGTGCTTCCCGTCACGCCTGAAGAAGACCCAACCGTCCAGTGACGCAAACGGCGGGTCTGGCCGTTTGCGCGGAAGCCTTGCCGGCCAGGTTCTAGTACTCCGATTTTGATTGACTTTTGAGTATATGTGTGTTAAACTGTTTGCGGAGTTTAAGGCAACGAATGAACCTACTGCATAAAACCGGGTTGGCGCGTTCCGTCGGCTCACACCGGCCGAATAACGGCTTTTATGCAATTTTTCTAATCGCAAATGAATAAAATTAGAAATCGAGCTAAGTGATTGAAAACAAACGACGGAAAAATTTCTAATCGCGGTCGCCAAGGGGGGTAAATGAGCGTTGCGATTAGAAATGCATAAAATGTCCGGGCTGTTCGCCCATCGTCGCACCGGTCCGGTACCGTAGAGCCGCTCTATGGAAAGCAAAAGAAGTTTCACGAGAGACCCGTTTTCGCGGCTAGGCGAGCACAAAGTGCTATGGTATCCTTGCTCGTCGTTCAACGCATTCACACCGGAAGGCGCGTGCACCAAACTCAAGTTCTTGTCCACAAGGAACCAACTTCCCGGCTGTACTGTCCCTGGTTCAAGGATGAGACGCGCTATACCCGATACGGTAGGACGGAGCCCAGACATGTCCACACCGGCACAGACCGCTAAAACGGCCACGCTGAGCCTCGCTCATTCACCCGATAGCGACGATGCCTTCATGTTTTATGCATTGGCGACAGGCAAGGTGCGCCTGCCCGGCGTGAAGTTCGACCACATCCTTTGCGATATCGAAACCCTCAATAATGCCGCCCACCGCGAAACCTACGACGTAACCGCGGTGAGTTTTTACGGCTACGCCTTCGTCGCGGATAAATACGTACTGCTCGACTGCGGCGCAAGTTTCGGCGAAGGTTACGGCCCCATTGTGGTCTCGTCGCATCCCATGAAAAAAACCGAGCTTGCCGGGAAGAAAATTGCGATCCCCGGCACGAGAACGACTTCTTATCTCGCGTTGAAACTTTTCGAGCCCAACGTCGAAACTGTGACGATGCCGTTTGACAAAATTTTGGAAGCCGTGCAAGCGAAGGAAGTCGAAGCCGGGCTCTTGATTCACGAAGGCCAGCTGCTCTTTCCGCAAATTGGCTTGCACAAAGTTGTCGACTTGGGCCTGTGGTGGCAGGAGCAGACGTCGTTGCCGCTCCCGCTCGGTGCAAATGCGATCCGACGCAGTCTCGGAACGGAGTTGGGTTATCAGGTGGCGCGCGTCATTCGCGACAGTGTCAGCTATGCGCTGGAGCACCGCGAAGCAGCGCTGAATTATGCGCTGCAGTTTGCGCGCGATATGGATCCTGTCCTTGCCGATAAATTCGTCGGCATGTATGTGAATCGCTGGACGCTGGACTATGGCGACGAAGGCCGGCGCGCGGTGAGGGAATTGCTGGCCCGCGGCGCGGCGATCGGCATGGTGCCCTCGAGCTTCGAAGTTGAGTTTCTTTCCGAAGCGGCGTAACGCCTCAGCTCGGCCTTCGCAACATTTCATCCGTTCATCCGGGTGAGCCTTTTTGGGGCTGGTGCGTTTTTTTAGCGTTCCCTCCTATTGACGCAAACTCTCTTTCCATTGACGATAGATGCCGCAGTCGCGATTTGACCAGGGGCCAGAATGCAGCGCGTCCTCTCGACGTATCGTTATGTAAGGCAATCGTTGAGCGCTTCGCTCCTGGCGGAGATTTCGCGGGCTGGCTTCAAGAACATCGAAGTTTTCTGCGCGCTGCCGCATTTTAATTACGGCGAAGCTCAAGCTGTTCGGCAACTGGCTGATTCGCTGCAGGAATACGGCCTGATGCTGCATTCGATGCATTCGCCGACACAGCGCGACCTTGCGCCGGGCCGTGAAAGCGGATTCCCCATATCGATTTCGGACGCCGAACGTGTCCGCCGCCTGGACGCAGTAGATGAAGTAAAACGTGCGCTGGAAGTTGCGGAGCGAGTCTCTTTTCGCTATTTGATTCAGCACATCGGCCACAGCCGTCAGCCGGCTGACGGGCGGTCTTTCGACGCGGCGTTCAATTCTCTGGAGCACCTCGCTGTATTTGCGAAGCACCGCGGCGTGACCATCGCGCTCGAAAACACGCCTGGTGAATTCGGCTCTGCGGCCTCGCTTCAGCAATTCGTCAAGGAAACTCACTTGAAGGATTTGCGCTTCTGCTTCGACATCGGCCACGCTCACATCGCGGGAGGCGTGGCAGCAGGCCTTGAGGCAATGCAAGGACGAATTGTCACGACGCATCTCCACGACAATCGCGGCGAGAAAGACGAGCATTTACTTCCTGGCGAAGGCACGATCGATTGGGATTCGGCGGTGCGAGCGCTGAGAGCGAATCCGGAAGAGTTGCCCTTTGTACTGGAACTCAAAGAAAAAGCCGCAGGCGACCCTTCGCTCGATGGGGTCCGCGAAGCCTTTGAGAAGCTCGAAGAAACCGCCGAAAAATCTGCGGCGGACCGGTCTTGAAGTTCAAAGTGAACAATTACCCATGAAATCTGACTCTTCCGCTCCCATTATTTCGATTGAACAGGCCAGCGCGCACGCCGGAGGTGTGGTGACGATTCGCGGCTGGCTGTATAACCTGCGCGAGTCCGGCAAGCTGCTCTTCCCGATTTTTCGCGACGGAACTGGGCTCATGCAGGGAGTTGTGTCGCTGAAGGAAAATCCAGCGGCGTTTGAGGCGCTGAAAGGTCTTACCCAGGAATCGAGCGTGATCGCGACGGGAAAAATCCAGGCTGAGCGGCGCGCGCCGGGCGGGTACGAGATGCACGTTTCGGCCCTGGAAGTGGTGCAGCGGGTCGCGGAATCGGAGCCATATCCGATTCAGCTGAAGGAGCACGGCGTCGATTTTCTGCTCGACCAGCGGCATCTTTGGATTCGGACGCCGCGGCAAGCGGCAATCCTGCGCATTCGCGCGGAGGCGATTCGGGCCGCGCGGAATTTCATGGATGACCAAGGCTACGTCCTTACGGACGCGCCTGTTTTCACTCCCGCGGCTTGCGAGGGAACCACCACCCTTTTTGAAGTGAATTACATCGACGATCAAAAGGCTTATCTCACGCAATCGGGGCAGCTTTACGTCGAGGCGACGGCTGCCGCGCTGGGGAAGGTCTACACGTTCGGGCCGACGTTTCGCGCGGAGAAATCGAAGACGCGCCGGCATTTGACCGAGTTCTGGATGCTCGAGCCCGAGGCAGCCTATTCGCATCTGGAAGACATGATGCAGTTGGCTGAAGGCCTCGTAAGCGCGATTGCGACTTGGGTGGCAAGGAACCGCGGACGCGAATTGGCCGTGTTACAGCGCGATCCTGCGATGCTGGCGAAGATTGTGCCGCCATTTCCGCGGATCACTTACGACGAAGCGATTGAAGCTCTGCAGAAGGCGGGCAATCCCGCGAAATTCGGCGACGATTTCGGCGGCGACGAAGAAACGATCATTTCGCGGCAATTCGAAAAGCCGGTGATGATTCATCATTATCCTTCGGCGATGAAGGCATTTTACATGGCTGAAGATCCGGCGCGGCCCGAACTGGCGTTGAATTTCGACATGATCGCGCCGGAGGGTTACGGCGAAATTATCGGCGGAGGCGAGCGCCAGTCGAGCTATGAGACGCTGGTCCGGCGAATCCGTGAACAGAACTTACCCGAGGAAGCATTTCAGTGGTACTTGGACCTGCGCCGCTATGGCAGCGTGCCGCATGCGGGATTTGGTCTTGGGCTCGAGCGCACCGTGGCATGGCTTTGCGGCACCGAGCACATCCGCGAAGTGATCCCCTTCCCACGGATGCTTTACCGCGTCTATCCTTAGGGTGTCCCAGCGTGGCCGGGGTCGCACGAAGGGATCGCCATCATGGCTGAAAAAATCCGGATTATCGGTGTGCCGATGGACTTGGGCGCGAGCCGCCGCGGAGTCGACATGGGGCCGTCCGCGCTGAGAGTCGCCGGGTTGCAGCCGCGGCTGAAGCAGTTGGGGCGGCAGGTGGAAGACTTGGGCAACGTTCCTGTCCGGCAGCCGGAAGAGCAGCCTTACGGTGAAAAGAAGGCGCGTTATTTGGGCGAGATCGCTGAGACGTGCAAAGGGCTGGCGGAAACGGTGAAAAAGGCGCTCGATGATGATCTTTTCCCGCTTGTGCTGGGCGGTGACCATTCGATTGCCGTCGGAACCGTGGCCGGCGCGGCTTCGCATTTTCAAAAAGAGTCGAAACGGATCGGGCTGATCTGGCTTGACGCGCACGGTGACATGAATACGCCGGAAACGTCGCCTTCGGGCAACGTCCATGGCATGCCGCTGGCCGCGATCATGGGGAGCGGGCCAGCTGAACTGACCCAGCTTGCCGGGGTCGTGCCGATGGTCGAGCCGCGTAGCGTTTCGCTCGTGGGGATACGCGAGCTGGACGCGAAAGAGCGGCGATTTGTGAAGGAGTCGGGCGTTCACGTTTTCACCATGCGTGACATCGACGAGCGCGGGATGCGCGAAGTGATGTCCGAGGCGTTGCGCTTCGCTGGCGACGACACGGCGGGAGTGGCCGTGAGCCTCGACATGGATTTTGTGGACCCATCGGACGCGCCGGGAGTGGGCACGCCAGTTCGCGGCGGCGTGACGTATCGCGAGGCCCATCTTGCGCTCGAAATGATTGCGGATACTCGCTCGATGGTTTCGTTCGAGCTCGTGGAAGTGAATCCCGTAATCGACGTTCACAACAACACGGCGACACTCGGCGTCGAGCTCGTTCTCTCAGGATTGGGAAAGAAAATTTTGTGAGCGCCGCATTTTCACTGCAGGGCGATTTGAAACCGGAGACGATTTTTCCATGACTTCTCAGAAGCGTTTGCGCGTGGGTGTGCTTTTTGGCGGGCGTTCGGGCGAGCATGAGGTGTCGCTTGCATCGGCCGCGTCCGTGATTCGCGCGCTGGACCCGGAAAAATATGATGTGGTGCCGATCGGAATCACGAAGGATGGGCGCTGGCTCGTGGGCACGGGGGCGCAGAAGATGCTGCCGGACGTGTTGCGGAGTGGCGAGAGGGTATTTCTTCCGCCTGATCCCACGGCGGCGACGATCGTGCCGGTAGAGCAGGGCGGCGGGCGGCCGAGTATCGCAGTCGATGTGATTTTTCCGGTGCTGCACGGGACATTTGGAGAGGACGGCACGATTCAGGGGTTTTTGGAACTGGCCGGGCTTCCTTATGTGGGGCCGGGGGTGCTCGCCTCGGCGGTTGGGATGGATAAGGACGTGCAGAAAAAGCTCTTTGAGCAGGCGGGACTGCCGGTTGCGCCGTATCTTGCGGTCCGGCGTTCGGATTGGGAGAGGGAGCCGAAGGGGATCGCGGCACTGGTCAAGAAGAAGTTTCGTTTTCCTGTCTTCGTGAAGCCGGCGGCGCTGGGATCGTCTGTGGGAATGAGCCGGGTGAAGACGCCGAAAGAACTTCCTGCGGCGCTGAACCTCGCCGCGGAATTCGGGATGAAGATTCTGGTCGAGAAGAATGTGACGGCGCGGGAGATTGAAGTGGCGGTGCTGGGGAACGATGAGGTGAAAGCGTCGATTCCGGGAGAGGTCGTGCCGCACCGCGAATTCTACGATTACACGGCCAAGTATCTGGAGCAGGGAACGCGGCTCGTGATCCCCGCGCCACTCACCAAAAAACAAGTCAAGCAGTTTCAGGAGCTTGCGGTACGAGCGTTTCACGCAATCGACGGCGCGGGGATGGCGCGCTGCGATTTCTTCCTCGAGAAGCGAACCGGGAAGATTTTTGTGAATGAACTGAATACGATCCCCGGGTTCACGTCGATCAGCATGTACCCGAAACTCTGGGAAGCATCCGGGGTGCCGTATTCGGAGTTGATTGACCGGCTGATCGATCTGGCGCTGGATGCTCACCGGGAAAAGGCGCGGACGAAATATTCGATCGAGCTGCCAGCCGGTTCGGGCGGAGGAGCGCTCGATTCGGGCGACTAGCCGCAGTTCGCTTTTCATTCGCTTTCCGAATTTTCAACTACCCCTTTACGCGTCGATTAGAAACCAGAGTTTTGTTGCAGGAGCTTAACTTATGGGCATTTCTAATCGACCAGTGTCGATTAGAAATTTGGCCCCCGTTTTGCGTCTGCAATTCCTTAGCTCGCGACTCCCCTTCTTCGCTTTTCATGCGCTTCCGGCGGATTCGAAAGTGCTGTTTTGCTATCGATTAGAAATTTGCAAGTGATGTAAATAAAGCACTTGTGGCAATTTCTAATCGCAGCGATATCGATTAGAATCCCGGCTTTTTCGCGTTCTTTTTGGCCTCGGCAGAGCCGCAATACCGGACACGGCTATGTGCCCCCCTTTCTTTGGCGGCCTGGCGTTTTCCCATTTTGGGAATCGCCGCGCGGCCGAATTTTTTGATTTTTTAAAAACAGCCAATGTTAGCGTGCGGAAGAATCGATTTCAATTGTGGGAAATACGGAACTGGAACTACTAGAACCCCAGGAAGCAGAGGGCGCAGAGCATTGCAGCGCCCGAGACAGCAATTTGCGCGGCGATAACGGCGCCTTAAAGTGGGCCAAAATGCACGGTTTTGACGCTTAAAAAGGCTTATTTTCATGTTCTGCGCGACAGGTCTGGGGAGGCGCCGGCATTCGGGTGCGGGCGCAGCGAGCGAAGGGGAAAACTACCGCGGAGGACGCAGAGGCGCTGAGGAGGCGGAGGCACCACCCCGGAGGGTACGGGGAGGGGGAAGGCAAAGCCTACCGAGAAACTGCAGATTCCTCGGCCAACGGCGGGCCTCGGAATGACAATGCAGGGGAGGGACGGCAAGAGGGTGATGGTGAAGACGTACGCTCAACTGGCCGAGGGAGTGCGCCCGTTGAGGAAGTGATATTGCATTCCCATATGTAGTGTGTCATTTTTGGAGGCATGAATAGCAGCACGTATGGGAGGCGAAGGAAGTATAGGAGGTAAAGGAGAAAACCGATTCGCGGTGATTGGAATGAGAGATCGGAGAGAGCGATGAGTCGAGTGCGGGAATGGGCGAAAAGGGCGGCGGGATTGTTCCGCAGGGAACAAGGAGATAGGGAGATTGCGGAGGAGCTTGAGGCGCACGTGCGGATGCATATTGAGGACAATTTGCGGGCGGGGACGACAGCGGAGGAGGCGCGGCGGGAGGCGCTGATCAAGTTGGGCGGCATGGAGCAAACGAAAGAGGCGGTGCGGAGCCAGCGCGGGATTGGATGGATCGATACGCTGATCCAGGATGTGCGGTTTGGTTTGCGGATGCTGCGGAAGAATCCAGGATTTACGGTGGTTGCGGTGTTGACGCTGGCGCTGGGGATTGGGGCGAACACTGCAATATTCAGCGCCGTGAACGGAATTGTGCTGAAACAATTGCCGTACGCGGATGCTTCGCAGCTTGTTTCGATCGTGGCAATGCGCATGTTTCCCGGTCAACACATCGAAGCCACAATGAACTTTACGCCGGCAGCGTGGGAACAGGTTCGACAGCAAACGCCGGCGATCGCGCAGATGGCCTTTTATGAGAATCAGCAAGGTGCGACATTGACCGGTGGCGGTGTTCCTGAAGTGGTGCCGACGATGCGGGTCTCGGGCGATTTTTTTTCGGTGCTTGGCGCGAAGCCCTTGCTTGGGCGGCCGATTTTGGAGGCAGACACGCAGCCGGGTGCGAAGCCGGTGGCGGTGGTCAGCTATGGGCTTTGGCTCGCGACGTGGAGCGCCGAACCGTCATTGATTGGGCGCACGATAAGTTTGGATGACAAGCCGTACGAGGTAGTCGGCGTGATGCCGCCGGATTGCACCTTTCCGCTTTATACGGGCGTAAGAGGCATTTGGCTGCCGCTGATCGTGCCGCCGGGCGAGGCTGGCGATAAGTCCGTAGATGGAATGGTGCTGGCACGACTGAGAAATGGTGTGGGGATTGAGGGAGTGAATGCGCAATTAAAGACAGTGAGTGCTCGGCTGGCGGGAGACTTCAAGGGAATTGTCACCGGTGGTCATTTTCAGGCAATCGGACTGAAGCGGCGATTCGGCGATCTCGACAGCGAAATGCTGGTGCTGATCGGAGCCGTGGGATTTGTGCTGCTGATCGCGTGCGTGAACGTGAGCGGATTGCTGCTGGCGCGAGGATGGGCGCGGCAGAGGGAAGTGGCGATACGCGAGGCGCTGGGAGCTTCGCGTCTGCGGATCGTTCGGCAATTTTTGACGGAGAGCGTGATTTTGGCGTTTGCGGGCGGCGCGCTTGGATTGGCCTTTTCCGTTTGGGGCGTGCGCGTGCTGCGCACGATTACGCCGGAAGGAATGCAGGAATCGGGAAAGTTTCAGATGGATGCGCATGTGCTGTGGTTCACGGCTGCGGTTTCGCTGCTGACGGGGATTTTGTTTGGATTGGCGCCCGCGATTCAGGCTTCCGCGCGGCGAATCGGCGACACGCTCAAAGAGAATATGGGTGGGTCGCCGGGAGGATATTCGGCACGGCGCACCAGAAAGATGCGGAATGCCCTCGCTATATTCGAGATTGCGATGGCGGTGGTGCTGGTGATCGGTGCCACGCTAGCGGCGCGAAGCCTGGAGAAGCTGACGGCGGTACGATTGGGATTTCGCACGGACCACATCATCACGATGAAAGCAAATTTCAGCAAAACGACCTGTGGAACGGATGAGAGGGGCGAAGGCGCGAGTTGCTGGCTGACGGTTGGCGGAGCGCTCGCCAATGTGCGCGGCGTACCGGGCGTGCAAAGCACGGCGGCCTCGTCGACTTTGCCGATCGAGACATGGTCCGTCGCACCGAACGTGCAGATTGAGGGGCAGGCGAAGGAATTGTCGATGGCCGACAACGATGTGATTGCGGACCGCATCGTGTCACCGGATTATTTTCGTACGCTCGGCATCCGGCTTTTGAGCGGGCGCGAATTTCTTGCCAGCGACAGTGCGGACGCGAGCCGCGTAGCTGTTGTAGATGACTCGTTTGCGCGGAAATATCTCGGCAGTCAACCGCTTGGGCAGCGGATCTCCTATCAAAAAGACGCGAAGGGCAACCCCGAGTGGATGGAGGTTGTGGGCGTGATCAGCGCCGTCCACGACCTGCGAATCGAGGCGGAGCCGCGGCCCGAGATTTACGTTCCATTTGCGCAGGCGAACGTCTTTTGGGGCGCGAACTTCATTGCGCGCACATCAGAAAATCCCACGGTTATGGTCCCCGCTCTGCAAAGGGCGATCTGGTCGGTGGATAAGGAGACGCCGATCACGGACGTGGCCACGATGGAGCAGATCGTGGCCGAGTCGGTGGCTGCGCCAAAGTATCAGACGATGCTGCTGGCGGCGTTTGGCGGGCTCGGATTGTTGCTGGCGATGGTTGGGATTTACGGCGTGATCTCCTATGGAGTGAGCCAAAGAACGCATGAGATTGGGGTACGGATGGCGCTTGGCGCGCACCGAAGCAACATCCTGATGATGGTGATTGGGGAAGGAATGGTGCTGGCTCTGATGGGGATCGCGGCCGGCGTTATTGGGGCGATAGCGCTCGGGCGATTCCTGCAGAGCCTGTTGTTCGAGGTGAAGCCGACCGATCCGGCGACGTTCGTTGGAGTAGCAGTGGCGCTGTTGTTGGTTGCGATGGCGGCGTGCTATGTGCCGGCGCGGCGGGCGATGCGGGTGGATCCGATGGTGGCGCTGAGGCATGAGTGACGAAGGCAATGGCTAGAGGCGAGGTGAGCGGAAACGCGGAGGGCAAGTCAAAGGCTGACCGCCTCGCGCGAACGGCGCGCGTCCCCGCTGAGAAGCGCGGGGCAAAGGCGGTCGCTACGAAGGCCGGGCCGAGAAGCAGTCCTGCAAGCGCTTGACCGTGGTGGAATCCCGTATTAAACTAACCAGTTAGTTGAAGAAAAGAGGCGGTGCGCGGGAGAGTTTGCGGGACGGGTGCGCCCCACCGTCGCGAGCTTGCGGCGGATTTTAAGGCTTTATGACAGTTCGGGCGGGCGGGGCAGAGGGCTGGTAATAAAAGATGGGGCGGGGACGTAAGAAACAAGAGAATCCGGAGACGGCGGCGAGAATCCTGGAGGCGGCGGAGGCGCATTTTGCCGCGCACGGGCTGGCCGGGACGCGGACGGAGGAGATTGCGAGCGCGGCGAAGGTGAACAAGGCGATGCTCTTTTATTATTTCAAGAACAAGAAGCATCTGCACCGCGCCGTGCTGGAAAATCTGTTCCGGCAATTCCGGGAAAGCGTATATGCGCTGCAGAAGAAGGCGGATTCGCCGCGCAAACAGGTTTTAGGGCTGGTGGCCGGGTATTTCGATTTTTTGGCGTCGCACCGGAATTATCCGAAGCTGGTGCAGCGCGAAGCGATGGAAGCGAGCGCAAATTTCAAATGGATTGTGGGCGAATATCTGAACCCGTTTCATTCGGAAGTGATGAAGGCGATCCGGAGCGGGATTGCGGAGGGGGATATTCGGGGCGTCGATCCGGAGCACACGGCTTTTTCGATTTTGGGAATGACGACGTCATATTTTGCGGCGGCGCCGATTTTGAGCAAAATAGCGGGCCGGGATTTGCTGGCGGCGCCTTCCGTGGCGGCGAGGAGGGTGGCGATTTTGGATTTTCTGGAGCATGGGTTGATGGCGGAGCGGTGCAGGTCAGCGGCGGGATGAGGATGGCGGCCAGTTGCTGAGGAATAGGGCGAACGCAATCGCGAAGACGCCCACCGAGAGGGCGTAAAGTCGCGCGCAACCCTTCGGTGCCTCAGGGTCACGACGGTGGCCGCTGCAGCAACGGCGAAGGCAAAGGGCAACGGCGACAGCGCCCGACTAAAAAGCGAGTCGGCCGCTACAGGAGAAAGGCCGAAGTTTTACCAATTTGAAGGAGAAGCGATTCGATGACGGGGAAAAAGTTTTTTCGATTGATCGCGATCATCTTTGTGATTGTGGTGGTGGTGTATTACTTCACGACGCCGCACGGATCGGCTTTGCCCATTACCGGAGTGGTGGATGGGAACGAAGTGATCGTGAGCCCGCAGATCACCGGGCGCATTGTGAAGCTGACGGTGGATGAAGGGTCGCAGGTGAAAAAGGGCGACCTGATCGCGGAGCTCGATCCGAAGGAGCTGCAGGCGAACCTGGAGGCGGCGCAGGCGAATGTGACCAGCCTGGAAGCGCAGGTGAACGCCGCGAACCACAACTACACATGGATCAACGACCAGACCGGGGCGGCGATCGAGCAGGCGAAGGCGCGAGTGACATCGAGCGACTCGCAACTGCAGCAGGCGGAAGCGCAGCTGGCGCTGAACCAATCGGACCTGGCGCGCATGCAGGAGCTTTACAACAAGAAGGAAGTCTCGGCGCAGGACTACGATCACTCGGTGACGGCCGTGCAGATGGCGGAAGCGAACGTGAACGCGCTGAAACAGTCTTCGCAGGCGGAAGCGGCAGCGCTGAATGAAGCGCAGGCGAACCGCAAACAAGTGGACGTGCGGCAGAGCGACATCACTGCGACGATAGCGCAGCTGGAGCAAGCGCGGGCCGATGCGGCGCAAGTGGCTGCGCAACTGAGCTACACCAAGATTTATGCGCCGAGCGACGGGGTGGTTTCGGTGCGAGTGGCCAAGCAGGGCGAAGTGGTGGCGGAGGGTTCGCCGATCGTGGTGCTGGTGGATATCAATGACCTTTGGGTGCGTGCGGACGTGGAAGAGACGTACATCGACGATGTGTGGTTCGGGCAGACGCTGGATGTGAGATTGCCTTCGGGCGACATTCTGAAAGGCAAAGTATTTTTCAAGGACGTGGAGAACGGGTTTGCGACAGAACGAGACGTGAGCCGGACGAAGCGAGATATCAGAACGTTTGCGATCAAGGTATCGCTGCCGCCGGACGACGGGCGGTTGTTCATGGGAATGACGGCGACAGTGCTGCTGCCGGTACCGCAGCAGGGGAACTGGTTTACGCGGATGTGGAGACGGACGTGAGCGCTTCGGCACAGGCGGCGGTAAATACGATCGACGTTCAGCATCTGGTGAAAAAGTTCGGGGAGCTGGTGGCGGTGAACGACATCAGCTTTCAGGTCCATCACGGCGAGATTTTCGGGCTGCTGGGCCCGAACGGGGCGGGGAAAACGACGCTGATCCGGATGATGACGACGTTGACGCCGCCGACTTCGGGAACGGCGATGGTGGCGGGGCATGACATCGTGAAAGATCCGGACGGCGTGAGGCATTCGATCGGAGTGATCCCGCAGGCTTTTACATCTGATCCGGAGCTGACGGCATACGAGAACATGCTGCTGCACGCGAAGCTCTACGGAGTGCCGGCGGACAGGAGAGAGGAGCTGATCGACGAGCTGCTGGCTTCGGTGAATCTGACGAGATTTCGCGATGCGTTTGTGAAGACGTTTTCGGGCGGGATGCGGCGGCGCATGGAGATCGCGCGCGGGCTGGTGCATTCGCCGAAGGTGCTGTTTCTGGATGAGCCGACGACGGGGCTCGATCCAGTCTCGCGGACGAACGTGTGGGAAATGATACGGTCGCTGCGAGACCGGTCTGACCTGACGATTTTGCTGACGACGCACTACATGGAAGAGGCGGACAAGCTGTGCGAACGGATCGCGATCGTGGATCACGGGAGGCTTGCGGCGCTGGACACGCCGACGCGGTTGAAAGAGGGAGTGCCGGGAACGGATACGGTGGAGGCGGAATTCGCGGATGCGCCGAAGGATTGGGCGGAGCAGCTGCGCGCGTTGCCGCACGTGGCGAATGTGGCGGAGCGCGACGGAATGGTGCACATCGGGTCGAACGAAGGGCCGGCGACGGTGGCGGCGCTGATGGACCTGGCGCGGTCAAAAGGCGTGACGGTGAAGCGCGTGACGGTGCAAGGGACGACGCTGGATGATGTGTTCGTGCATTACACGGGAAGCGAACTGCGGGATACGACGCAGCGCGGGGCGCTGGATATTAGTCATTTGTATAAATAGGGATTGCAACGGAGACGCAGAGGAAGGAAGACGGAGGCAAAGAAGGAAATACCGGGCTAACGCGGGTGAAGAAGAGCTGCAGATCCTTCGGGTCGCGGCCGCCGCTGAGGATGACAACGTGGGTGGAAGTTTCACGAGTTGCTGAATAACGAGATTTGCCGCAGACGCAGAGAAGGCCCGCAGAGGGCGAGCGCTGTGGGTTTGGAACACGGGATTAGGAGTTGGGGAGATGAAATTTTATCGAGTCTGGGCGCTGATTGAACGGGATTTGCGGAAGTTCTTTCGCAGCCCCGCGCTGATGATGGTGTCTATGATTTTTCCGCTGGTGCAGCTGATCGTGCTGGGCTACGCGTTCGGGGGAAAGATCAGGAATGCGCCGGTGGCGTTTGTGGACCTGGATCATTCGGTGGAGTCGCGCCAGGTGCGCGAGATGTTTGACGCGGTGGCGGCGGGGCCGAAGACGTTTCGGATCGTGGACTATGACAACCTGCCGGACGCGGTGAAGGATTTGCGCGCGGGGTTCGTGAAGGGTGTGGTGGAAATACCGCACGATTTTTCGCAGCGGTATTTCGAGAAAGACCGGCCGCGGATTTCGTTCAGCGAAGACAACACGGACCAGTTCATTTCGAGCTCGCTGGAATCGGAGCTGCAGGGGATGGTGGACCAGTTGAACGCGCCGGCGGTGAGTTCGCCGCTGAACCAGAAAGTGGCGCTGGACGTGGTGGAAGTGTATCCGTACATCGAGTACGCGAAGTATTTGCTGGCGGGAGCGGTGACGCTGGGGATTTTTTCGGTGGCGATGATCGGCGGCGGGATTACGTTTATCGACGATAAGTCGCGGGGGCTGCATGAGGGATATTTGGTGACGCCGATTCACAAATCGGAGCTGGTGTTTGGATTGATCGGCGCGGGGGCGATCAAGGGATTGATGGCGGGCATGTGCCTGGCGATCATCGGCGGGCTGATGGTGGGGATTCCGCGGATGTGGGACCCGATACGGCTGGTGTACATCGCGTTCGTGGTGTTTGCGGCGTCGCTGGCGATGATGAGCTTCATGTTTCTGCTGATGGTGCGCGTGTCGGACCCGCTGGTGCCGCGCGCAATATTCGGAGTGCTGAACACGCTGCTGTATTTTCCTTCGGGCGCCGTCTATCCCATTGAGGCGTTTCCCTCGTGGCTGCGATGGATCGCGACGATCGACCCACTGACGTATATCGTGCACGCGCTGCAAAATCTTTCGTTGAAGAATACCGGTATTGAAGGAATTTACAGCGACGTGATAATTTTGTTGTTGATCGCGGCCGGGATGACGGCTGGTTGCGTCGCGCTGTTTCAGCGGCAGCTGTGAAGGCTAGAACCACAAATGACGATTTTTGACGCTCCTCCGATAAAGCCGCCCTGGAAGTACCGAAGATTGGCTATTGCGGTGGGCGCGGGAGTGGTGATCGCGGCAATAACGATCGCGGTCCTTTTGCGTTTTCACACGGAGCGCAACACGGTGCGCCGGTTCATGACGGCGGTGGCGGACGGGAATTTCGAGCAGGCGTATCAAATCTGGAAGCCTTCGGCTTCGTATACGCTCCAGGATTTTATGGAGGATTGGGGACCAAATGGGTATTACGGCCCGGTGAAGAGTTTTACGATCGATAATCACCTGACGCAGAAGCAGGGCAGCGTGGTTTCGATCACGGTGGATGTGAGTCCTTACCGGCCGTTTCCGACGGACGACGATCCTATCAAGCAGAGCAAGACGAAAACGGTGCAGCTCTGGGTGCGGTTCAGCGACCAATCGATGAGTTTTCCGCCGGATTAGGCGAAAGCGCCATCTCTGGAGGGACCAGGGCGGGGAGGAGAGGAAGCGATGATCTGCTACAAGGGAGGCGGTCACTCGACCGGATTCAGAGCTTCCGTAGGATTGCCGCCGAGGCATCGCCACTGGACCGAGACTACTGATATTTTCCCGCGCACCGACGGGGTTGGGCCGAAAGATGGAGGATTACCCAAGCCACCCGATCCGTGGACGCGCTTCAAGAGGTGGGTGAGTTACTACCGGCGCTGGCTTACCGGTACGTTACGCTAAATTCCAGTCCGATAGAGCGATCAGGCAAACGATCGCCGCGACGGCTACTGCTCTTCGATGCGGGCTTCGTCGACGAGCATGACGGGGATATCGTCGCGGATGGGGTAAACGCGACGGCACGTAGGACACTTCAGGCCTTTTTCGTCCGCGGTGATTTTCACGGGCGTCTTGCAGAGGGGACAGACAAGCAAATCGAGCAGTTGTTGCGAAACCGCCATTTCTTCTCCCGGCATTTTCCGCTAGCCGAAAATCTTATACTAATTGGAACGCTTTCAACGTAAGTTTTCCGCGCCACTCGGCGCCCGAAGC
>Ga0335073_10000097_pt1 | contig 97400 bp, 91 predicted proteins | sample Lox_Sample_22_FD_207093 | JGI IMG/M metagenome (GOLD analysis project Ga0335073, IMG submission 207093) | Soil microbial communities from Loxahatchee National Wildlife Refuge, Florida, United States - Lox_Sample_2.2 | ecosystem: Environmental > Terrestrial > Soil > Wetlands | place: USA...
GTCTATATCGGCTTCGACCAGTTCGCGGCGCAAAGCGCGCCGAAGCCCGCGCCGGTGGCCAAGCATAGGCGGACGGCCAAGCCCAATCCGAACGCCCCGACGGGCTAAAGCGAAGTTGTTTCAGGCGGCAAAGCGGTCAGTTGAATTTGCTTTTGACGTCTTCGATGCCGCGCGCCAGGAGGTCCTCGGCGACCTTGCCCTTCGCCGATACCGAAAGAATGCGTTCCGCGGCGGCCACCGCGGCATCGGCCGCGGCCGACTTCACGTCGGCGAGCGCCTGCGCCTCGGCCTGAGCAATTTTCGTTTCCGCCATCTTGGTGCGACGGGCGACGAATTCTTCCATCCGGGTCTTGGCTTCGGCAGCAAGCCGTTCGGCCTCCGCCTTGGCGCTTTCGATGATCGCGGCGGCTTCGGTCTCGGCCTCGCGGCCCTTGCGCTCGAACTCGGTCAATAGCGCTTGCGCCTCTTCGCGCAGCTTCTTCGCCTCATCGAGCTCGGACTTGATGCGAGCCCGCCGCGCATCGAGGCTGTCGAACACCTTGCGGTGCACGCCGAGATAGGCGAGGAGGGCGAGAAAGCAGAGGAAGCCAAAGGCGACCCAGTTTTCGGTTTCCATCATGGCCGTTCTCAGTGTTTGCCGGCGTCGAGCGCGGCGGCGACGTCCCGGTCGGCCGGCGCCTTGCCGATCAGCCGTTCGACGATGGCGGCCGCGGTCTCCGCTGCAATGGACCGCACATTGCCCATGGCCGAGCTGCGGGTCGCCGAGATTTGCTGCTCTGCCGCCGTCAGCCGCTCGTGGAGCTTGGCCTCGAGCTGCTTTTGCGTCGCCTCCGCGTGGGCCGCCTGCTTGTCGCGTGTCGAGTTTGCAATCGACTGGGCGCGGCTTCGCGCATCGGCCAGCGACTGCTCATAGGCCGCATGCGCCGCGTTCGACTGCTCCTTCAGCCGTTCCGCGGCCGCCAGATCGTCGTCGATCAGCTTGCTGCGCTCCGCGAAGATGGCGCCGATGCGCGGCAGCGCGATCCGCGACATCAGTGCATAGAGCAGCACGAAGCTGACAGCCAGCCAGAGCAACTGCGACGGGAAATGCTCCGACTGAAACGGCGGAAAAGCACTATGCCCGGCGGGCTGTTCGGTATGGGCGATCGGTTCGGCCATGACTTTCCCTTAAAGCCTGCTGCCTCGAGCCTGCGGCTGTGACGAAGCTCAAAGCCCGAACAGCAGCAACAGCGCGATCAGCAGCGAGAAGATGCCGAGCGCTTCGGTAATGGCGAACCCGAAGATCAGGTTGCCGAACTGGCCTTGCGCGGCCGACGGATTGCGCAGCGCGGCGGCGAGATAGTTGCCGAAAATGATGCCTACGCCGACGCCCGCACCGCCCATGCCGATACAGGCAATGCCAGCCCCGATATATTTCGCAGCAACCGGATCCATGTGACAACTCCCTTTCGCGTTTGAAGAACCCGGACCGTCAGTGGCCCGGGTGAATCGCATCGTTGAGATAGATGCAAGTGAGAATGGCGAAGACATAGGCCTGCAGGAACGCCACCAGGAATTCCAGCGCGGTCAGCATGACCACCATGATGAACGGCAGCGCGGCGCCGAACCAGCCGAGAATGCCGGCGCCGGCCAGCATGATGATGAAGCCGGCGAAGACCTGCAGCGTGATGTGGCCGGCCAGCATGTTGGCGAACAAACGCACCGAGTGTGAAACCGGGCGCGAAAGGAACGAGAGAATTTCGATGAGCACGATGGCCGGCAGGATCGCCTTCGGCACGCCCTTGGGCACGAACAGGTTCAAAAAGTGCAGGCCGTTGCGATAGAAGCCGTAGCCGACGACGATGAAGAAGACGAGCAGCGCCAGCGTCGCGGTCACGATGAGCTGGCTCGTCACCGTAAAGGAAAACGGGATGAGCCCGATCAAGTTCGCGAACAAGACGAACATGAACAGCGTGAACACGAATGGGAAGAACTTCATGCCCTCGGTGCCGGCCGAAGCCTTCACCGTATCGGCGACGAATTCGTAGGACAGTTCCGCGATCGATTGCAGCCGGCCGGGCACCACCGCGCGCGACATCGTCGCTCCGATGAGGAGTAACGACACCGCGCCGACAATGATGAACATGTACAGCGCTGAATTCGTAAACGCGAAATCGTGCCCATTGAGGGTGCCCAGGGGCACCAAATTCCTGATCTGAAACTGATGGATAGGATCGACCTGCATGGTCCGCGTCGCCGCCTTGAGCTTCCAGCCTATTTGTCGTTCGGCGCTGCTGCGCCCTGAATCTATTCGTTCCGGTTGCGCCGGCCGTCGAGTGAGTTGCTCGCGACAACCCCCGCCGAGCGCATTACGTTGAGCACGCCCGCCGCGAAGCCCAGCAGGAGCAAGACCGTCAATCCCCACGGCTGCGTGCCGAACCAGCGGTCGATCAGCCAGCCGAGGCCGGCGCCGACCACAACACCTGCAACGAGTTCGCTGGAGAGCCGAAAGCCCTTGGCGTAGCCGGATGCAGTTGTCGCCCGTTCCGCTTCAGAACTTTCAGAAGGCCGGCCGGCCCTGCGTATTTGGCCGAGACCTTCATTGAGCCGCTGCAGCCTCGCGGAGAGAGCTTCGTCGGTTTGCTCTTTGCCCCGATCGCCGTTTTCGCGTGCGTCGCTCATGGTCCCGACATTCGGTCCCGACACTCGCGGCGTTCAGCAACGGCAGCGCGCGCGCCCCTTGAAGCCGCGCGGACCATACTGACTGGGTTTCGGCAAGTCAAGAACGGTGGACCTCTACTAAAGTATTGAAACAACAATGGAACTTAGCTGTGCACAAGACTTTCGCGGACGCCAAATTGTCGCCGGCGAAGTCCGCTACCAAGTTTCACAGGACGTTCTAAGATCGCGCCTGTTCCGGATCGCGTTTGAGGTCGAGATGATGATCTTAAAAAGGGCCGCCACCGTCAGTTTCCCCGCCACCGCAGTCATGAGCGCAATCATGAGCGCAGGCCTGATTGCGGCCGTGGTGCCCATGGTGTCCATGGCGTCCGGGCTGGCGCCGGCATGGGCCGATGAGGCGCTGCCGGACAGCGCCGGCGGCCGTTACATTTTCAACAAGACCGTCGAGGGTGTGGTGCGGCTCGACACCCAGACCGGCGAAGTCGCGCTGTGCAGCCAGCGAACCGTGGGCTGGGCCTGTACCGCGGCGCCCGAGGATCGCGCCTTGCTGGAAGCCGAGATCTCGCGGCTGCGCGCCGAGAACGCCGCGCTGAAGAAAGATATTCTCGCGCGCGGCCTGCCGCTGCCGCAGGGCATCATGCCCGAGCCGCCAGAGGCCCAAAACAATCCGGCACGAAGCCAGACGTCGCAAAACACCATTACGGTGCCGCTGCCGAGCGATGCCGATATCGACCGCGTGACCGCCTTTGCCAACCGCATGTGGCATCGCTTCAAGGACATGGTCGAGCACGCGCAGCAACAGATCCAGCAGCAGATATTCAATAAGAGCTAGCGCATGATCCCGAAAAGTGGGTACCGGCGTTCGGACAAGATCATGCGCAATTAGAAAGCTCCGGCTTTGAGCAAATTATCGGCCGTCACGACCACACGCGTTGAAACCGTCGCGACCGCAGTCTTGACCGTGGCTACGTCGGGCGAAGGCTTCTTTGAAATCACGCGCGACGCCAAAGTCTTTCTCGCATCCGCCAAGGCGCGTGACGGTACATTGCTGCTTTATCTCAAGCACACCTCGGCTTCGCTGGTGATCCAGGAAAACGCCGACGCCGATGTGCGCACCGATCTGGCGATGGCGCTCAGGCGGCTCGCTCCGGCACATGCCGGCTACGTTCACGAGGTCGAGGGGCCGGACGACATGCCGGCGCATATCAAATCCATGCTCAACGGCGTGTCGCTGCAGGTTCCGGTCGGAGGCGGTGAACTCCAACTCGGCACCTGGCAAGGCATCTATGTCGCCGAGCATCGCGTCGAGCCGCACCGGCGCGAGGTGATTTTGCAGTTTCTCGGCGGCTGCGCTTAGCGGGATACCGATTGGCCGTGCGCAAAGACGCAAATTCAGGCTATTATGGAGTTTATGCGATTTGCACATTGCTGGTTTGACGGAAGCGGCCGTGGCGCAGCGGCCGGGTTCCCATAGATGCCACTGATCCGCCGGGCCGGGTGCTCGCTGGAATGCGCCGGCCGGTGCAATGCAGCCGGTGTAATGCATAGGGATTGCGGCTTTGGATCGTTTCGTCGGAATGGCTGTGTTCGCCAAGGTGGTGGATTCCGCAAGCTTTGCCGCGGCGGCGCGGCATTTCGGCATGTCGCCGGCCATGGTCAGCAAGCACGTCCAGACGCTGGAAGACCGTCTCGGCGTGCGTCTTCTCAACCGCACCACGCGGCGCGTCAGCCCGACCGAGGCAGGTCAGGAATATTATGAACGCGCCGTGCGCATCCTGGCCGAAATGGAGGATGCGGAAACGGCGGCCGGCGACATGCAGACCTCGCCGCGCGGGCAATTGCGCGTGACTGCGCCGGTCTCGTTCGGCACCCACCGCCTCGCACCCGCGGTGGCCGACTATCTGGTCAATTATCCGGACGTGTCGATCGATCTCAATCTTGAAGATCCTTACGTCGATCTGGTCGAGAAGCGCTTCGATCTCGGCATTCGCTTCGGTCATCTCGAAAATTCAAGCCTGATCGCGCGCAAGCTGTTCACGCTCGAGATCATTCTTTGCGCCTCGCCGATCTACCTGGAAAAGAACGGCACGCCGCATAAGCCGGCCGATCTCGCCAAGCACAGATGCCTGATCTACACCCACGCCGCGCCGCTCAAGCTCTGGAGCTTTATCGACAGCAACGGCAAGGAAGAGGTTGCCAACGTTTCGGGACGTTTCCAGGCCAATAGCGGCGACGTGCTGTTGCCGCCGGCGTTGCGCGGCTGCGGTCTCTTGCTGGCGCCGGATTATCTCGTCGAGGATCACCTCAAAGCCGGCCGCCTCGTTCGCATCATGACGGACTACAGGACGCATGAGACGCCGGTCTATGCCGTCTATCCAAGCCGCAATCCGTCGGCCAAAACCAGAACCTTCATCGATTTTCTCGCGGCGCGCTTCGGCCGCTCGAACGGGGCCGATCGCAGCGATATCAGGACCGACGGCCGCGCGGCTCCGCCGCCGGATGTGCTGGTCGCCAAGGCGACAGCGCAAAAGGAAACGCTGGCGAGCTGATACGCGCTTGCGCTGTCATTTCTTTCAATATCGGCGATTATGGAGGACGGTATTCGTGCCGCTTCCGCTCATTGGCGCGGAACGTGTGCGCAACTTCGGCAGCCGCGAGAAGTGAAGCGCGGCGGTGCAGCGTCTTGCGCCGCACCGCGCGCCGCGACAACGTTATGTTCTTACCGGTTCGGCCAGCAACGCTTGCCTTCAGGGCCGAGATGATAGCCGACCGGGCAGGCGCGGTTCACGGCAAACGGATGGCAGCGTCCGCCCGGGCCGCGCCAAAATCCGGGGCCGCATCTTTCGGCGACCTTGACGATGAGGCTCGAAGAATCAGCCATGGGGGCCGGCGTGAAGCCGGCGCTGGCGGCGCTTGCGGCACCGACGATGATGGCTGCACTCAATAGCATTGTTCTGATCATGTGAGTTCCTTACCGAAACTGTCGCCCCCGGCGGTTGTCGCCTTTGACACCGGGCGAGTGTCAAATAAAGCCTTGGCAATGAACCATGCCTGAACGGCGCAGGCGATGATGGTAATCGGCGGTGATTGCAATTGGCGCGTATCGGGATAGGCGGTAACATGATGCGTGAGCCCGCGTGGCGAAGTGGGGCGTGATTGTGAGTGAGCCTGAATTTCATCGTTTGTTGATTGCTGACGATCATCCGCTGTTCCGCGGTGCGTTGCGCGAAGCGGTCAACGGATTGTTCGACCGCGCGGATATCGCCGAAGCCGGCACCTTCGAGGAGGTGACCGACTTTCTCGAGCGCGGCGGCGATGTCGATCTGATTTTGCTCGATCTGCGCATGCCCGGCGTACGCGGCTTTTCCGGACTGATGTATCTGCGCGCGCAATATCCGAGCCTGCCGATCGTCGTGGTCTCGGCCAATGACGATCCGGCGGTGATCCGCCGTTGCATGGAATTCGGCGCATCGGGCTTCATTCCCAAGACGCTCGGCGTCGATGCGTTGCGACTGGCGGTGGCGCATGTGCTGCGCGGCGAAGTGTGGACGCCGCCCGATGTCGATTTGCAGCGCGACGCCGACACCGAGAGCGCAGCCGTCATCGCCAGGCTCGCCACGCTGACGCCGCAGCAGGTGCGCGTCCTGATGATGCTCTCAGGCGGCCTCCTCAACAAGCAGATCGCCTACGAGCTCGGCGTGTCGGAGGCGACAGTGAAGGCGCACGTCTCCGCCATCCTGCAAAAGCTCGGCGTCGAGAGCCGGACCCAAGCCGTCATCGCCGCCGGCAAGATCGAAGCCGGCCAATGGCCGCAAATGCCGACGTAATGAGTGCCGGCGAAGGAAGCCCGGCGTCATCGGGCGACTTGATGACGCCAGGCGATGTCGGGCTTCACCACATTCATGAGATGCCGGCATTCATGCCGAACATGCCCATCTGCTGATTGATCTGCGCCTGATAGAGCGAGATCGCCAGCGCCAGCGCCGAGCTGTTCGCCGTTGCGCCGCTCGAGGACGAATCCGAACTGCCGGATGTGCTGCTGCTGGCGCCTTGCAGCAGCGCCAGCAGCGCGTCCTGCGCGGTATTGCCGGAGGCGCTCAAGCTTGACGAGGCGCTGTCATTGTTCAACAGCGCCAGCAGGGCATCCTGCGCGGAGTTGCCGCTGCTTGCCGTGCTCGACTGCGAATTCAGCTCCTGCAGCAGGACCGAGATCGCATCTTGCGCCGTGTCGCCGGAGCTGGACGTCGTCGTCGCGCTATCCGCCGTACTTGACGTTGAATCCGTCGACGAAGATGTCGTTGACGCGGTATCCGATGAAGACGTCGTCGCTGCGGTCGATGATGACGACGAGCTGGAATCGGCCGCGCCGGCGCAGCCATCCATGGGCGGGCCTGATGGCGGCGGTCCGGGCGGCGGCATCAATTGCGAGAGTTCCTGGCTGAACTGCTGCTCGCTGACGCTGCCGGTATTGTCGGGATCGAGCTTGGCATAGAGCGCATCCGCGGCTTCCGTCGTTCCGCCGGCATTGGTGACGGCCTGCTCAAGCTCAGATTTGCTGATCGAGCCGTCGCCATCGGTGTCGATGTCCGAGAACAGGTTTTGCGCCAGCGCGTTGCCGGGATCGCTCGCCGTCGAATCCGTGCTGTTTGACGATGACGCGCCGCTGTTGTCGGTCAAGGACGCCGGCCAGCCCTGCGCCTGAAATCCCAGCATCTGCGACTGCATCGCGCTGCTGAACGGCGGGCCTGCCAAGGCGCCGACGAATTGCTGCTGGCTGACGCTGCCGGTATTGTTTGGATCGAGATCGGAATAGAGCGCGTCCGCCGCCTGCGTAGTGCCGCCGGCATTGGTGACCGCCTGTTCGAGTTCGGACTCGGTGATGGAGCCGGAACCGCTGGTATCGATCTGATTGAACAGATTCTGATATTGCTGGATGGAATAGGGATTATAACCACTCACGCCACTGACGCTGCTCATAACACTCTCCAGGCTTTGCAGTCGAACGGGCGTCGGCCGATGTCGGCGCCGTCGAGCATACAGACGCCCGAGCATCGCGCGTGCCATCTCGGCAAGAGAAGAAATTGTCGTTTGATTCCGGCGCGACATTTCCGGCGCGTTTCCTGAGTGTTTCTGATTGTTGCTGCCGGCGTGCAGTTTTTCGCCGGTGCCGGGAATTATTGGCCGCTTGGGCGGGAAAGTTTTGCCGCATCTGCGCCGTCCCGCGGCAGCGTGACCTGGGCGACGAGCCCGCGGGGGCTGCGGTCGCGCAGCGCCAGCGTGCCGCCATGGGCTTCGATCACGGTTCGCGCGATCGACAGGCCGAGGCCAAAGCCGCTCTGGCCGTTCATGCCGCGCGCGGCGTCGCCGCGCACGAACGGCTTGAACATCGCCTCCTTGTCGGCTTCGGCAATGCCCGGCCCGTCGTCTTCGATGGCGATCGTCACCACCGACAAAGCCAACGTGACGCCCACATCGGTCTTGCCGCCGTGGCGGACCGCATTGTCGATCAGGTTGGTGATCGCGCGGTGCAATTCCTCGGCATAGGCCCGAATCACCACATGGTCGGGACCGTCATAGCTGACATCGTGGCCGGTATCGGCGAACTGGTCGCAAATCGTTTGCAGGCTGGTCGCGAGATCGATCGTCGTCGTCGCCTCGCGCCGCCGCCCGTCGCGCAGGAAATAGAGCACGCTCTCGACCATCGCCCCCATTTGCGAAAGTTCCTCGAGCATCTGGCTGCGCGCCGCTTCGTCCTCGATGAATTCGCAGCGCAGCCGCAAGCGCGTGATTGGCGTACGCAGATCGTGGCTGACCGCGGCCAGCATCTGCGTGCGGTCGTCGATCAGGCTTCTAATGCGCTCGCGCATGCGGTTGAGCGCGCGCGCCGCGGCGCGCACTTCATAAGGGCCGCGTTCCGGCAACAACGCGATCTCGCCGTTGGGATCGAAATTTTCCGCCGCCCAGGCGAACCGGCGCAGCGGGCCGACAAGGCCCCATGCCGCCCATAGGCCGAGAAGCGTGACGCTGAGCGCGACGGCCATCAGCGTGATCGCGATGGGGCTGCCGAAGGCCGGCGGCGCCGGCATCGGCAGCAGCCGGGCGGTCACGACCGCACCGTCCTTGAAGCGGACGGCGATGGCATGCGGGGCGGCGGGGCCGCCCGGCGTTTCCGCACCTATGCTCGCGACGTGAAAGTCCGGGCCAAGCCGGTGCGCCAGCCCGGCGACTTCCCTGCCGGCGGGCGGGGCGTCGGCCGGCCTGTCGATCGCGGCGTCTTGCGCGTCCGGCCATCGATCCGCGCGCGCCAGATCGAGGCGCGGGAAGGTCCTGTTCATCTGAGCGATCAGCGTCTCCCGCGCCGGCGCGGGAGTGGCGGCGACCAGTTCGATCAGCGTCGCCAGTTCATCGCGCTCGGCTTGTGGCGGCGGCCCGTGGCGGGTGAGAAAGAACGCCGTCGTCAGCACGACATGGATCAGCACTACCGACGCGACAATAATGATCGCGATCTGGCCGCTGATGTGGCCCGGCATGAACGCGCGAAGCTTGGCGTGCATGCGCCTCACACCGCCTCGACCGTCGGCGCAAACAGGTAGCCGCCGGAGCGTACCGTCTTGATGACCTCGGGATCGCGCAGGTCGCGCTCGATCTTGCGGCGCAGCCGGCTGATCAGGACGTCGATGCTGCGGCTGAGCGAGCCCGCGGCGCGCGCTTGGGTCAGGTCGAGCAGTTGATCGCGCGACAGGACGCGTCCGGCGCGCTCGCACATCACCTGCAGCAGGCAGAACTCGGCGCCGGTGAGCATGATCCGCGTCCCGTTGGGATCTTTCAGCTCGCGCAGCACACAATCGATTTGCCAGCCCATGAAAGAGAGCTTCCGCGCACGGTGCTCGATGCTTTGCGTGCTCGCCGACACGCGGCGCAGCACCGAGCGGATGCGCGCCAGAAGCTCGCGTGGATTGAACGGCTTGGTGAGATAATCGTCGGCGCCGATTTCGAGTCCGACGATGCGGTCGATCTCGTCACCCTTCGCCGTGAGCATGATGACGGGCACGGCCGAACGTGTCCGCAGGCGGCGGCACAGGCTCAAGCCGTCCTCGCCGGGCAGCATCAGATCGAGCACGATCAGGTCGATGCGGCTGTCTTCAAGAAGACGATCCAGGTTGCGGCCGTCCGGGGCGACCGAAACGTGGAAATCGCTGCTGCGCAGATAACGGCTGACCAGGCGGCTGATTTCGGCGTCGTCTTCAACGACGAGAATGTGCGGCGAAGCGTTCATGCGATCTCATAAGCTTGCGACGGGCGCGCGTCGAAAAGATTTGTTTCTGGATGTTTCCAGGGCTGACTCGGCAATACAAGGAAACAAGTTTGGGCGGCACTGGCAAGCATCTGTTAATTGCGCTGCCGTCAATTAGAGCGCAGCAAAGACGACCCGAGGTGCCCCGTGACTTCGATATCATCGATCGGCAGCTATCAGCCGCAATCGCCCTTGGACGCACTCGAGAACGAATTATCGTCGGAAGTGTCGGACGGCACGATCAGTTCCTCCGACGAGAGCGCCTTGAGCACGGCGCTCACCGGCATCAATAGCAGCTTGCAAAGCGATGCCTCCTCGTCGGCATCCTCGCCCGGCGATATCAAGTCGAAGATCAACGACCTGATCGAGCAGCAGGTGCAGAACGGCACGCTGACAAGCAGCCAGGCGACCGAGCTGCAGAATATTTTTTCCAACACGTTCTCACAAGGCGGGCCCAGTGGCGGCGGACCGGGCGGGCCCGGAGGGCCGGGAGGCCCCGGCGGCCCCGGCGGTCCGGGTGGTTTCGGCGCTTCGGGCAGCAGCGGCGGCTCCAGTTCCAGCAGCGACGGCTCTTCGAGCGATTCGTCAGCCTCGAGCGCGCTGGAGGATCTCTTGAAATTCCTCAAGGAAGCGACGTCGACGACGACCGGCTACGATTCGAGCGGCCAGACCAACACCGCCACGTCAACGTCGGTGCTCAATTATCAGAGTTGAGTTAGAGCGGGTTCACGACCGTCGCCCCCAAGCCGTCCGTCGTGAACGTGCTCTAAAATGGTGACGCCACGGCCCGCGACTGCCGTGGCGTCATCATGCATCCCCAATGTAAGCGCGCTATTCAGCCGCCACCCGCTGCACCCGCCACTGCGCGATCAGCGCGCGCAGCGATGCCGGCTTCACCGGCTTGTTGAGGACGTGAACGCCTTGAACGCGCGCTTCCTCACGGACGTGGCGCGAACCGTCGGCCGTGATCAGGATCGCCGGAACATGGCGGCCGAGCCGGCGACGCAGCTCGGCGATGGCGCCGATGCCGTTGCCGTCGTCGAGGTGATAGTCGACCAGAAGCCCATCGGGTTCGGTGCCGCTCGCATTGATCGCGGCCAGGGCTTCGACGAGGTTGGGTGCCGTCAGCGTGCGGCAGTTCCAGCCGCTGAGCAGCGTTTCCATGCCGTCGAGGATCGCGCGCTCGTTGTCGATGCACAGCACCACCGTGCCGTCGAGCCGCCCAAGGTTGGGACGCGGCGTCACGCGCGGTTTTGGTGCGGTGATGCTGGTGCTTGCACGCGGCACTTCGATGGAGAAGCGCGAACCGTGTCCTGCGCCGGATTTCGACCCTTGGCCGGCATTCGAACGCAGCTTGACTTCGCAATCGAGCACGCGCGCGATGCGCTCGACGATCGAGAGCCCAAGCCCGACGCCGCGTGCGACGCGCGCGCCCTGGTCGAGCCGGTGGAATTCCTTGAATACGGCGCGGCGCTTGGCTTGCGGAATGCCGATGCCGGTGTCGTTCACTTCGATGCGCAATTTGCCGTCGCGGCGGCGGCAGCCGACCAGCACACGGCCCTCGGGCGTGTATTTGATCGCATTCGAGATCAGATTTTGCAGGAGCCGCCGCAACAGCCGACGGTCCGAGCGCACCGTGACGCCGCAAGGCACAAAAACGAGCTTCAGGCCCTTGGCGCGCGCGATCGGCGCGAATTCGACCTCGAGGCGGTGCAACAGATCATCGATGCGGAAATTGGCGAATTCCGGCTTCATCGCGCCGGTATCGAGCCGTGAAATGTCGAGAAGCGCGGTGAAAATCTCCTCGACCGCTTCGAGCGAGGCGTCGATATTCTGCACCAGGTCGGACTCCTCGCCGGCGCGCTGCCGTTCGATCAGGCTCGTCACGTAAAGCCGCGCCGCGTTGAGCGGCTGCAGGATGTCATGGCTCGCCGCGGCGACGAAACGGGTCTTCGATACATTGGCCTCGTCGGCTTCGGCCTTGGCGCGCTCCAGTTCGGCATTGAGCCGCGTCAGCTCCCCGGTGCGCTCGCGAACGCGCCGCTCCAAGGTCGCATTGGCGCGCTCCAGCGCTTCGGCCGCCTTCACGCTCGGTGTGATGTCGGTGAAGGTCGCCACCAGGCCGCCATGCGGCATGCGGTTGGTGCGCACCTCGACGACCAGGCCGCGGCCGGCGAAGCGCTCGAGGAACGGCTCGTCCTCCGACGTATAGTGAGCGATGCGCTCGGCGACGAATTCGTCGGCGTCCTTGCCGTTGCGCTCGGCATGCTGGGCGATATGGCGGAGGATTTCGCCGAGCGCGATGCCGACGCGGGTGAGGCCGTGCGGCAGATCGAAAATCTCGCCGAACTGCCGGTTCCAGCACACCAGCGTCAGTTCCTTGTCGAGCACCGCAATGCCCTGGCGCACGTGATCGAGCGCGGTCTGCAGCACTTCGCGGTTGTAATGGATCGCGGCATTGGCATCATCGAGCAGTTTCAGCGCGTCTTTGGTCGAGACATTGCGCTTGCGCAAGAGCAGCGACAGGACGAGCCGCGACGATGCCGCGCCGATCGCGGAAGCCAAGAGATACTCGGCATATTGCAGCAGTTGAAAGTCGGCCTCGGCCTGCGGATCGATGTCGATGCGGCGGGTGAAGGCAAAACTCGCAAAGGATTCGCGCGTGCGCTCTTCGCCCAGATAGCGGGCGACCGTCGTGATCAGTTCCTCGACGGTGACCGAGGCGCGGCGCAGCCGGAAGCTCGGCGCCATCGGCTTGAGCGACGACGGCACGAACAGATCCGCTTGCACGCGCTCGATCGCGGTCGGCCGGCGCAGCAGCGAACCGCAGACATAAAGCGCCATGTTGAAGCAAAGGCTCATCAGCACGCCGTGCACCAGCGGCGGCAGGTCGGCGCCGAACAGCGCCTGCGGCCGCAGCGCGGCGAAGCCCCAGGGCCCGTCGCGAAGAATGCCCGGATCGACGATGCCGGCGTCGGAAATGCTCGGCAAAAGCAGCGTATAGGCCCAGACCAGAATGCCGCCGCTCATGCCCGCAATGGCGCCGAGCGCGTTGCCGCGCCGCCAGATCAGCCCGCCGAACATTGCCGGTGCGAATTGCGCGACCGCGGCAAACGACAGCAGCCCGATCGCCGCAAGCTGGGCTTCGCCGGCCGAGCGGTAATAGATATAAGCCAGCAACATAATGGCGAAGATCGCGATGCGGCGCGTCGTCAGGAGCTGGGCGCCGGCGTCGCCGGTCTCTTGAGATTTGCCGCCGTTCAAGGCAGCGCGGCGCTTGAGGACGAGCGGCACGACAATGTCGTTCGAGACCATGATCGCAAGCGCCACGGTTTCCACGATCACCATCGCGGTCGCGGCCGACAGCCCGCCGATAAAGGCGATCAGGGTCACCAATTCGGAATGTGCGGCGAGCGGCAGCGCCACCACGAACATGTCGCTGTCGATGTGGCCCGCGGGAAACGTCAGCAGGCCCGCCATCGCGATCGGCAGCACGAACAGATTGATCAGCACCAGATAGGCCGGGAACATCCAGGCGGTGCGGCGGATCTCGGCTTCGCCGTGGTTTTCCACGACCGAGACATGGAATTGCCGAGGCAACAGAATGATGGCGAAGAACGACAGCGCCGTCATGGCGGCAAACGGCGCAAATTGCGGCGCGCTGGACAGGATGGCGGCGACATGCGGCTGCTGCATCGCGCGCGCCAACAGATCGAACGGGCCGTGGAACATGACGAAGGTGACGAAGATGCCGACCGCGGTGAACGCCAAAAGCTTAACGATCGATTCGGTGGCGATCGCGAGCATCAGTCCGTCCTGATGTTCGGTGGCGTCGGTATGGCGGGTGCCGAACAGCACCGCGAAGGTCGCCATCGCCAGCGCCACGAACAGCGTGACATCGCCCAGAATCGGCGTCCCGGCAGGCGAAGCGGCGAGAATGGTCGAAACCGAGGCCGACACCGCTTTGAGCTGCAAGGCGATGTAGGGGATCATGCCGATAATGGCGATCAGCGCCACCGTCGCAGCCACCGCCGGGCTCTTGCCGTAACGCGCGGCGACAAAGTCGGCGATCGAAGTGATGTTTTGCGCCTTGGCAAGCCGCACGATGCGGATGATGAGCGGATAGCCGAGCCCGATCATCACCAGCGGCCCGATATAGATGGTGAGAAAATCGAAGCCGGCGCGCGAGGCGATGCCGACCGAGCCAAAAAACGTCCACGAGGTGCAATAGACGGCAAGCGACAGCGGGTAGATCAAAAGGCGGGACGAGGTGCCGCGGGTGAGACCGCGCATGCGGTCGCCATAGCTCGCGACCAGAAACAGCAGGCCGATATAGGCCAGCGCAATGGCGACGACGATCCACCCTTGCAGCATGGCTCGATCCCAAACCCTCCCGTTCGACGATCCGCGTCCGGGCAGATGGCGCCGGATTTTAGATTAGGTCACCACAGTTTGGCGGCACTGTCCATTGGCGGGCTAGGTGGCCTTGAAGTCTCAGTAAATGAACAAACACGCGTTGACGGGCCCGGCCGCAGCGGGCATTCATGGCGCGTCAATGCGACTTGTCCTTCCGCAACGCCATGTATTGATCGAGACGGCCGAGACGCTGGCGATCGCCGTCGCCGGGGCCGTCAGCTTCGTGTTGCTCAATCTGCCCGCGGCGCTGATTTCCGGCTCGGTGATCTTCGTGGCCGCAGCGGCGCTGTTCGGCCGTCCGATGCGGGTGCCGCTGCCGCTGGCGCGCGTCGGCTACGTCATCGTCGGCATTTTGCTCGGCACCGTGGTGACGCCCGAGACCCTGCACGGCATCGGGGCCTGGCCCGGCAGTATCCTGCTGCTGATGCTGTGCTCCATCGTCATGATGGTCGCGACCATGGCCTATCTGCGGATCGTGCACGGCTGGGACCTGTTCTCAGCGCTGCTCGGCGCGAGCCCGGGCGCCATGGCGCAGGTGATCTCGCTGTCGACCGAGCTTGGCGGCGACCTGCGCGCCATCGCCATCGTGCAGACCTTTCGCGTTTTGTTGCTGGTCGTCGGGTTGCCGAACGGTCTGGCGCTGTTCGGACTGGTCGTGCCCGCGCTCCCGGCGCCGCGCGGCGAAGCGGATTTCGCCGTCCTCGGCCAGATGGTCATATTGGTCGCGGTGGCGACGGTTTTTGCCGTCGCCTTCGCGCGGATGCGGTTTCCCGGCGGGCTTCTCTTCGGCGCCATGGCGGGATCGGGCATTTTGCATGGCACCGAGCTCGTTGTGGCGGCGCTGCCGTTTTGGATCGGCTCCATGGCGGTGATTACGCTCGGCGCGCTGGTCGGCTCGCGTTTCGCCAATACCTCGGCGCGCATGCTGGTCGGCTATCTCGGCGCCGCGTTCGGCTCATTCACGGTCGCGATGTCCGTCGCCACGACCTTCATTCTGATCGTGGCGCATTACTTTCCGTTCTCGATCGCCAATATCGTGATCGCGTTTTCGCCGGGCGCCCAAGATACGATGATGGTGCTGGCGCTCGCGCTGCATCTCGACCCCGTCTATGTCGGAGCGCATCATCTGGCGCGATTTCTGGTGGTGACGATTTCGGTCGGCATCGCCGCGCGGCGGCTCGCAAAGACAGAGGCGTCGCCGGCGTCGCCGCAAAAATAGACGACGATGCGTTCTATTCGGCCGCGAGCGCGCGTTCTTTCAGCGGCAGGCCGAGCCGCTGCCACACGTCGACCAGGGCTTCGGCGAGGGCATCGATCAGCCGGTCCTCGTGATAGGGGCTCGGCGTGATGCGCAGCCGCTCGGTGCCTTTCGGCACCGTCGGATAATTGATCGGCTGGATGTAGATGCCATGCGCGCGGAGCAGCAGGTCGCTCGCCTGCTTGCACAGTTCCGGATCGCCGACAAAGACCGGCACGATATGGGTGTCGCTCATCATCACCGGCAGCGCCGCGGCCGAGAGCACGGCTTTGGTCCGCGCCGCGCGGTCCTGATGCCGGTCACGCTCGAAGCTTGACGTCTTCAGGTGACGGATGGCGGCGGTGGCTGCGGCACAGACCGGCGGCGGCAACGCCGTGGTGAAAATAAATCCCGGCGCGTAGGAGCGTACCGCGTCGATCAGCGCGGCGGAGCCCGCGATATAGCCACCGAGACAGCCGAACGCCTTGGCGAGCGTGCCCTCGATCACGTCGATGCGGCTCGCGGCGCCGTCGCGCTCGCTGACGCCGCCGCCGCGCGGGCCGTACATGCCGACCGCGTGCACTTCGTCGATATAGGTCATGGCGCCATAATGCTCGGCGAGATCGCAAATGCGCTCGACCGGGGCGATGTCGCCGTCCATGGAATAGAGGCTCTCGAACACGATGAGCTTCGGCCGCGCCGGATCGGCTGCCGCCAGCAGCGCTTCGAGATGGGCCATGTCGTTGTGGCGAAAGATCTGCTTCTCGCAATGCGCCTGGCGCACGCCCTCGATCATGGAATTGTGGTTCCATGCATCCGACAGGATCAGGCAGGCCGGCATCAGCTTGGCGAGCGTCGCGATGCCGGTCTCGTTGGAGACATAGCCCGAGGTGAAGACCAGCGCCGCTTCCTTGCGATGCAGATCGGCCAGCTCGCGTTCGAGCTCGACCAGCGGGTGATTATTGCCGGCGATGTTGCGCGTGCCGCCGGCGCCGGTGCCCATGCGCGAGGCGGTCTCGATCATGGCGCCGATCACTTTGGGATGCTGGCCCATGCCGAGATAGTCGTTCGAACACCAGATCACGACGTCTTTCGGCCCGGCCGGCGAGTGCCACACGGCATGGGGAAAACGTCCGGCGATGCGCTCGAGATCGGCGAACACGCGATAGCGGCGCTCGCTATGCAGGCGATCCAGCGCACCGGTGAAGAAGCCGCTGTAATCCATGATTTTGGTCTTTTCGAACTTGGTCTTTTTGCCCGGCAAAGGCCGTGAAGGACAGTCTTTTTAGAGCGGTTCCAGGGAGCTTGTCGAGGTGCCTTTAGGAGAAAAAATGCCGCGCTGACATGCGTTAGATCAAATGTGACCGAATTGGGTGGCAGCCCCGCCGTTTCGCGCCGCTTCGGGCGTTTGACATAAAGATGCATATTATATACATCTTTATGCGGGCCCTGCGGCGGCGGACGGGCCTTGCGAGCGATCCATGCGGCTCACCCTTCATTCCGATTTTGCGCTGCGCGTCCTGATCCAGGTCGGGCTTGGCGGCAGCAAACTGACCACAATCGACGAAATTGCGGAAAGCTATGGTATTTCCCGGCACCACCTGACGAAAGTCGTGAACGATCTCAGCCAAAAGGGTTATCTCGACACCTTGCGTGGTCGCCGTGGCGGCATGCGGCTCAAGCGCGAGCCGCGCGACATCAATATCGGCCAAGTGGTGCGCGCCACCGAGGACAATCTCAATGTCGTCGGCTGCCTGGACCGGCGCGGCTATTGTCGTATTGAGCGTGCCTGTGTGCTGCGCGGCGCATTGCACGAGGCCACGCAGGCCTTTCTTGCCGTGCTCGACGGGTACACGCTGGCCGATCTGATCAAGCCGCACAAACCGCTGTCGTCCTTGCTGCTGCTCGATCAGCGCACGGCGCGCATCAACTGAGTGGAACTCGCATGAGCGCAAATGCCGAAGAAGGCGAAGGCCGCCGCAATCTCCTGATCGCCGACATTGTCGAGCGCACCGGCATCGACGAAGCAATGATCGACCGGCTGGTGCGCAGCTTCTACGCCCGCGCGCAGCGGGATCCGCTGATCGGCCCTATTTTCATGCGCCATGTCGACGATTGGGAAGATCATTATGCGCGACTGCGTGATTTCTGGTCGTCGATCGCGCTGATGAGCGGCCGCTATCACGGCCAGCCGATGGCGAAACATCTGCCGCTCGGGATCGATACGCCGCATTTCAATCGCTGGCTGGAATTGTTCGTTGAGACCGCGGAGGAGATCTGCCCGCCGGCTGCAGCGGTGTTGTTCATCGATCGCGCGCACCGTATCGCCGACAGCTTGGAAATGGGCATTGCGACACAACGCGGCGAGATCAGGTCGCCGCCGCCGCGGCCGACGCGCGCCTGACCGCCGCTGGAGGATTGTCCGGCGGCGGGCGGCGCCTGCAGCAAGATCCCCGTGAAGTTCTGCCGCCATGCCGGCTTCATTTCGCTTGCGACATCCTGTCGTTATACTGCGCAGCGCCGCATGAATTGTCGGCGGCGCATCGAGTAGGGCATAACCAAAACATGTCAGAACCTGTCACCGGCCTGAGCCACGGCCTGACCGATTACGGCGACAAGGACTTCTCTCGCTATCTGCGCCGCTCCTTTGCGCAATCGATGGGCTATTCGCGCGCATTCCTCGACAAGCCTGTCGTCGGCATCGCGTTTACCGGCTCCGACTTCAACAATTGCCACCGGCATTTTCCCGAACTGTTGGCGGCGGTGAAGCGCGGCGTTCTCGCCGCCGGCGCTTTGCCGCTCGAATTTCCGACGATCTCGCTTGGCGAGGTTTTCCTCTCGCCCACGAGCCTGAAATTCCGCAACCTGATGGCGATCGACACCGAAGAGATGATCCGCGCCCAGCCGATGGACGCCGTCGTCCTGATGGGCGGCTGCGACAAGACGGTGCCGGCGCAGCTCATGGGCGCGGTGTCCGCCGACCTTCCGGCGATCTCGTTGATCGGCGGCCCGATGATGACCGGCCGGCATCGCGGCGAGCGGCTCGGCGCCTGTACCGACTGCCGCCGCTTCTGGGCGCGCTACCGCGCCGGCGACATTGACGCCGCGGAAATCTCTCAGGTCGAAGGCCAACTCGCGGTGACGGCGGGCACCTGCGCGGTGATGGGCACGGCATCGACCATGGCCTGTCTCACCGAGGCGCTCGGTTTGTGTCTTCCCGGCACCGCGGCGATCCCCGCGGTGCATGCCGACCGGCTGCGCGCCGCGGAGGCGACCGGCGCGGCGGCGGTGAAGCTGATAAATTCGAAGATCAAGCCGACCGCGATCGTCAACGAAAAATCCGTCGAGAATGCCTTGCGGGTTCTGCTCGCGCTCGGCGGCTCGACCAATGCGGTGATCCATCTCACCGCGATCGCCGGACGCGCCGGCGTGAAAGTCTCGCTCGATCGGCTCAACAAGCTGTCGGACGAGACTCCGGTCCTGGTCAATCTCAAGCCGGTCGGCAACGGCTATATGGAAGATTTTTGCGCGGCCGGCGGCATGGGGGCGCTGCTGCGCGAATTGAAGCCGCTGCTGCATCTCGACTGCATGACGGTGACCGGCGAGACCCTCGGCGAACGGCTGAAGGAGGACGACGCGACCTATGTCGACCGCACCATCATTGCCGAGCGCGGAAAGCCGCTCGAGCCCGACGGTGGTCTTGTCGCTTTGTTCGGCAATCTGGCGCCGAAAGGCGCGATCCTCAAACGCTCGGCGGCGGACCCCAAATTATTCGAGCACGAGGGCCGGGCGGTGGTTTTCTCCTCGCTTGCTGATCTCTCGGCGCGCATCGACGATCCGGCGCTCGACGTTGCGCCCGATGACATTCTCGTCCTGCAAAATGCCGGTCCGCACGCGCCGGCTTGCATGCCGGAAGCCGGCTATCTGCCGATCCCGAAAAAGCTCGCGCAGAAGGGCGTCAAGGACATGATCCGCATCTCCGATGCGCGCATGAGCGGCACCGCCTTCGGCACCATCGTGCTGCATGTGACGCCGGACGCCGCCTCCGGCGGCCCGCTCGGCCTGGTGCGAACGGGCGACCGCATCGGGCTTTCGGTCAAAGCGCGCAAGATCGAGTTGTTGGTCGACGACGCCGAGCTAAAAAAACGCGCCGCCGCGGTCAAGAGTGTCATGGAGAAGCCAACACGCGGCTACGCCAAGCTGTTCGCCGAGCAAATCCTCGGTGCCGACGAAGGCTGCGATTTCAAGTTTCTGATGCCGAGCTCGTGAGAGCGTCCGCCTATCCCTTCGCCACCGCGATCTCGAGCGGGAAATCGTCGACCACTTCGTGGCCGCTCTGCGTCACGATGAAGGTGTGGCCGAGAAAAATCCCGAACAGCCCGTCGGCCGTGATCGGATTGGGCTCGGCCATGATCACCATGCCGGGCTTGAGCACCTCCTCGAATGTCTCCGCCGAGACATGTTCGGCGACGACATGCGGTTTGTCGGTGACAAGATCGATGCCGTGGCATTGCGTCGGCCGCGACTGCACGCCGTTGTTGCGGAAGAATTTGCTCGCCTCGCGCATCGCTTCGGCGGGTTTTCCGGGCATGATCTCGGCGACGATCTTGTGATAGCCGGGCAGCGTGATCTCGTGCCAGAACTTCTTCACCATCTCGTTGGGCTCGCCGATGCAGATGGGCGAGCCGATCTGCGCGGTATAGCCGCGATAGCCGGCGGCCAATTCCATATTGATGATGTCGCCCTTCGCCAGCACGCGTGACGACGGCCGCGGATTGCCGAAGATCTGCGCCGGATTGTCCATCGGCGTCGAGCCGATGATGAGAAAGTCGATGTCGCCGCCGCCTTCGAGGATGGCGGCGCCGGCAGCGGCGCGCAGCTCATATTCCTTCACGCCCGGCCGCGCGCGCGCCACCATCGCATTCATGGCGTCTTCGCAGAGCTTGCCGGCCTTGCGCACGCAGTCGAGCTCTTCGGCGCTGTGGATCGACAGCAGCTCGTGCAGAAAGCCGACCGTGAAGACGAACTCGGCGTCCGGCAGATTGTCGCGCAGCACGTTGTACTGATTGACCGGCAGGTAATCGCCGTGGCGCGGATCGATCTCCATCAGGCCGATGCGGCCGCGCTCGAGCTTCAGTTCGCGCAGCCGCTCCACCATCACATCCGCGTAACGTCCGCTGCGGCTGTGGCGCACGTCCTTGACCGCAACCTCGACCTGCCGGCGCACGGCTTCCGCATGCGTGCCGCCCATCGAATAGATCATGGTCGGCTCGCCTTCGAGCGGCACCAGGACATAGCTCGACAGCGCGTGCCATTCCCAATGCCCGGTGAGCCACAACATGCCGCCGCCGAAGCTCCAATGGCTGGGTCCGCCCGGCACGATGACGGCGTCAAGCTTCTCGTCGCGCATCTTCGCCCGCAGCGCCCTGTAGCGGCGCTCGTATTCGCCGCGCGAAAACTGCTCCCACACGCAATCGCGGTAATAGGGCGTGTCGCGCATATTGGCGAAGGGCAGTGACAGATCGAGCTTGGTACGGACGATGTCCCACGGCTGCGGACCGATGCGCGGCGGGCGGATCTGGGTATTCATGAACGTTTCCCTTTGGCATTTTTCGAATTGCGACGGGCGGATCGCCCGTCGGGATCAAGCGCGGAGCGGCTGACGTTGTACCGTATGTCACCAGCCGACGGTCGGCAACCAGATGCGCTGCGTCGCGGATGACGGCGGCGAGAGCACGATCAAAGTCCGAGTTCTTCAAAAGTCAAAATCAGTCGACTGCAAGTGGAAATGAGACGGCGCATCGGACCGCCGCTACTACGAACAGAACCGCCGGGCGCGTCCGCTCGCCGGACATCAACGAGGCGGCACATATTCCTTTTTTGCCGCACCGCTGATCCTCTACGCGCGCGTGCTCGTCGCGGCGGTGCTGCGGATCGTTGCGAGTCACGACAGCTCGATGCCGGTGATGGAGTTCGCCGCTTTGGCCTCGGTCGGCGCTTTCAGCGGCTTTGCCGCGCTGTACAAGCCGTTGCCGGCATGGGCTCAGCCGATTTGGTCCGGCCGCACCTGAAATGCGGCGAGCACAAGCGCGCCGCGCAGGAGTTTCGGCTCGGTTTCGGCGTTTTGTGGTATTGCCGATGGTGCTGCCGGACAGGATTGAACTGTCGACCTCTCCCTTACCAAGGGAGTGCTCTACCACTGAGCTACGGCAGCGAACCGGTATGGCTGTCACCCGGCCTTAAGGCCGGTCTTGCCCGCGGACATATACACTTGCGTGAAAACGCGGCGGTTATTGCCACAGGGCGGGGGCCGAGCGCAAGCGCGGTGACCTTTCCGGCAGGTCTCCGGTCAGTCCCCGCCGGCGGTTGCGGCGTGCCAAGTTGCGTGCTTTGAGCACATTCATGACCAAATACGGCAAAGCGGGCGGCAAAGCGCAGAAATGGGCGGCGCGCGGCGAGCGGCTATCGGCGGCGCTACGCGAAAACCTCAAGCGCCGCAAGGAGCAGGCCCGCGAGAGGGAAAAGGAGCGGGAAAAGGAACACGAAAGGGAGCGGGAACGCGCCAGCGAGCCGGCTGCCCCGCAAGGCACCGGACAGGAAATGGGTAACGAAACCAAGACGAATTCCGCGCCGACAAACGCTGAAACTCGCGCCTCACCCGAGTTCCGCCGCAATCAGGTACACGAGTAGGGCTGGATCAGGGGCTGGTTTAGGGCTTGGATGACGCTTTGGTCCGCTCGCCAGAAATGGCGATTGGCCGGGATCAAGGGCCGGGGGTGAAACATGCTCGATCGCATTCGCATAATCGGCGGCCGGCCGCTCAACGGCTCGATCCCGATCTCGGGCGCGAAGAACGCGGCGCTGCCCTTGATGATCGCAGGTCTTCTCACCGACGAGACGCTTATTCTCGACAATGTGCCACGGCTTGCCGATGTCGCGCTGCTGCAGCGCATCCTCGGCAACCACGGCGTCGATATCATGGTCAGCGGCAAACGCTCCGGCGAGACGGCCGATACCGGCCAGTCGCTGCATATTTCCGCGGCCAATATCGTCGACACCACCGCGCCCTATGAGCTCGTGTCAAAAATGCGCGCGAGTTTCTGGGTGCTGGCGCCGCTGGTGGCCCGCATGGGCGAGGCGCGGGTGTCGATGCCTGGCGGCTGCGCCATCGGCACGCGGCCCGTCGATCTCCTTATCACGGCCATCGAACGGCTCGGCGCTGAAGTCGAGATCGACGGCGGCTATGTCGTGGCGCGTGCGCCGAATGGACTGAAGGGCGGCGAGATCGTTTTTCCCAAGGTCACCGTCGGCGGCACCCACACCGCGGTCATGGCGGCGGCGCTGGCGAACGGCACCACCGTGATCGAGAATGCGGCGCAGGAACCGGAAATCACCGACGTTGCCGATTGCCTCAACAAGATGGGCGCGCGCGTCACCGGTGCCGGCACACCGCGCATCGTCGTCGAAGGCGTCAGCAAATTGCACGGCGCGCGCCATACCGTGCTGCCGGACCGGATCGAGACCGGCACCTATGCCATGGCGGTCGCCATGGCCGGCGGCGACATCATGTTGCGCAACGCGCGGCCCGAATTGCTGCAGGCGGCGCTTGATGTGCTGACCGACGCCGGCGCCACGATATCCGCCACCAACGAGGGTATCCGCGTCGCCAGAAACGGCGCAGGCATCGCCGCGGTCGACGTGACGACGGCGCCGTTCCCCAAATTCCCGACCGATCTGCAAGCGCAATTGATGGCGCTGATGACGCGCGCGCGCGGCACCTCGCACATCACCGAGACGATTTTCGAAAACCGCTTCATGCACGTGCAGGAACTGGCGCGCTTCGGCGCCCGCATCCAGCTCGACGGCGAGCGCGCCACCATCGAGGGCGTGCCGCAGCTCAAAGGTGCGCCGGTGATGGCGACGGATTTGCGCGCTTCGGTTTCGCTGGTGATCGCGGGGCTTGCCGCCGAAGGCGAAACCATCGTCAACCGCGTCTATCATCTTGATCGCGGCTTCGAGCGGCTCGAAGAAAAGCTCGGCCGCTGCGGCGCCGCAATCGAGCGGCTGTCGGGGTAGCGCCGGACGGCCCATTGTACGGCAGCGCTGCACGGCAGGTCTGTACGGCGGGTCTGTATGGCAGGTCTGCGCGACAGTTCGTTGCAAGGGCCTGCGGCAGCCGGATTCTTCCTTATGTTGAGCAGGCAGACGAAGCGCAGTGAGAAATTGAACGCGAGGACGATCTGAGGGATCGTCGGCCGACCGCGTTCGCGCCCGCGACGTCGCGTACGGGCGCCGCGCTTCATGCATCCTTGACTTCGGCTTGTCTCTGCGCTGCGGTCTGCCGTTCCAATGTAACAGCAGTTGACTGCTGTAGGATTTGCACGAGGTACCCAATGAGGACTTCGTGGGGGAGGAAGCCAGTTGTTCGTTGCCAGATTCATGTATCGACCGGTCCGCTTGCTCTCGCTCGTTGCGGCGCTCGGTCTTCTCGCCGCCGTCGTGCATGCGCGCGCCGACGATTATCCCTCGCGCCCGGTGCGGTTGATCGTGGCCTTCACCCCCGGCGGCGCGACCGACACCACCGCGCGGCTGATTGCCAACAAGATGCAGGACACGCTCGGCCAGACCGTCGCGGTCGAGAACAAGCCCGGCGCCAGCGGCGCCATCGCGGCTCAATATGTCGCGCAGGCCGAGCCGGACGGCTACACGCTGTTTTTCACGACGGTGGGCGCGGTCGCACTCAACCCGGCCTTTCGCAGCGATCTGCCCTACGATCCGCTCAAGGATTTCGCGCCGGTCGGCAAGACCGCCATCAATTCGCCGGTGCTCGTCGTTTCCTCCGCCATGAAGGTGAATTCGGCGGGCGATCTTGTCGCGCTCGCCAGGAAGAAGCCGGGCGCGATTACCATCGGCATCACCGGGCATGGCGCCATGTCGGATCTCGGCTTGCAATTGTTCGAGGCGACGGCCGGCATTCAATTGCAGGCGGTGCCCTATCGCGGTGCGTCCCACGCCATCACCGATATTCTCGCGGGTCATCTCGATGGCCTGGTCGGCGACGTGCCCACCGTGATGGCGCAGGTCCAGGCCGGCTCGCTCAAGGCATTGGCGACGACATCGAAGGCGCGATCGGATATTTTTCCGAATGTCCCGACCTTCGTCGAAGAAGGTTTCCCCGGCGTCATCGGCGACAACTGGAACGGCGTGCTGGCGCCGGCCGGGACGCCCGGGCCGGTGATCGCGAAAATCAATGCCGCACTGGTTGCAGCCCTCAACGATCCGGGCTTGCGGGCGCGGCTGCGCCAGTCGGGAATCACGCCGGCCCCAAGCTCGCCCGGCGAATTCGGCGATTATCTGCGCGAGGAGATTTCGCGCTGGGCCGCGGTCATCAAGGAAAAAGGGCTCAAGGGCGAATAAGGCCCCCGAATTGCCGCCGCCAAAGCGATTAACGCGGTTTCGCAGTCTTGCTACAATTGCCAGACAAGAATTGGGGCGAAGCGCGACTTGGCGGCAAATTGGTTCCGCGCCAAGTTGGCCGGGCAAGTCAGCCCGGTAAAAATTCAGCCCGGCAATTCAGCCGATCGGTGAGGCAAGTCATGAGCAGGCGAGTTACCAGAGCTAAGAGGATTTCCGTTCTTTCGCTTTCGGCGGCGGCGGTGCTGACGCTGCTCGCGCTCGGCGGAACCGCCTTTGCACAAGCGGGCGACAGCGAAATGCTGAAAGAGAAAGACGAGGCGGAAGGCAAGGCGGTCCAGAAATATATGGAAAGAATGCAAACCGACGAACAATATCAGAAGATCATTCGCGAGCAGAAATCAGCGCCGGCATCCAACGATCCGTGGGGCAGCGTACGCGCGGCAACGACGCCGGCCGATGCCGCCAAACCCGCCGCCAAGAAACCCTCAACCAGGACCGCGAGCGGCTCCAAGCCCGCAGCCGTGGTCAAGCCCGCGGTTCCTGCAACCAGCGCCGCGCAGAAGGGCCAATAGCGAGGCCGTGGCGGATTATGCGCTACGCCGCAAGCTCTTTCATGATGCGATAAAGCCGCGTCTGGCCCTCAAAACCGATGCCGGGCCGGTCCGACAAGGTCAGATAGCCGTCTTCCAATCTTGCATCGTCGGCAAAGCCGCCGAAATCGCCGAACACGCCGGGATAGGATTCCGCGCCACCGAGGCCAAAGCCGGCCGCGATCGCAAGCGACATCTGATTGCCGCCGTGCGGGAACGTCAGCGAGCGCGGCCAGCCGTGGCGCGCCAGCATGTCGAGCGTCCGCGCATATTGCACGATGCCGTAGGCCTGCGGCGGGTCGACCTGGATGACGTCGTGGCGTTGCGGCCGCAGGCCGCCGAAGCGAACCAGGTTCTCGACATCTTGCGTCGAGAACAGGTTCTCGCCGGTCGAGAGTGGCGCGTCATAGACGCTCGCGATCTCGGCCAGCAGCGCGAAATCGAGCGGATCGCACGGCTCCTCGAACCAGCGCAGCGCGAACGGCTTCAGCCCTTCGGCATAAGCGAGGGCATCGTCACGCAAGAATTTCGAATTGGCGTCGACCGCAAGCTGGCCGCCCTGCGGCAGGATCGACTTGACCGCTTCGACCCTGAACAGATCGTCCTTGAGCGGCATGCCGCCGACTTTCATCTTCACCATCGTATAGCCGGCATCGAGATGGCCCTTCATCTCGTTCTGCAGATCTTGCGTGGTCTTGCCCGGCGCGTACCAGCCGCCGCCGACATAGCAGAACACCCTCTCTGCTACTTTGCCGCCGTTGTAGCGTTCGGCGAGCAAGCGATGCAGCGGCTTTTCCGCGATCTTGGCGACGGCGTCCCAGACCGCGACCTCGATCGTGCCGATGCCGATCGAGCGTTCGCTGTGGCCGCCGGACTTTTCGTTTTGCAACATGACGCCGAGGATTTTTTCCGGCGCGAAATTGTCGCCGGCCTCGTCGAGCAGCGATTGCGGCGGCGCTTTGAGAATGCGCGGAATGAAGCGGGCTCGCATCTGCGCGCCGCAGGCATAGCGGCCGGTGGAGTTGAAGGCGAAGCCCGTGACCGGCCTGCCGTCGCGCTTGACGTCGGTGATGGCGGCCACCACCGACGTCGTCATCTCCGAGAAATCGATGCTCGAATTGGCGAGCGTCGAATTCAACGGAATGGCGCTCTCGCGGATATCGACGATGCGCATGCCGAAAGATTACGCGATCACTGAATCTGCGGGATCTTGGCGTCGGCAATCACCTTGTGCCACTTGTCGATCTCTTTCTTGAGATAGGCGATAAAATCCGCCTGCGAATTGGCGACCACGTCGAAGCCGAGATCGGCGCATTTTTTCTTCACGTCGGGAAGCTGCATCAGCTTGACGATTTCGTTGTGCAGGAGATCGACGACCTCCTTCGGTGTTCCCGCCGGTACGAAGACCCCCTGCATGGTCTCCGATTCCTGATTGGGAATGCCGGCCTCCGCCATGGTCGGCACGTCGGGCAGCGCGCCCGAGCGCTTGGCCGCGGTGACGGCAAGCCCGCGCAGATTGCCGCCGGTGATTTGCGGTGCTGCGGGCGGGATGGCGGAAAAGCCGATCGGTGTGTGATTGCCGACGACGGACTGCACCGCGGGTTCGCCGCCAGTATACGGCACACTCGCGGCATCGAGCTTATAAGTCAGCTTGAACAATTCGGAAGCGAGCTGCGGCGTGGTGCCAAGCCCGGCATTGGCGATCGAATATTTGCCGGGATTGGCCTGGATGAGCGCGATCAACTCCTTCATGGTCTTGACCGGCAGCGATGGATGAACCGTCACGATATTCGGCGACGCGGCCGCGAGCGTGATCGGGATGAAGTCCTTGTACGGATCGTAAGGGTTATTGGCATAGAGGCTCGGATTGACTACGTAGCTCGAGCTTGCCACCAGGATCGTATAACCGTCGGGCGTCGCGCGTGCGGCCAGCGACATGCCGAGATTGCCGCCGGCGCCGACATGGTTCTCAACGAAGAATTGCTGCTTCAAGCTCTCGGACAGCTTTTGCGCCAGGATGCGCGCTATCACGTCGGTCGGCCCGCCGGCCGCGAACGGCGCGATGATTCTGACCGGATGGTCGGGATAGGCTGCGGCGGCAGGACCCTGCGCGCCGAGCAGTCCGGCGAGAAAAAAAGCTGCGGCCCATGCGGCCGCACGGGCCCATCGGCCGGGACATAACCCCATACCCCTCATTGCCACCTCCCTGCATTTTTTTACGATGCTATCATCACCAAGCCGCGCCGGGGAGTGTGCGCGACAAAATGTTTCGAAGGCGACGACAAGGGAAGGAAAGGCAATGGCGGGTAAGAAGGTAACGCGGGATGATCTGCGCGCAGCGGCGGAGAAGTACAAGAACTGGGGCAAATGGGGACCAAACGACGAGATCGGCACGCTCAATTACACGAGCCCGGAGGATATCGTCGCGGCAGCGCAGCTCGTGAAAAAAGGCAAGGTGATCTCGCTGGCGCTGAATTTCGACAATAACGGCCCACAGGGCGGCAAGACCAATTATCCGGCGCTCGGCCGTATCAATCCGCTGCACACCATGCTGCGCACCGGCACCGATGCTTATTCCGGCGTGCTCGACAGGCGCGGCATCCGCGCCGCCGACGACATGGTGGTGATCCCGCTGCAATGCGGCACGCAATGGGACGGGCTCGGCCACGTGTTCTACGAAGACAATATGTGGAACGGCTATGACTGCCGCGAAGTGTCGTCGTTCGGCGCGCAGAAATGCGGGATCGAAAAGACCAAAAGCAAGATGGTCGGCCGCGGCGTGTTTCTCGACGTCGCCCGCGCCCTGGGCAAGGACTATCTCGACGACGGCTACGGCATCAGCTGCGACGATCTCCACCTTACCGCGAAGAAGCAGAAGGTCGAATTTAGGCGCGGCGATTACATCATCGTGCGGACCGGCCAGATGGAGCGCTGCCTGAACGCCGGCAGCTGGGACGGTTATCCCGGCGGCGACGCGCCGGGCTTTGCCTTCGAGACGCTGGAATTCGTGGCCGAGACCGAGCTTGCCGCGCTCGCCAGCGACACCTGGGGCTGCGAGGTGCGGCCGAACAATACCGAGGGCGGCATCAATCAGCCTTGGCACTGGATCACCATCCCGATCATGGGCATGACCATGGGCGAGATTTTCTATGTGAAGGATCTCGCCGAGGATTGCGCCGCCGACGGCGTCTACGAATTCATGTTCGTCGCACCGGCTATTCCGATCACCGGTGCGGTCGGCTCGCCGACCAATCCGCTGGCGATCAAATAGCCGTGGCCTGTTGGTCCAACGGCAAGCACGGGGCGGAGCACAGACGATGAGCGACGAAGACAATCACGCGCGCGGCCTGAAGCTGCGCACCGAAATGTTCGGCCGCGAAGCGGTCGAGCAGCGCATGAAGGCTTTCGGCGAATTCGGGAAACCGCTGCAGCATATCATCAACGCCTATGCGTATGGCGACGTCTGGAGCCGGACTGCGTTGCCGCTCGCGACCAAGTCACTGGTCATGGTGGCGATGATGGCGGCGGTGGGACACCAGAAGGAATTGGGCGTGCATATCCGCGGCGCCCTGAAGAACGGCTGCAGCGCCGAGCAGATTCAGGAAGTGTTGCTGCTCCTGGCGCTTTATTGCGGCATTCCCGCCGCCAACGAGGCGCATCGGATCGCCGCCGAAATCTTGCGCGAACACAAGCAGATGTGATGGCAGACCCGGCTTGCGCTTTGTGCACCGGGACTTACCTCTATGGCGTTCTCGTAACCCTTCCAGCACAGCGGGCCATCGCGGACTATCGAATCATGAGCACCAGCATCGACACCAAGCATTATCCCGTCACCCATACCGACGCCGAGTGGCGCAAAATCCTGACCCCCGAGCAGTTCCACATCATGCGCGAGCACGGCACCGAGCGGCCTGGCTCCTGCGCGCTCAATTACGAGAAGCGGGCCGGTACATTCACCTGCGCCGGCTGCGGTCAGGAACTCTTCGTGTCCAAGACGAAATTCGAGTCCGGCACCGGCTGGCCGAGCTTCAACGATCCGGAGCCAGGCGCGGTCGAAACCTCGAGCGACAACAGCTACGGCATGGTCCGCACCGAGGTCCATTGCAGCCGTTGCGGCAGCCATCTTGGCCACGTCTTCGATGACGGTCCGCCGCCCACGCATCTGCGCTATTGCATCAACGGCGTGGCGATGAACTTCAAGCCGATGTGAATTTGCTGACGAGGCGTGGCGGTTACCGCAGCGGCACCGCGCCCGCGGCAGTCGCGAGCACGACGACTTTGGTGCCGAGCACGGTGCGGTCGTAAAGGTCGACGATGTCGTCATTGGTCAGGCGGATGCAGCCGGACGACACGTTATGGCCGATGGTCCACGGTTCGTTGGTGCCGTGGATCCGGTACAGGGTGTCCTTGTTGCCTTGCCACAGATAAAGCGCGCGTGCGCCGATCGGATTTTCCGGACCGCCCGGCATGCCAAGACCGCTCTGCAATTGCGACATGTGTTCGCGCAAATCGGGTTTGCGCGCCAGCATTTCGGCGGGTGGATACCAATCCGGCCATTCCTGTTTGCTATGGACCACCGCCAGGCCCGACCAGCCAAAGCCTTCGCTGCCGACGCCGACGCCATAACGGATCGCCTGGCCGTTGCCCTGCACCAGATAAAGAAAGTGACTTCCGGGATCGACGACGATCGTGCCCAGCCGCTCGGGTGAAGGGTATGTAACGACCCTTCGCGCAAATGCCGGATCGGCTTCGCGCGACACCGGAGTCGTCGCACAGGCGACCAGCCCCAATAGGGCCACCGCAGCTATGCCGCCTGCCGCGACCGCACAACGGATCGGAACCGTCCCGTTCCCCGCTGTCATGGGCCATAACCCAGCCTGCGACTGGAGGCTATTCTAGCGCAAAAGCCGGCGTGCAATAAGGCGGAATATCAAGGCCGCCACAGGCGGACGAAAGGTTGCGGTCGTCAGCGCCGCAAAAGTTCCCGCACCGCGCGGCCGGCCTGATCGATCGCCAAATGCGCATAAGCATCGCCGCCGGCATCGGAATTGGCGATGGCGACGCGGCCGTCGGTGCGCCGCGCCACCTCGAGCACACGCTCCTCATAGTCGTCGGGATCGAACAGCGAATTCGCCACATAGCCATAACCGTGAGCCCAGCGATTGACGGTGATCGCTTCGATATCGCGGTCGCTGACAAAGCCGCCGGGGCCGAGCATACGGTCGAGTTGATTGCGGATGCGCGTCTCGAAATCGGCGAAAGTCATTGTCAGAAGCTTCTGCCGTCCGGCGCGAAATTGGGCCCGTGCATCGAGCCCGGAATTCGGCGCGCCCGGCACATGTTCGAGATGCAGCACCATCGGCTCCGCCGGATCGCGCGGATGGCGATAGCCGCCGAGATCGACCGGGAAGTCGAGCGCGACGTCAGTGAAGAAAGACATCGGCGCCGAGATCTGCGAGACTTTCAGCTCGAGCCAAGCCTGCCAATTGCGCACGACGACATTGGTGTAGACGAGCGGCGTCTTGACGTTTTGCGCCAGCGCCGCGCGCTGGTCGGCTGGAAGCTCCGGCATCAGATAGGGAATCATCATGTGGAAGCAGGCGAGCACCGCGTGCTTTGCCGTGACTCGGTGCGGGCTGCCGCCACGGACATAGCCGATGCTGACCTGCTCGCCGCTTTGCCGCACATCGATCACGGTCGAGTCGAGGCGGATGCGCACCCTGCCGTCGTCGCGGTCGAGCCGGTCATAGTCGAAATCCGCAAGCACGACGTCATCCATCGTGGTGCCGCCGGCGATGCCGGGAATAAGGCGGCGCACCAGAAGCCGCGCCAGCGACGCATTGCCGTCGGGGAAATGATAGATATAGGGCTCTTGCCATTCGGCAGGCTCGTCGGCGCCGAGGTCCAGGCCGGCGAAACCCGGATAGCCGAAATCGCGCACATCGGCGGCGGCCACTGCGTCGGCGCCGAGCCCGAAGAAGCCGAGCGGGCGGCCCTGAAAGCAATTTGCTATTTCGGCGCTGCAGCCGCAGATCTCGATCAGATAATCGCGATAGCTCGTGGTTTTGAGAATTTTGCGCTTCTCGTCGGCCGAGGTGCCGGCCAGCGGATCGCGCGTGGGATCGTAAAGCGCGCGCAATTGCGCCTTGCTTGCCTCCGAGATCGGCATGGCGGCAATGAAACTTTCAAGCTGCGGCCGCGCCACCTTATTCCCGCGCGACAGCAGTGCATCGCCCGGCACCAGCATGTCGCTGCCGAATGTCTCGCGGTCGAAGAACACGCCATGCGACAGGCCGAGCGACGCGTAGAAGCCGCGATCGAAAGCGGTGTCGAAGCGCGCCACGTCGATGCCGAGATCGCGCAGCAATCCCTTGGCGGTTTCGCTCCATAATGTCTTCGGCGATTGGATCGACTGGCTGCCGCCATAGCCGATCAGGAGGCGCCGCTTCAGGCGCGCCTTGGATGCAAAATTCGGCCTGAATTCATTGCGCTTGGCATGGCCGCCGAAATCATCGCAATTGTCGAGGATGAGAATGCGGGCATCCGCGCCCGCGGCCTGGCGATAGAAATAGGCCGCCGCCAGCCCGCTAATGCCGCCGCCGACCACGACCAGATCGTAGTTCGCTTCGGCAGCCGTGCCATCGATGCCGAAGCGCTGGCCTTCCCGGGCAAAGGCATGCGCGACCTCGAACGAGCCCGGATGCTGGCCGCGCAGGCCGGTCAACGCCGGCGGATAGCGCGAAGGGTCGGCCGCGAGCTGCTCGGCCGGCGTCAGGCCGGCAGCGATCGCGAGCGCAGTGCCGTTGAGAAAATCGCGGCGGGTGACAGTCGGCATGCAGCACTCTACTACATTACCTACGCGCTGGCCGATCCCGGTTGAGTGATCGCAACTGGCGTATTATGCGGTTGATTCGTCAGGCGAGCGCGCAGGGCCGTGGTTTCACGCCTCCTTGCGGCGCCGTATTGGAGGCAGCAATGCTGAGAATGGCATCTTCCATTGCCGCGGCTTGGCTTTTGCTCGCGCCGGCGGCAGCAGCGGCGACCGCGCCTCGATCGGCTCCGTCGGGTATCAACACCTTGGATCACAGCGCGCAGCTTTATGCGCAAAATAACGCCGTTCGCAATAATCCCATGCGCCTGCAGCCGTCGGCGCGCCGGTTGCCGCCGCAAGCCCAGGGGCCGGTGAAGGTCTATTTGCTGCGCGGCCTTCTGAACGTGTTCTCGCTCGGCATGGATGACCTTGCCGCCAAGCTTCAGGCCGACGGCATTGCGGCGACGGTCACGAACCATGCCGACGCCGACTTTGTCGCCAGCCGGATCGTGACGACCTATAATGGCGGCGACCACGGTCCGATCGTGCTGATCGGTCATTCGCTCGGCGCCGATGCCATCGTCGATGTCGCCACTACGCTGGCGCACTACAATATCCCGGTCGCGCTTCTGGTGCTTTTCGACGGCACCGATCAACATCTCATTCCGGCGAATGTCGCGACCGCGATCAATTACACCAAGCACTTTATGATCTCGCCCATACCCGGGTCGCGCACCGCGGTGTCGAATGTCGATCTCAGCGGCGATGCCGGCATCGATCATCTCAATATCGACACCACTCCTTCATTGCAGGCACAAACGGTCAATTACGTGCTCCAGGCCGCTTCGCCTGCGCCGCCGCAACCGGTCCCGCGCCGGCAGTGAGCCGGCATCGGCGGCAAGACGATTCCGTGTCGACGAATCACGGCGGTCCCGGCGCAAGCGGCGGCACCGGCGGCACGGGTGTCGCAACAGGCTCGCTGCGGTGCAGCCAGGTCATCGACGCATAGGCGCCGACCCACGACCCCGCGGCAGCAAACACCACATAGACCGCATTCGACGTGTAGCTGATCACCGAGACCGCGGCGAGCAGGTACCAGACCGCGCTCCAGTTCGCCGCGCGGAATCTGTGCCGTGAAGCAACCGCGGCCGTGAACATGACAAAGACCGCATCGGTGACAATGGTCGCGCCAAACACGGCGAGCGCGACCAGCGGGTTGAAGGAGAGGTGAGCAAAGGGAATGGCGATGTCCATCTCGGCGTCTCGATTTTCTCGTGCTTTTATTTGCACATGCAGCACGGTTCGCGGTGAGGCGATCGATCGCCGATTTGGCTACGCCGCCTTCGCCCCCCACAGCCGCGCGCTGGCGAGCGCCGCGCCTTCGCTGAGCGCTTTGAGCTTCGCCCAGACGATACTGTCGGCGACCATCGGCTGCTCGCGCACCGCGGTGCCGAAGCCGCAATCGACGCCGGCGATGACGCGGTCGCGGCCGACAAGGTCGGCATAGCGGCCGATGCGCTGCGCCACCAGTTTCGGATGCTCGACGAAATTGGTCGTCGAGTCGATGACGCCGGGAATGAGGATCCTATCGTCGGGAATCTTGATGGTTTTCAGATCCTCCCATTCGTGATCGTGGCGCGGATTGGCGGCCTCGATGCTGAAGGCCAGGATCCTGGCCTTGAACGCGATGTCGATGATCTTGGTCACCGGCAGATCGTGGGTGTGCGGCCCTTCGTAATTGCCCCAGCAGATATGCAGCCTGATGCGGTCGGCCGGCAGGCCCTCGATCGCGGCGTTCAGCGCCGCAATATTGCGTTCGGCGATCTTGCTGCGGAATTCGTCGTCGCTGAGACGGCGGTACTGATTGTTGCGCGCCGAGCCGAGATCGGGCGCGTCGATCTGCAGGATGAAGCCGGCTTCGACGATGGCACGGTATTCGACCTTGAGCACATCGGCCAGCGCCGCGACATAGGCCTCTTCGCTCGGATAATGCAGATTGATGATGAAACGCGTCAGAATGCCGGGCGAGGGCGCGGTCATGAACGCTTCGGTCGGCTTCGATTTATCGACAGCTGCTTTGAGATGGACGAGGTCGCGATCGAGCGCGGAGCGGTCCTTGTAGCGCAATTCACCGACGCAGCCGGGGAACGCCACTGCGGCGAAACTGCCTTTCTGGGCGAAGTCCGGATGCGCCAACAGATCGCGGCCGATCATGATGTCGCGCCCCTTTTCGGCGGCGCGTGGATCCACCTCGATGCCGCCGACCCGGTGCCGGATGTAGGTCGTATAGGACGGCTTGCTCATCTCGCCGTCCGAGACCACGTCAACGCCGCAAGCGACCTGTTGCGCGACGATGTCTTCAACGGCTTTGGCGGTCGTCGCCTCGAACTCGGCGGGCGGAATGACCGCGCCTTTCTCCCGGTCAAGGATCAGCGCGATCAGCGACTTCGAGCGCGGCAGGCTGCCAGTATGGGTGGTGATGATGCGGTCGGTCGAGGTCTTCATGATCGCTCCCTGAACATATCTGCTGACGCAATTCGATGAGCTGCGGCTCTCGGCGGCCCATCATTCTTACATCGCACGGATGATTCCGGCACGGTAATAGGCCGTTGTCGAAGCCCGGTGCGGGGGATACTGTGCGCGCCGCGTGCCTCGAGGCAAGAGTGCCGCGCGCAGAATTAAAGGGTGAAAGTCGTCATGCATATCGTCGATCTGAGCCGGGACCTTTATCACCGCACGCCGTCCTATCCGGGACAGCCGCCGATTATCCATGGCATCTGGAAAACGCACGACGAGGCCTTGGCGGAATCCGGCGGCGTACAAGGCAACAGCGTGATGTTCTTCTCGATGCCGGATCACGGTGGCACGCATATCGATGCGCCGCGGCATTTCGGCAAGAGCGGAACGCCGATCGACAAATATCCGCTGGAGAATTGCATCGTCCAAGGCATTTGCATCGATCTGCGCCATATCGCGCCGCGCGCCGAGATCACGCCCGAAGACCTCGACGCCGCTGTGAAGAAGGCCGGTGTGCTGATCCCGAAAAAGGGCACCGTGCTGCTTTGCACCGGCCATCACGCACGCACCTTTCCGACCGCGGCTTATGCGACCGACAATTCGGGCGTCAATGTCGCGGCGACCGAATGGCTCGCCAAACAAGGCATCGTGCATTTCGGCATCGACTCGATGCGGCCGGGACCCGAAGGCAAGGTCAATTCGCTGGTTCACAAAGCCTGTCTCGAGCTCGACATCACCCATATCGAGAGCCTGTGCAATCTCGAGAGCTTGCTCGGCCGGGGTGAATTCCAGTTCATCGGCCTGCCGTTGAAGTGGCGTGAAGGTACCGGCTCGCCGATCCGCGCGGTCGCGGTGTTCAACGACTGACAATCAAATAAAAAATTAGGGCTGGAGGACGCCGGCACATGATGCTCGGGCACAATCGTAAAATGACCGGGGCGCAATGCCTCGCCGATATGTTCAAGGGTTACGGCGTCACGCACGTCTTTCATGTACCCGCCGTGCTGCGCACGACCTTCGCCGAGATGGAGCGCCGCACCGACATCAAGCGGCTGCATGTCCACGGCGAGAAGGCAGCCGCCTACATGGCCGACGGCTATGCGCGCGCTTCGGGCAAGCCCGGCATCTGCATGGCGCAGGTGATCGGTGCGCTCAATCTCGCCGCCGGCTTGCGCGACGCCTGGCTGGCGCATTCGCCCGTCATCGCCATGACCGGCGGCCGCGAGCCGAAGACCAAGTTCCGCAAGGTCTATCAGGAGATCGATGACATGCCGGCGTTCGAGCCGGTGACCAAGTTCAACGCTACGGTCGACGACGTCGCGCGCTTTCCCGACATGGTGCGGCAGGCCTTCCGCACCGCGGTCACCGGCTGTCCGGGCCCGGTGCATTTGCAGTTTCGCGGCAATGAAGGGCAGATCGATATGGACGAGGCAGAACTGGAGCCGCTCGTTGAGCCACAGTTCACCCGCGTGCCGGCGTTTCGTCCGGAGCCGGACGCAGCGAGCGTGGCGGCGGCGCTGAAGATTTTGCAAGACGCCGAGCGGCCGGTGATCGTGGCCGGCGGCGGCGTGCGCGCCTCAGGGGCCGCGGCCGAACTCATAGCGCTTGCGGAAGCCTTGCAGATTCCTGTCGCGACTTCGCTCAACGGCAAAGACTCAATTCCGGGCAATCATCCGCTGTCGGTCGGTGTGGTCGGCACCTATTCGCGCGAGAGCGCCAACCGCGTCGTCAATGCCGCCGATCTCGTCTGTTTCATCGGCACCGAGACCGGTGGCATGACGACGCATTTCTGGGCGGTGCCGAAGATCGGCACGCCTGCCATCCAGATCGACATCGAGCCGGAGGCGCTCGGCCGCAATTATCCGCTCGCCGCTGCGGTGAATGGCGATGCCAAAGGCACGCTGACGAAAATGCTGGCGGCTTGCGACCGCGGCAGCGCCGCCAAGCGCAAGGCCTGGGTCGCGCAAGCGCAATCCGTCTGCGGCGAGTGGCGGGCAAAATACAAAGCGGCACTGCATTCGGACGCGGTGCCGATCCGGCCCGAGCGGCTCTGCCACGAATTGACGCAGCACGTGCCGGACAATGCCATCGTTGTGGTCGATACCGGCCACGCCGGCATGTGGATGGGCGGCATGTTCGATCTCGCCGCGCCGCGGCAAAGCTATATGCGCAGCGCCGGCCATCTCGGCTGGGCCTTTCCGGCCGGCCTTGGCGCCAAATGCGCGTGCCCCGAGCGGCCGGTCGTGACCTTCACCGGCGACGCCGGCTTTTGGTACCACATCGGCGAAGTCGAGACGGCGGTGCGCTGGAACATCAATGCGGTGACGGTCGTCAACAACAACGGCGGCGGCAATCAGAGCAAGCGCGGCTTCGACCGCGTCTATGGCGGCGAGCAGACGCAGAAGGCGCGTGAATTGTGGACCTTCAGCAAAATGAATTTCGCCCGCCTCGCCGATGACATGGGCGCGCTCGGCATCCGCGTGGAGAAGGCCGCGGAATTCCCGGCGGCGCTGGCCAGTGCGTTGGCGGCGAATCGCCCGGCAGTCATTGATGTTGTCACCGATATCGAAGTGCTGGCGCCCACGGCGGTGAGCTAATTTTCCGGCGGCGGAACAAATTTGGGCGAAATCCGGGCGGGCCGCGACAAATCGCGAGTTCCGCTTCAAATTCCGGTTACAATGCATGCAAGCAAACCGTCCAATTCGCCGCCTCGCTCGTGCCCGATAATTGTGACAGACTGCAGTTCTGACTGGCGCCAATTTTATTGCGGGGTCGATGAACACAGCACGGGAATCGGCGGTTCGGCTCCTCAAGCTGATGATGGTTGCGTCGCTGGTGCTGCCGGCGGCCGTGTTCGCCTACGCTTCCTGGGTCACCTACAGCGACATCCATGCGGCCGCCGACGAGCGCATCGAACGCTCGATCGACGTCATGCAGCAACAAGCCTTGCGCGTCTTTGAAACCGTCGACCGGACCTTTGCCGAGGTCGCTGAAGTCGTGCGCGGCATGTCGAACCAGGATATTCACGCCGCGCAGGTGAGCCTGCATGCTCGGCTCGATCGCATCCAAGGCGTCATGCCGCAGGTGCAGACGATCATGATCATTGGTCACGACGGCAGCCCGCTGGCATCGAGCCGGATGGAAACCGTCGAGGCCGACGCCGATTTTTCCCGTCGTGACTATTTCGTCGTTCAGAAAGACTCCGATGCCGGCACTTATGTCAGCGACGTGCGCGCGCCGCGTCTGCCGGGCAATGGCGAAGATTTCTTCGTCCTGTCGCACCGGCTCGAAGCGGCCGATGGTACATTCAACGGCATCATCGCGGTCTCGATCCGGCCGGGCTATTTCGAGAAATTCTATCAAATGGTCGGGCAGACGCCCGGCAGTTTCTACGCTCTGGTGCGTGGCGACGGCGCCATCCTCGCCCGCGTTCCCGAAGACAAGACGCATACGCGGCAATTGAGCGCGAAAAGCATGTTCACGTCCGCAATCGGCAATGGCGCCAAAAGCGGCCTGTTCACCGTCCAGTCCGAGATCGACGGCGTTCCCCGCCGCATCGGCTTTCGCCGGCTTGAAGGTTTCCCGGTTTATGCGCTTGCCGGCATCGAGACCGGAGAGATCCAAGCCGAGTGGCTGTCTGCAATCGGCTCGTATCTGATGTTCGGGCTGCCGGCGGCGCTCTTGCTGTTCGGGGTGCTGTGGATCGCGCTCAAGCGCACCGAACGCCTGCACGAGGAGGCCGAGCGGCGGGAGATGGCGGAGGACGCACTGCGTCAGGCGCAGCGGCTCGAGGCGATCGGCCAGCTGACCGGCGGTGTCGCGCATGACTTCAATAACCTTTTGATGATCGTGAGCGGCACGGTGCAGCGGTTGCGCCGGCACATCATCGGCGAGAAGGAAACGCAGCTCCTCGACACCATCGCCAACGCCACCGATCGCGGCGGCAGCCTGACCCGTCAGTTGCTCGCGTTCTCGCGGCGGCAAATGCTGCAACCGAGCGTGGTCGATCTGGCGCAGCATCTGCCCGAAATCAAGGAAATGCTGAGCCGCTCGCTGCGCGGCGACATCGTCATTCGCGTCGTGGTGCCGCGGCGGCCCTGCTACGTGAAGGTCGATACCAGCGAGTTCGAACTCGCCTTGCTCAATCTCGCCTTCAATGCCCGAGACGCCATGCCGTCCGGCGGTTCGCTCACCATCACGGTGAAGCCGGTACTGATGCGCGGCAAGGCGTCGGAAGAGGGCTTGAGCGGCGAATTCGTTGCCATCCGCGTAGCCGATACCGGCACCGGCATTCCCACGGAGGTCTTGCCGCGGGTGTTCGAGCCGTTCTTCACCACCAAGGAAATCGGCAAAGGCACGGGGCTGGGCTTGAGCCAGGTCTATGGCTTCGCCCGCCAATCCGGCGGGGCCGCCAGCATCTCGTCGTCGCCGCGGCGCGGTACTGCGGTTACTTTGTTCTTGCCGCGAACCTGGGAGGCACCGGCCGCGCCGCGCGAGCAAAGCGAAGCTGCGCGCACGTCGCCCGCAGCGGGCGTGGTGCTGCTGGTCGAAGACAATGCCGAGGTTGCCGAGGTCACCAAATCCTATCTGGAGCAGCTCGGCTGCCAGGTTCGCCATGTCGAGAGCGCCTGGGCGGCGCTGGAGTTCCTCGATCACGACGCCGGTATCGATCTTGTGTTCTCGGATATTCTCATGCCCGGCGGCATGAACGGTTTGGAGCTAGCCGAAGCCGTGCGCCGGAAATATCCGAAACTCGCAGTGCTGTTGACCACGGGGTACAGTTCAAGTGCGCAGGATGCCTTGCGCCGCGGCTTCGATGTGCTGCAGAAGCCTTACAATATCGCCGCGCTCGAACACGCCCTGCATGAGGCATATGGCACGCATGAAGAGCCGCCGCGGCAGGAGGCGGTGGGCTGAATGGTCTGGCGCATCATCCCAAAAAGCGCGCCCTTGGACTTGATCCGGAAATCCAGTTCACCAGGGCAGTTTCGGCAGCGTAGCGGCGAGTGACGCGGCCATGCTGACCGACATCAGCCAGCCGATGGCACAAAATGAAATCACCATCCACGCGTCCTTGGCGCCGAAATCGGCGGGCCGGGCGGGAATTGCGAGCTCACCACGATTGGGCATGTCATGCTCCTTAATGATGGCCTGAGGCGGGACCGCTTCATTTCACGCGAAACTCGGTTTCACACGAAACTCGGAAGCAAATCCCGCGCCGCAGGCGGCACGCGCCCGGCAATAGCTGGCCTGCGTAAACGGGAGTGTGGCAAAGCGGAGTAAACGATTCGGTAAGAAAGCCCGGTACTGCGGGATTTCCGGCCGGCGGCCTCCTACCTTCAGATAAGGCTCCGCGGCGCCGGTCCGGGCGCCCCGTCAGGCGGCTTGCTGCGCCAGCCCGCTGGTCAGGAGTTTCCTGTCCACGGCGCCTTCCCATTGGGCGATGACGATGGTGGCGAGCGCATTGCCGAGGATGTTGACGGCAACGAAGGCGGACGACAGCAACCGGTGTACGCCCAGAATCAAGCCGACAGCGGCGACCGGAACGGTGCCGGTCGCCGCCAAGGTCGACACCAGCACCACGATAGCGGAACCGGCGACTCCGGCGCCGCCCTTTGACGTGACCAGCAGGATGCCGAGAAGGCCGAGCTGTTGCGTCAACGACAGGTCGACCCCGGTCGCTTGGGCGAGAAAGATCGATACGGCGGCGAAATAGAGACAGGTGCCGTCATGATTGAACGCATAGCCGGTGGGCAGGACAAGCCCGACGATCGATTCGTCGCAGCCGAGCGCGGTGAGCTTCTGCACGAGCTGCGGAAACACCGATTCCGAGGAGCTGGTGCCGAACACGACCAGAAGCTCGGCGCCGATATAGCGGATCAGCGAATAGAGATTGATGCCGCTCCACCAGGCGATCGGCCACAGCACAATGACGATGAACAGACCGCAGGTGAGATAGAACTCGCCGACCAGGGCGCCGAGTGTGGTGAGCGAGGCCAGCCCGAACTTGCCGACCGTGAAGGCGATCGCGCCCATCGCGCCGATCGGCGCGAGCCACATGATATAGCCGATGATCTTGAACACCGTGAGCTTGGTGATCTCGATCATGTCGATCATCGGCTGGCCGCGCTCGCCGACGGCAAGCAGGCCGAAAGCGAACAGCACGGACAGAAATACGACCTGCAGCACATTGCCGTTGGTGAAGGCGGACAGCGCGGTGTGCGGCACGATGTTGAGAAAGAAGCCGCCGGCAGAGATCGTCTGCGCGGTGTGCTGATAGGAATCAAGGGCGTGCGCCGGCAGGGCCGAAAGATCGAAATGGGCGCCTTTGCCGGGCGCCAGGATGTTGATCGTGGCCAGTCCGATGATCAGCGCCAACGTTGTCACCACTTCGAAATAGATCAGCGCGCGGATCGCGACACGGCCAACGCGTTTGGCCTCACGCACCGTGGCGATGCCGTGCACCACCGCGCAAAAGATGATGAGGCCGACAAACATGGCGATCAGGCGGATGAACAGTTCGCCGAGCGTGGCCATGAACTCAGCGCTGTGCGGCCAGACATAGCCGATCGCCGCGCCCAAAATCATGCCGCCGAAGACCTGCACCGACATGTCCTTGTAGAGGGGCTTGCGGCGGGTCGCGGTGGCAGGCGCGGCAGCACTCTGAGTTGTAGTCGCCATCTCGATGATTTCCTCCGGCGGGCCTTTGGCGGATCATGATCGATCTCGGTCCGGTCTGGTCCGGGCCTTGGTCGGATCTTGCGTGGTCCTCATGCCGTGCCGGCGGCGCCGTGGCAAGGGCTGCGGTCGCGGCCGGCTGCGCCTATTCGCTTACTTACGTTTTATGTTGACGCCCGGCCTTAGGAATTGGATATCCCGCCGCGACGCGACTGAAATGCCGCGTCGTGTGCAACCGTACGAGGTCAAATGCCAGCCGTTATCGACATCCATCCGCACATTATCTCACCCGACCTCCAGCTTTATCCGCGCGCCCCGCTCGGCGGCAAGCAATCGGATTGGTCGGCCACCCGGCCGGTGTCGCTGGAACAGCTGATCGCGGCCATGGATGCGACCGGCATCCAGAAAGCCGCCATCGTGCAGGCCTCGACCTGTTACGGCCATGACAATTCCTATGTTGCGGATGCGGTTGCCGCCTATCCCAAGCGTTTCACCGGCGTGTTCTCGGCCGACGTTCTGGCGCCCGACGCCACCATCAAGATGCGTCACTGGATGGAGCGCGGCCTCACCGGCATGCGGCTCTTCACCTTCGGCAGCACGATGAGCGAGCAGGCGTCATGGCTCGACGATCCAAAATCCTTTCCGGCCTGGACCTATGCTGCCGATCATGGTCTTTCGATCTGCATGCAAATGGCGGCATCCGGCATTCCGCAACTCGTCAAGATGATCGAGCGCTTCCCGAAAGTGAAAATTCTTCTCGATCACATGGCGCGGCCCACGCTCGATGACGGTCCGCCCTATGCCGCCGCGGCAAGCCTGTTCCGGCTCGCCCGCTTTCCGAACGTCTATCTGAAACTGACCAAGCGCAATTTCGAGCAGGCCGGTAGCGGCAAGGCGACGCCGCAGACGTTCTTCCCGAAGCTCGTCGCCGAATTCGGCGCCGAGCGGCTCGCCTGGGGCTCGAATTATCCGTCATCGGAAGGCACGCTGCCGGATATCCTGAAGGTCGCGCAGGCGTCGCTCGGCGTCCTGCCGCAGAACGATCAGGAGTGGATTTTTGCCAAGACCGCGCAGGTGCTTTACCCGGCGTTGAAGGATTAACAGCCGTCATGGCCGGACCTGCTCCGGCCATCTGCGCCTTGCAGCCGGCACAGCAGTCAAGGATTGCGACAATGGCGTCAGAGAGACCGAAATTGACCACCATGTTGGGCAATTATCCCGACACCGCAGCGCTGAAAAAAGGCGAACTCAAGCCGAAACTGTTCGACTTCGATTTCGCTGAAGTGAAAGTCGCCAATCAGCTGTTCAAGTCGATCGTGCGCGATGCCAAATACGACATCGGCGAACTGGCCATCGTCACCTATTTGCAGGCCAAAGCCTATGGCAAGCCTTACGTGCTGTTGCCGGCGGTCATTGTCGGCCGCGGCCAGCATCACACCATTGCCTATAATCCGGAGCGCGGTCATCTCGGTCCCGCCGATCTCGAGGGCAAGCGCGTCGGCGTGCGCGCCTATACGGTGACCACCGGCGTGTGGGTGCGCGGCATCTTGCGCGAGCAATACGGCATCGACGAAAAGAAGGTGAAATGGGTCACCTTCGAGGATCCGCACCTCGCCGAATTCAAAGACCCATCCTACGTGGAGCGCGCCGCGCCCGGCAAGACGCTGCCGCAAATGCTGCTGGACGGCGAACTCGACGCCGGCATTGTCGGCGATCACATGCCCGATCCGCGGCTGAAATACCTCATCCCCAATCCCGAGGAAGAGGCGAGGAAGTGGGCGCTGTCGCACGGCGGCGTGCCGATCAACCATCTCGTGGTGATGCGCGACTCGGTCGCCCGTGCGCGTCCCGACATCGTCAAGGAAGTTTTTGATCTCTTGCACCAGAGCAAGCTCGCGGCAAAGCTGCCCGACACCGGGACGGCGCTCGATCCGCTGCGCTTCGGCGTCGAGGCCAATCGGCAAGCGCTCGACGTGATCATCGATTTCGCCTTCGGCCAAGGCATGATCCCGCGCCGCTTCAGCGTCGATGAACTGTTCGACGACACGACGCGGCGTCTCGCCTTTTGAGCTGATTGTGTGAGCGTGCCGGAATGGCCGGGCTCGGCCGCTCCCGGCATGGTGTCGCGGTATCGGCTGCGGTTTGCGCTATTGACGCCGCGTTTATGTGCAAGCCCCGGATTGTTCACTGCGCGGCAATAGACTGTTTCAGGTCCGCTCAATAGCTGAACGCTCCGTTCAGTCACATTTCCCTCGAAGCCCGGCAGCAAGGGGCTGCGTGGGGTCAAGTTAGGGAGATGTGCCATGAAGAGGCTTTTTTCCAGCAAATATCTTTCGGCCGTGCTTATCGCAGCGGCGTTTGCCGCGAGCGGCGCAGTGCCGGCGTCGGCTCAGGCCTTGAGCCATTACGGTAGCGTGTTGCCGCACTATTTCGATGCGTCCGGCGAGTTGAAATGGGGTGCATGGGCTCCGTCGTCGGCAGAACACAAAGTCATCATCCCCTCGCATAATCTTTATCTGTACGCAAAGCCGCACGCCCATCGCGCCGGTGCGCGCTGAAGTGCGCTGAAACAACAGATCGCTTTGGCATCCGGTCGGATGCCGTTCTTCGAAGGGCGCGGCCGTTCAGTTCGGCCGCGCCTTCCCTTTGCCGAGATGACCGTCATGGCTGACGACGAGAAGGATTTTGCCGCGTCCCGGACGCGAAGCGGCACTGCCGGTCCGGCTCTTCGCAAGCGCGGCGCAGGGCAGACCGGGATTGTTATTCGCCGAGCTCATGCAGGATTTCGGCGGTATGCTCGCCGAGCCGCGGCGCTGGCCGTTCTGACGCCATCGGCGTTTGGTCGAGTATGATTGGGGTGCGGATGCCGGGGATCGTGCCGCCTTTGGCAGCGTCGCTTTTCAGGGCGAGCTTCATGCCGCGATGCACAACCTGTGGATCGGCAAAGACCTGTTCGAGATTATTGATCGGCCCCGCCGGGATGCCGGCATTCTCGAGCTTCTCGAGGAGTTCGTCGCGCTTGCGCTGCGAAGTCAACTCGGAAATCTTGCCGACAAGCTCGTTGCGCTGCGCCAGGCGGCCCTTGTTGTCCTTATAGGCTTTCACTTCGGCCAATTGCGGCACGCCGAGAATGCCGCACAGCTTGATGAACTGTCCGTCATTGCCGGTGGCGATGATGACCTGGCCGTCGGCGACCGGGAATACCTGATAAGGAACGAGATTGGGATGGGTATTGCCGATCCGCTTGGGGATATCGCCGGAGACGAGAAAGTTCAGTGCCTGGAAGGACAGCACGCCGACCGTCGAATCCACAAGGGCGGTGTCGACGTAGCCGCCCTTGCCGGTCTGCTGCCGGCGGACCAGAGCGGCGAGAATGCCGATCGCCGAATAGGCGCCGGAGAAGATATCGGAGACAGCAACCCCGCAGCGCATCGGCTCACCATCGGCAGTGCCGGTGAGCCCCATCAAACCGCCAATGCCTTGCGCCATCAGGTCATAGCCGGCCCGCGGCGCCGCCGGCCCGTCCTGGCCGAAACCGGTCACCGAGCAGTAGATCAGGCGTGGATTGAGCGGTGCCAGGCTTGCATAGTCGAGGCCGAACTTTTTCAAGCCGCCGACCTTGAAATTTTCGATCAGCACGTCGGAGCGCGCCGCAAGCTTCTTGACGATGCGCTGGCCGTCGGCGCTGGCGAAATCGACCTCGATCGAACGCTTGCCGCGATTGGCGCTGTGAAAATAGGCAGCGCTGAGATGGCCGCCGTCGGCGGCCGGCACAAAGGGCGGTCCCCAGGCGCGGGTGTCGTCGCCCGCGCCGGCGCGCTCGACTTTGATGACGTCGGCGCCGAGATCGGCAAGGATCTGGCCCGCCCAGGGCCCGGCGAGAATCCGTGCCAGTTCCACGACGCGTATCCCAGCTAAAGGCCCCTGTTTTGGCGAACCCGACATTGCCCACTCCTTAAGCACCGCGGCGGACCACCGCGCGGGCCTAACTGACAAAGCGGGGCGAATTTGTCCAGAAGTTCAGCTGCGGGACGACCTGCTCAGCGCGTCGTTTAAGCGCGGTAAAGCCTAATTTGTCTACAGTTCTTTAGCTTTCTCCTGCTTGTCATGACCTTGTCCGATCATTAGCTAAGAGCTGCCGGATGGGATGAAGCGGTGAATACGACATTCTTCAGCGAGATGCTGCAGAGCATCGCCGATCGAAGCCGGGCGCTGATCAAGCGCGAGCGCCGGGAACCTGCGCACGAACGTTCGGCGAGCCTGATCGAACAATGCGAGGCGCTGTTGTCCGGCCGCGGCGAGGCGTCCGGCGTGGCGCTCGCCCAGGATATCCTGACGCGCTATGCCGACACCACGATCGGGCCGCGGATCGGCTTCTTCGAGGCGCTGGCCAGCACATTCGGCCATGATCAGGCGCGACTCGACCACGCCATCGCCGCCTATCGGGCCTCGCCCACCCCCGAAAATGCCTCCGAACTGCACCGCGCCAGCGAACCGCGGCGGCTTGAACTGTTTCGCCGGCTCAATCTTGCGCCGGGCGGTACCGCGGCCTTGGTCCATATGCGCGAGCAATTGCTCGACGCCATGGCGCATCGCGACGATCTGAAAGTCATCGATAGCGATTTCGTCCATCTTTTCTCGTCCTGGTTCAACCGCGGCTTTTTGGTGCTGCGCCGGATCGACTGGTCGACCTCGGCGGCGATCCTCGACAAGATCATCCGCTATGAGGCGGTGCACGAGATTCAGGATTGGGACGATCTGCGCCGGCGCATCGATCCGCCCGACCGCCGCTGCTATGCCTTCTTTCATCCGGCCCTGGTCGACGAGCCTTTGATCTTCGTCGAGGTGGCGCTGACGCGTGACATCCCGGGCGCGATTGCGCCGATCCTGTCCGACAAGCGCGAGCCGGTCGAGCCGCAGCGGGCGACGACAGCGGTGTTCTATTCCATCACCAATTGCCAGCGCGGCCTCGCCGGAGTGACCTTCGGTCACTTCCTCATCAAGCAGGTGGTCGAAGAGGTTTCGCGTGAGGTTCCCCGGGTCGGTACCTTTGTCACCTTGTCGCCGGCGCCGAATTTCGCCGCTTGGCTCAAGCGCGAGCGCGCCAATGCCGCCTCCCAGGTGATCGACGACGAGGATCGCGAGGCGCTGGCCGATCTCGACAGCGAAGGCTGGTGGCATATGCCGGACCTCGCCGAGCGCATTCGCGAGCCGCTCCTGCGCGCCGCCGCCTGGTACTATGTCCGCGCGCGCAACGGCCGTGGGCTGCCGGTCGACGCCGTGGCGCGCTTTCATCTCGGCAATGGCGCGCGGCTGGAACGGCTCGACTGGCTCGCCGACATGTCGGAGCGCGCGCTCAAACAGTCGCACGGCCTGATGGTGAACTATCTCTACGATATCGATTATATCGAGCGCAATCACGAGGCCTATGCGCAACAGCGCACCATCGCTGCGTCGAGCGCGGTGACCCGGCTGGTGACGACGCCGACGCGGGAAATCGTTCCGGTTTCGGGGTAGAGTCCTGGCGTGCTGAATGCAGGCGCCCATGCCCTCACTTCGCGGCATTCTTGAAACCGTTCTGTATGTCGAGGATTTCTCGCGCGCCTGTCACTTCTACGAACAGGTGCTGGGGCTCAATTCCATCTACCGCGATCAGCGGCTGTGCTCCTACGATGTCGGCGGCCGCGGCGTCTTATTGCTGTTTCTGCGCGGACATTCCCTCGAAACCGTGCATCTTCCCGGCGGCACGATTCCGCCGCATGACGGACACGGCCCGGTGCATATCGCCTTCTCGATCGCAGCCGACGATGTTGCGGACTGGGAGGCGCGGCTCAAAGCGGCTGATGTCGAGATCGAAGGCCGCACCAAATGGCCGCGCGGCGGCGAAAGCATCTATTTCCGCGATCCGGACGGGCACCTTCTGGAACTGGCGACGCCGGGCCTCTGGCCGGGCTACTAGGATCTTCCGTAGACCGGCACGATGCCGCCGCGGGTGACGCGGTTGTCGGGCGAGGCGAGGAAGACGATCGTCGCAGCGACCTCTTCGACTTTCGGCCACAGCGCGTAATCGGCTTTTGGCATGGCATTGCGGTTGGCTTGGGTGTCCATGATCGAAGGCGCGACCGCGTTGACCAGGATGCCGTCCTTGGCAACCTCCTCCGCGAGCGCCGCGGTGAAGGCGGCCACCGCGGCCTTGGCCGCCGTATAAGCCGTCATGCCAGCACCGCTGCGCCATTCAAGCCCGGCGCGGGCGGAGACATTGACGATCCGGCCGCCGGCGCCGCCGCGCATGGCCGCGACCGCGGCGCGGCTGCACAGCATGCAACTGACCAGGTTCATGTCGATCTGCTGGTGGATGGCGGCGGCGCTGGTGTCGGTCAAGGCGCCCGCAGCAAAGCCGCCGGCAATGTGAATCGAGGCCCACAGCGGGCTGATGCCCTTGTACAGACCGGCAATGTTGGCCTCGTCGGCAAGATTGCCGGCGACCGTCGTTATGACCTGTTTGTGCTCGCGCAGGCGAAAGCGCTTGGCCTCCGCCTCGTCGAAGCATGGCACATGGCAGACGGCGCCGGTCTCGATCAGCGCCGCCACGACGGCGGTTCCGAGCGCTCCGGCGCCGCCGGTGACAACGATATGACGATCGCGAAAGTCCATGGCGGGCACCTCTTGGCGGTATCATCGCCGATCGTGAAATCGAGACAAGATGGGTCAAGCCCGTTCCGGAAATTTGATAGTCTGGGCGAAAGGGAGAATCAGTGGCCGACTTCGATCTTGCAGTCATCGGCGGCGGCATCAACGGCGCCGGCATTGCCCGCGACGCTGCCGGTCGCGGCTTCCGCGTGGTTCTGATCGAGCAGAACGATCTCGCCTCCGGCACCTCATCGGCATCGTCGAAGCTCATTCATGGCGGCTTACGTTACCTCGAGCATTACGAATTCCGCCTGGTGCACGAGGCGCTGCGCGAGCGCGAAGTGCTGCTGCGCGCGGCGCCGCATCTGATCCGGCCCCTGCGTTTTGTCCTGCCGATCAACGAAGCGCGGCGTTCGGCGCTGCTGCTGCGCATCGGTCTCTTCATTTACGATTGGATCGGCTGGCGCAAGATTCTGCCGGGCACGCGCGAGGTCGATCTCGTCACCGATGAAGTCGGTCAGCCGTTGAAATCGCGTTTCCACCACGCCTACGAATATTCCGACTGCTTTGCCGACGATGCCCGCCTGGTCGTGCTGAATGCCGTCGACGCCGCCGAACGCGGCGCCGTCATCCGCCCGCGAACGCGCTGCATTCGCGCCGAACGCTACGACACGTGGCGGCTGGTGCTCAATGCGCGCGGCCAGCGCGACGTGGTGACGGCGCGGATCCTGGTCAATGCGGCGGGCGCCTGGAACGAATTATTCGCCGAGACTGCGTTGCGCACCGCGCCGCAGCACCGGCTGCGTCTCGACAAAGGCTCGCATATCGTGGTGCGCAAGCTCTATGATCACGACCGCGCCTATATCCTGCAGGCGGTCGACGGCCGCGTCGTCTTCGCCATTCCATTCCAGCGCGATTTTACTCTGATCGGCACCACCGACCGCGCCTTCAGCGGCGACCCCTCGACCGTGATCCCGAGCGGGGAGGAGATCGAATATCTCTGCAGCATCATCAACGAATATTTCCGCACCACAATCAGCAGCGCCGACGTGGTCTGGGCCTATGCCGGTGTACGCTCGCTTTATGACGACGGCGCCGGCAAGCCGGAAGATGTCGGCCGCGACTATACGCTGATGCTCGATGAACGTTACGGCGAAGCCCCGCTGCTCACGGTCTATGGCGGCAAGATCACGACCTATCGGCGTCTTGCCGAAGAGGCGATGGCGAAGCTCGCGCATTTCTTCCCGCGCTCCAAACCCTGGACCGCGAACAGCCCGCTCCCGGGAGGCGACTTTCTCTACGATGGTCTTTCGATCCTGATCGAGCGCACGCAGGAGCGATGGAAGTTTCTCGCCGCCCATCACGCGAGCCGGCTTGTGACTGCCTACGGCACGCGCGTCGATCGCGTGCTCGGCAACGCCAAGACCCTCGACGATCTCGGCCTGCGCTTCGGCGCCGATCTTACCGCAGCCGAGCTGCATTATCTGATGACACAGGAATGGGCGCAGAGCGCCGACGATGTCCTGTGGCGGCGCTCCAAGCTCGGTTTGCGTTTTTCCGATGCGCAGCGCGCCGAGCTCGATCGCTTCATGGCGCAAACTAAGGTTACCGCGGGCGTCTGAAAGGCATCCATATTAACAGAGTGCTCACCACGCCGCGTTGCGGTTTTGCCGGTGAATCGGGCTTGGCCGCGCGAATGCGGAAAATTGCACGCTTTAACTTTACGCCGCCGCAACCGCCGCCGTGATCTGATGCCGCGTCGCTTGAGGCCACAGCGCCGGCCAGAGCGCCGGGACCTTCAACAAGCGTGTCGCCAGACATGTCCTCGAGCAAACTCTCGAAAAAAGAGATCGAAGGCGTCATTCAGTCGCTGTGCGTGCTGATCGTCGACGACAATCAGTACATGCGCAAGATGGTCCGCACGCTGTTGGTCAATTGCGGCGTCAAGGAAATCTTCGAAGCAAGCGACGGCATCGCAGCACTGGATGCGATCCGCACCGTCGCGCCCGACGTCGTGATCCTCGACTGGGAAATGCCGTTGTTGTCCGGCCCGGAACTGGTGCGCATCGTTCGGTCGCCCGGCGTCTTCCCGATTCCGGACGTGCCGATCATCATGCTCACCGCTCATGGCGAGCGTTGGCGCGTGGTCGAGGCGGTCAAGCTCGGCGTCAACGAATATCTGACCAAGCCGGTCTCGGCGAAGTCGCTCTACGATCGGCTCGTCGCCATCGCGCTTGTGCCGCGGCCGAACGTGCAACTCGGCGACTATTATGGTCCGGAGCCGCGTAAGCTGATAACCGAAGCGCTCGACGACGGTTCCGCTTCGGCAACCCCGCCCATCGAGTTCGTCGGCTAGCCTGCGGCGCTGAACTAGGCCGTTTCCCCTTCGCCGCAGCTTTCCGCCGCGCTTTCCCGCCTTCCGATTTTCCGGATCATGCTCTAGCGTAGCCCACATTCTCGCGGCGCTGATCTGTGCGCCGCCGCGGTTTGGGGCAGGGATGCAGACGGTCGAACCGGCACGGGATCGGGCAAATCATGGTGCAGAACCTGGGCCACCGAAGACGAGTGTGACGAAGCGCAGCTTGGCAAAGCGCGGCTTCGCACCGTGGAGCGATCCGACCGCGCAGCCGCTCTTGCGCATCGAGGGGATCCAAAAGCGCTTCGCCGGCTTCACCGCCGTCGATCAGCTGTCGCTCGACGTCTATTCGGGCGAGTTTTTTGCCCTGCTGGGTCCTTCCGGCTGCGGCAAGACGACGTTGCTGCGCATGATTGCCGGCTTCGAGCGGCCCGACGCCGGCCGTATCATACTGGACGGCATCGATCTCGCGCAGTTGCCGCCCTATCTGCGGCCCGTCAACATGATGTTTCAAAGTTACGCGCTGTTTCCGCATCTTAACGTCGAGGCCAATGTCGCCTTCGGCCTCAAGCAGGAGGGCCTGCCCAAACGCGAGATCGCCGACCGCGTCGCCGACATGCTGGCGCTGGTGAAGCTCGAAAATCTCGGCCGGCGCAAGCCGCACGAATTGTCCGGCGGCCAACGCCAGCGCGTGGCGCTGGCGCGTTCGCTGGTGAAGCGCCCGCGCGTGCTGTTGCTCGACGAGCCGATGGCGGCGCTCGACAAGAAGCTGCGTGGCGAGACGCAATTCGAGCTGATGGAGTTGCAGCGGCGCCTATCGCTGACCTTTATCATCGTCACCCACGACCAGAGCGAGGCCATGACGGTCGCGAACCGGATCGCGGTGATGGATCGCGGCCGGCTGATGCAGGTGGCGCCGCCCGCGGAAATCTACGAGCGCCCGAATTCGCGCTGGGTGGCCGACTTCATCGGCGAGGTCAATTTGTTCGAAGGCCGCGTCGGCGGCGATTGTTTGAGCGTCGAGGGCACGGCCTTGGGCCGGTTCACCGTCGGCGAAAAGATCGCGGCCGAACCGAATGCGCCGGTTTGGATCGCGGTGCGGCCGGAGAAAATGCAGATCACGCGCGCGGCCCCGCAACAGCCTGCCGCCGCAAATGGCATTGCTGCAACCGTCGTTGATATCGGCTATCTCGGCGATCTCTCAATCTACAAGCTCAAATGCGAAGGCGGCACCGAGATCAAGGCGGCGGTCGCCAATACCGGCCGCTTCGGCGAGGAGGCGCTCGGCTGGGACGACAAGGTGTGGCTGCACGTTCCGCCGCAGGCTGCCATCGTGCTGACGCGATGAAGCCGGCGGCCGACCATACGTTCTGGCGGAAGCTGGTCGTGCGCGTTCCTTACGCGTGGCTGGTCGCGTTTTTTCTGGTGCCGTTCCTGATCGTCGTCAAGATCAGCCTGTCACAGAGCGCGATCGCGCAGCCTCCCTATACGCCGACCTTCGATCTCGCCGCCGGTTGGCATGGTGTGGCGAATTTCTTCGCCGGCCTGTCGCTCGACAATTATCGGTTCCTTGGCACCGATCCGCTGTACATTTTGTCCTATATGACGAGCCTGCAAATCGCCGCGTTCTCGACTTTGCTTCTGCTCATCGTCGGTTATCCGATCGCCTATGCGATGACGCGCGCGCCGCGGCGCGTGCAAGCGGTCCTGGTCGTCCTCGTTATCCTGCCGTTCTGGACCTCGTTTCTCATCCGCATCTATGCCTGGATGAACATCCTGCAACACGATGGGCCGCTTAATCAGCTGTTGCTCGCGCTGCATATCGTGAGCGAGCCGCCGGCCTGGCAGTCGACCACGACCGCGGTCTATATCGGCATCGTCTATTCCTATCTGCCGTTCATGGTGCTGCCGCTCTATGCGACCTTGGAGAAGCTCGACGAGCAGCTCCTGGAAGCGGCCGCCGATCTCGGCTGTCCGCGCTGGAAGACGTTCTGGCTCGTCACTTTGCCTTTGTCGTCGCCGGGTGTCGTCGCCGGCTCGCTGTTGTGCTTCATTCCGATTGTCGGCGAATTCGTGATTCCGGATCTGCTCGGCGGCTCGCGGACCGCGATGATCGGTCAGACCATCTGGATGGAATTCTTCGCCGACAAGGACTGGCCATCGGCTTCGGCAGTCGCCGTCGTGCTGGTGTGCCTGCTGGTAACTCCGATCGTGATCTTTCAGAATTACGCCATGCGCCGTATGGAGCGGCAGTGATGGGGCGCAAGCTCTCACCGTTCAATCTCGCCGCGCTCGCGCTCGGTCTCGCCTTTCTGTATCTGCCGATCGTCATTTTGGTTGTCTATTCGTTCAATGCATCACGCCTGGTCGCGGTCTGGGGCGGCTGGTCGGTGCATTGGTATGCCGAACTCGCCGATGACGAGCCCCTGCTCGACGCGGCCTTCACCAGCCTGCGGGTGGCGCTGATCTCGGCAAGCGCGGCGACGCTTCTCGGTACGTTCGCTGCGGTGGCGCTGGTGCGCGGCCGCCGCTTCCGCGGCAAGCTCTTATTCGCGGCGATGATCTATGCGCCGCTGGTCATGCCGGAAGTGATCACCGGCCTGTCGATGCTGCTGCTGTTCGTCGCGGTCGCGATCGATCGCGGCTTTTGGACCGTAGTGATCGCGCATACCACGATGGCGATGTGCTTCGTCGCCGTGGTCGTGCAGTCGCGGCTGGTCGATTTCGATACCAGTCTGGAAGAGGCGGCGATGGATCTCGGCGCCTCGCCGGCGCACACGTTTTTCGCGGTGACCTTGCCGTTGATCCTGCCGGCGATCGTGGCCGCCTGGATGCTTGCTTTCGCGCTGTCGCTCGACGATCTGGTGATTGCGAGCTTCACCACCGGACCCGGCGCGACGACGCTGCCGATCCGCATCTATTCCGAGGTACGGCTCGGCGTGAAGCCGGAAATGAATGCCGTGTGCAGCATCATGGTCGCGGTGGTCGGGGTGGCCGTCATCATAGCCTCACTGCTCACCAAGCTCAGCGCGGCCAGGGGGACGCCGGCCCAACCTTAAGCGGGTGCGTGACGCGGCGCTTAATCCGGGCTCTCGCCCGGCGGGCGGAAGAGAAAGATCACGAACCAGACTGGAATGATCACCAGCGAGCCGAGCAGGAGGTTGGGCAGCGCCCAGGACAGGCCGTTCCGCGCCAAGTCTGCGATGCGGTCCTGGATTCGATCCGGCGAAAGCCCTGTGGTTCTGATCAAATCGCTGGCGCTGATGCCGAAATGCGCAAGGACGGTTCCAACGATCAGCGACGCGATTAGCACCTTGAGCAACGTGCGTGTGAGGTGGCCGAGCATCGATAGAGCATCCTACGGCGGGCAGGGCCCCGCGCTGATTCGGACCGCCAGATGATAGAGCAAAAAGTTAAGTACCGCGCGCATGCCCGGCCGTGCCGAGGCCGTCGCAGCCGCCGGAAACGGCGATTCGTCAACTATGGCGTGGACTTCGCCGGTGCGGTGGTCGACGCCGGCGACACGGCCGGGGCCGGCGGCGTGCCGGATGGCTGCGCCAGCAACTGGTCGATTACCGAGCGCACGGCGTCGCTGACATTGTGGGTTTTGGCTGCGTCAAGCAGCGGCGCGGCAGCACCCGAGCGCCGGATCAAAGCCTGCGCGTCGGGCAGCATGATCGGGTCGTCCCAGGGGCCCTGGACGACGAAAGGCAGGTCGAACTCGTTGGCATCGGCACTCGCAAGCAGTGTCGCCACACCCTTGAGATCAAGGTCGCGTGTCGGCACCGAGGCCTGCCCGCCGACCGCAAGCTTCACAGCCGGACCGTCGATATGCATATCGTTGACTGCGATCATGCCGTGATCGATCTTCAGGCTGACGGCGAGATCGTCGAATGGAGTCGAGCCGGAGCGGAAGCCGCCGCCGCCGCCAGACAGCGGCCGCCGCTGCAGCCGGCGCAGCAAGTCCTCGATATTGATGCCGGTCAGCGCTCCGGAATGGGCGTTAAGGCTCGCGGTGCCGTTCAGCGCGCGCGTGACGGCCATGACGGACGCGCCCGAGCCCTCGACATTCACCGACAGATTGCCGCGGCCGGTCAGCTTATGCACGGAGAAAATCTGGCCGAGGCAATCGTTCAGGTCGACATTGGTGAATTGCAAGTGCGAGGAAACGCCGACCCCGCTCTCGGCGACGTTGAAGCCCAGTGTGCCGCGCACCGAGCCGCTGAAAGCCTGCGCCTCGCCGATGGTCAGATCAAGCTTGCCGTTGTGCATGTTCGCGGCTACCGCCGTCCGCCCGAGTTGCACATTGGCGAGCTTGATGCTGGCGGCCGACAGCCGCAGATCGAGGTTGAGGTCGCCAAAGCCGTCCAGCGCGATCGGCAATGCATCCCAATTGCGCTGGTTTCGCGCCAATAACCGCATGCCGGATACATAAGGCGTCAGATCCAGCGCATCGGCCGCGAGTGTGCCTTGCACCAAGTGATGGCCGTCGGTCGACAAGGTGAGCGCGCCCTCGGCGGTATTGCCGTCGACATCGACATTGACATTGGAGAGCGCCACGACGCCGCCGCCAATGTCGCTCTGCGCGCGCAGCGTGAATCGCCCGAAGCCGCCGAACGGAAATTTTTGGCTGCCGGTCCAGTACAGCGCATCGCGCAGCGATGGCGCGTCGACGCCGAGCGCGCCTTCAATCTTGAGAGTCGGCCGCGCGCTCGCCCAGCCGTCGAAGACAAGCTGCAGCGGCGCGCCGGAGACTCGGACTTTAAGGCCGGAGCGGTCGCCGCTCAGCGCTGCGAGGAAATCGCTGAGCGAGAGACTGGCTTCGACCGGCTGATCGTTCCAGATAAAGTGGCCGTTGGCACCAAAGCTGCGCGAGATCGACGGCCAGGCGACTTCAAAGTCGGCATTCTCGAGCCGTTCGGTCGCATCCTTGGCGTCGTCATGCACTACAATCGTGCCGTCCTGAATGCCGATCTCCGAGAACGAGGCGGTGCGGTGATCGGCATTGGGCGCCAGCGCCCGCGCCAGCGAGTCAATCAGGCCCGACCAATTCGATTCCCCGTTGGCCGCAAAAGTGATGTTGATAGTGGGGCGCACCAGCGTGACGTCCGCGATCTCGATGCGGCCGGCCAGCAGCGGAAAATAGCGCAGCCGCGCCGTCAGTTCATCGGCAGTGACGGCGGCCCGTGTGCTGCGATTGTCGCCAAGCATGACCTTGCGGAAGGTCACGGTGCCGGACGGAAACAGCGACAGCGAAATGTCGTCCCCCAACATCGGATCGAGCCCGGTGACGGCGCGAATCTCCGATTGCACCGCGTCGCGCACCGACGCTGCCGGGATGAGAATGGAGAGGCCCACCAGCGTAACGAAGACTGCCGCAAGAATGGCGGCGACAGCAATCGCGAGGCGCTTTAAGCCAATGGCCGCGGTCAAGGACGCATTTCCGATGTTGATTAGGCCGGGTGAATATTACCGGGCGGCTGATGACCTGCAAACTGGCGGTACTCTGTGTCGCTTTCGTGGCCGCATAGGTTGCCGGTGCGGTCAAATGCCTGCTGTCTATCGATAAATTCGGTTTGCCGAGGGCATTGGCCGCGCCGTCCGGCGGCTTCAGCGCGCCGAAAAGCGCCGCTCTTTGGGCAGGCGGTTTTCCGCCACTTCGGCGATCAGCTTGCCGATCATGGCCTGGCCGAAGGAATTGAAGTCCTTGGCCACCATGACAAAGGCGCCCGGGCCGCCGATCACGTTGTTGCGGTAATAATTGTCGAGGCCGCCGGGCGGATTGGTGTGATCGGGATTCCATGACATCGGGTTCTCGCTGAGGATCACGAGCCCGTTGATGGTGACGCCCTGAGCGACGGCTTCGTCGCGCGCCGACGTCACGTCGCGCCCGGCATTATTGGTGCCGTCGCCAGATATGTCGACGATGCGTCGCGCTGCCTCGAATGGCGTATGGGCAAATTGGTCCATGGCAAATTCGATCGCGCCGCTGATCGATGTGCGGTCCGCGAAAGAGCGCGGCGCTTCGAGCAGGCGATCGCCGAAATCTTTCGCGCTCGCGCCGTCGCCGACCGCTGTCCAGTCGATCACCACGTGTTGCGCGCCGATGCCTGACCATTCGACGAAGGTCAGGCCGATGCGGCCCAAGCGGCCGGATTTGATCGTCTCGAGCACCCGCGGATCGGAGATGGCGGCGGCATAGCCGTCGCGCTGCAATTGAAATTTCGTGGCGTCGATGCTGCGCGAGACGTCGGCGGCGAGGATCAGAAGCAAATCGACGTCGTCGGCGCGCGCCGGCGTAACGGCGATGCATGCGCCGGCAACCAGGATCGTGACAACAATCAATGCCAGTACGGCCTTGACCATGCGCATTGCTGCACCTGCGCTAGCAATGTTGACCCGGCAAGGGTTCGCACGAAGCGTGGCACGCAAAGACGGCGAAAAACGGGTTCCTCCGTTTTCCGACATCACTCTAGCAGATTCTATGCCGGCCTGATCACGCAGGACTGCGTATCTGTCGCGCTTTATTCGGTGACGACGCGGCTCGGCGGAAAGGCGATCTCGACAAGCGTACCGGCATTGGGGGCGCTGGAAATGCTGAAATGGGCGCAGTTGGCCTCGGCAATCGCCTTGGTGAGCGGCAGGCCGAAGCCGGTGCCGCCGGAGCCGAAGCGCGCAGAGGTCGTGGCGTCATGGAACGGCTCCAGCACCGCTTGAATATCCCTCTCGCTCATGCCGGCGCCGGTATCGCGCACCCGAAGCACCGCTTCGCGAGCGTCGGAAAACGCGGTCGATACGATCACTTGGCCGCCGGGGCCGGTGAGTTTGATCGAATTCGAGAGCAGATTGAGCACGATCTGGCGCATCGATCGCTCGTCGGCGACGACCTGCGGCAAAGCCGGCGTCAGCGCCGTGCGGATGATGATGCGCGCCTTGTTGGCCTGCGGCTGCATGATGCCGACGCATTGCTGGGTCAGCGCATTGAGGCTGACATTGGCGAAGTTGAGCTCGGCCTTGCCGCTTTCGATCCGCGACAGATCGACAAGATCGTTGAGCGTCGCGACAAGATGCATCGCGGCATCATGGATATCTCTGACATATTCGCGATAGCGCTCGTTGCCGATCGGACCGAAACGTTCGGCCATGATGACTTCGGTAAACCCGGTAATAGCATTCAGCGGCGTGCGGATTTCATGGCTCACTTTGGTCAGGAATTCGGTCTTGGCCGCAACCGCCTGCGCCGCTTCCCGCCTGGCGTTGCGCAGCTCTTCCTCGCTCCGGCGGTTCGCCGTGATGTCATGGAACATCGCGGCGAAGCGGTCGCTGCCGATGCGGGTCAATGACAACGTCAGCGGTATGAGCCGGTTCTCGCCGGCGCGCGCCGCGACATCGATGGTGCCGCCATCGCCATCGCTGCCGCTCACGATACGCTCAAAGTATTCGCGCGCCACGCGTTCGCTTTCCGGCGCCAGGAATTCGCCGAGCGAACACCCGGTCATGTTGTCTTGCGCTTTGCCGAACAAGGCCGCGGCGCGGGCATTGGCATTCTCGATCACCCCACGCGGGTCGAGCATGACAATGCCGTCGGGAGTCTTGTCGAGAATGGCCTTGAGCGCGCGATTTTCGTTTTCGGCCGCGGCGGCCGCGTGCTCGATTTTTTCCAGTGCCGCCTGGGCATTGCCGCCGGTCAGAACCAGCGCCAGCGCCGAAGAGCCGTGCCATGGCACGGTGAACGTGCGGCCCTCGGCCGGCAGTTCGCCGCCGCTTTGGGCACGGATCACGAATGTCTGCAACGCATGGTTTTCGGCGGGCCTGGCGCCCGGACCGGGGAATAGCGTGTTCAGGCCGCCCGCCCGTTCGATCGCATCGAGGCTTGGGTAACCGCTCCATTCCAAGAAATGGCGGTTGGCATAAAGCAGCAGGTCGTGCCGATAAAGCAGGACGCCGATCGGGATGCGGTCGAGCAGCGTCTGCTCGAGGACCGTACCTGCCGGCGGCCGACGCTCCATCAGTTCAATCGCGGCGGCCGGTGCGGCGTCCGCCGTTTCGGGAATCTCGGTCTGAGCGCCGTCATCCGCGGCGGCGTCAGGGCTTCCGCGCAAGCGCGCTGTGAGTTCCTGCGCCAGTTCGCGAAACGCGCGCCGCTCGATCGGGCTGAGGGCCGGCGGCGTTTTCGCCTCCGATACGTATGATTGGCGAAAAGGCACGACATTGGCGGATGCAGCCGCGACGCTCACGGCGGAATGTTCCATTTCGACCGGTTCGATCGTGGTCGCCGCGGCGGTCTCTTCGACTGCTTTGATCACGGGGGCCACCAGCGCGGCAGGGACGGTTTGCGCAGGTTGCGGCTCTGGCTGTGAGGCGGGCGCGACGTCAGCCGGCCGTTCGCGCCGCTCGCGATTGATCGCATTGATGCACTCAACGTCGCGGCAGACGCCGAAGCCGCGATAGCCGCGGAACGTGCGGTCACGGTCGAAGACCGGCAGGCCGGAGAGCTCGACCGGCAGTCGCATGTTGGAAGCGTCGACCGGCCATGACACCACGATGCCGCTCCAGGTATCGTGCGTCGCCATGGCACACGCGACCTGACCCTCTCGATCGAGATCGAGCTCGCCGGCGATCTCGCGCCACGGCCGGTCGGCTCTGGCCATGATGCGCGGGCCGACCAATTCAATGAACTCATCAGAGCCGACGACAAAGTGCCCGTCGTCGTCCATGTGCCAGACAAAACGCAGGGGATGGCGCCGTTCGACAATCGGCGCTTCGCTTTGTGCAGGCGGGACGGAGGATACTGCGATCGGCACATCGTCAGCCGCGGCCGAACCAGGTGTCGATTCCGCTGCGGGTTCTTGCGCTGCGGCGGGCGCATCGGCCACGCTCGCGTCAGCGATGGGCTCCGCTTGCCCCTCGAGCGGAGGCGAGGCGACAACAGGCGCGGGCGCCGGCACGGATATAGCTTGCGGAACGGGCGCAGGCGCCGGTGCCGCGGCTTCGCGCGCCGGCGGTTCGGCAGGCGAAGGTTGCGCCGGTTGCGGCGCGAGTGTCAGCAGCACCACCCGGAAATTATCCTTCCCGAGGCGCTCGGCGGTAATGCCGACGGACGTTCCTTCAATCTCGGCATTGGCCAGCACGCTGCCGCTGTCCGGCACGGCGAGACCGGCGAGACCCAAGGCCGAAAGGCTAGCCGCACCGCGAAGCCGTGCACTCGCCGCCGCATTGGCATGAATGAGGGCGCCGTCCGGACCGAAGGCCGCAATCGCGTCTTCGCTGTCGGCGAACAGGCGCCGTACGCGCTCGCCAAGCGTGAGCGTCGGACCGGCCGGCTCGGTGGCAATGATGAGCACGGCGGCTTTGCCGTCATTGCGCACGATGCGCGAGCAGACACAGGTGAGCGCGCGGCCAAAGCCGGCGCCAAATCCGCGCAGCCGTTCCAGGCGTTCCTGCGCGCGTGACGGCAAAGTCGCGCCGAGACGAATGACTTGAGCGGCGGCCGTGTCGTTGGCTTTGAAGCGGCGCTCGTGCAGACCGCCGATACTCGCCGCGCCGAAGATGGCGGCGCCGACGGCATTGGCCCAGAGAATGCGCGATCCATCGGCGCTCCATAGCCACACTGGCCAGGCGCCGGTTGCAAGCGCCGCGAGCTGCGGATCGCGCAGCGGAGCGAGCTCGGAATCGACAAGGGACATGCGACGGAACTCGTTACCCTCAATGAATCCTTAATAGAGCCGGGCGCGTACGGCGTCCATGCCGGGCGGGGCTTGGTGGTGGGGCTTGGCGGGATAACCTTAATCGACGAGCCGCTTTTTCCGAGCCGGCCCCCTGAGCGGTGCTGCGCGGCCCTACGCACCCCCCGCGTGCCAGCGCGCAATGGCAAATCGCGCCGTTTTGGCCAGGCCCGGCCGCCGTAAACCTTGCGCCGACCTCATGCCGAAATCGCTTGCGGAGTTCGAAATCGCAACACTAGGATTACGGCGCAGAGTGTTGCGGAAGGACCGGCACGTCCGGGGCAGGAGGAGCGGGTTATGGCCAAAGATCCATTCGAACAGTTCGCCATCCCAAACGAAATGCGTGCATTTGCCGAGCAGAGTGTCGTCCAAGCCAGGAAGGCGTTCGACAGCTTCATCGAGGCGGCCAATCAGGCCATGGGGCAGTTTCAGGGGCGGGCCCAGGCAGCGCAGAGCAGCGCTTCCGAAATCGCGCATAAATCGCTCACCTATGCCGAGAAGAACTTCGAGTCGACGTTCGAGTTTGCGCAAAAACTCATGCAGGCCAAGGATGCTTCCGAAATCATGGCGTTGCAGTCGGAGTATTTGAGCAAACAAATGCAGGCTTTATCGTCGCAGGTGCAGGACCTTGGCCAAAGTGCAGCCAAGATTGTGGTGGATGCTGCCAAAACTAAGTCCTGAAACGACCAGGATATAATCCTGACGTGCATCGCGGTTTTATCGCCCGTGCAGCAATGCTTGGAATAATCTAATATTTACAATTGGTTGCAATAGTTGTTGCATTGCAATAAATTCTGTTGCAATGCACCAAAATAGTTGCTATTTTAGCACTTAAGATAATCCCCGGGGTGTGAGTGATGCGTAACCGCGGGTCGAGAATTTGGGCAGCGCGCGACGGGCGGCGAAGCCTAGGAACAAAAAACAGTTCTCTTCGTGAGACAGCCCAAGAGCAGTGAGCAAAAAACCAAGGACATAGTGTCATGACGGATCTGGCCACCACCTCCAAGAAAACCGCGGGCGCGTTCGAGATGCCGAAATTCGAACTGCCGAAATTCGAGATTCCGAAGGTTGAAATGCCGGCGGCGTTTCGCGAGTTCGCCGAGCGCGGCGTTGCGCAATGCAAAGACACCTATGAGAAGATGAAGGCCGCCGCGGAAGAGGCGACCGACGTGATGGAGACCACCTACACGACCGCTGCCAAGGGCGCGTCGGATTACGGTCTCAAGGTGATCGATGCCGCCCGCGTCAACACCAATGCGGCGTTCGATTTCGCCGGCGAATTGCTGACCGCGAAGACGCTGTCGGAAGTGATCGAGCTGTCGAGCACGCATGCCCGCAAGCAGTTCGAGACGTTCACCGAGCAGGGCAAGGAACTCGGCGCACTGGCGCAGAAGGTTGCCACCGAGACGGCAGAGCCGATCAAGAGCGGCATGACCAAGGCCTTCACCAAGGTCGGCTGATCGCGGCATTCGCGACTTAGAAGTCTCGCTGCAAGCGGCGGGGAAAAGCCCGGGCCAGTGCCCGGGCTTTTTTGCATCCCGCCGCCTCGTGGATTGCCGGCTTCTGCCGGATTCGCGGGCTGCGGGCCGCGCGGCCGGAAATAACCCCGCAAAATCCGGGCTTCCACTTTTCCGGATCATGCTCTAGGTTCCGGCCGCCCAAGCGTGATCCGGCAAAAGCGGGTATCCTGCAGGGATCGTGCTCAGGCAAAACACCAAGCCGCGAGCCTGTGCAGCTGTAGCTCAGTTGGTTAGAGCGCCTGACTGTGGATCAGGAGGTCGGTGGTTCGAGTCCACCCAGCTGTACCATCCAATTCATCGGTAAATGGAACCTATTCGACGGGCCCGAGGCTCGGTGTGCCACGCGCTGTTCCTGCAAGCGGCCCTTGGACGGCGCTGTTCTTCGACGGTGTCTCGCTCCACGACACCGGTTTGACGTCCCGAAAAAGTTCGGCGCAGCGCGAAGGCGACGGCAAAGCTTGCCAGGCTTGAGAGCAAGAGACGCATGGCATAGCGCGCCATGTCCGCTTCGCCGGCCTTTGATCAAGATCAATTCCGCATCACGCCCTCTCCCTCATACTTCGTCCATCCCAAACGAGAACGTCGCGGCAACGCGGATCCATCGGGAGGCAGATGGCACCATGACGCAGGATATTCCCGGCACAACGATGTTCGACGGCGATCAGGCGCGGAAAGGTTATGCGCTCAATCGCATGTGCTACTCCTTCAACAGCGCGGCGAACCGCGCTGCCTTCCTCAAGGACGAAGACGCCTATTGCACGAAATTCGGCTTGACCGGGGAACAGCGCAGAGCGGTGAAGCAACGCGACGTGCTGGGGATGATCGAAGCTGGCGGCAATATCTATTACCTCGCCAAGCTTGCCGGCATTTTCGGCCTCAATGTTCAAGATGTCGGCGCGCAGCAGACCGGCGTGACGGTCGAGGAATTCAAGGCGAAACTCGCGGCGGCGGGGAGGTGACCATGGCCAAGATCGTTGGCGGAGTGGCGACAACGCATGTGCCTTCGATCGGCAAGGCGATTGCCGAGAACAAGCAGAAGGACCCGTACTGGTCGCCGTTCTTCCGCGGCTTTGACTACGTGCATTACTGGCTCGCGCGCGAGAAGCCCGACGTCGCCGTGGTGTTCTATAACGACCACGGGCTGAATTTCTTTCTCGACAAGATGCCGACCTTCGCTGTCGGCGCCGCGGCCGAGTATCGCAACGAGGACGAGGGCTGGGGCATTCCGGTATCGCGCGCGCTCAAGGGCGATTCCGCTTTGTCCTGGCACGTGATCAATCGCCTCGTCGCCGACGAGTTCGATATCACGATGTGCCAAGAGATGCTGGTCGATCACGCACTAACGATTCCGATGATGTTGATGTGGCCGGCTCAAAAATGCCCGGTCAGGATCGTGCCGATCGCCATCAATACCGTGCAGCATCCTTTGCCATCGCTGGCGCGCTGTCTCAAGCTCGGTCAATCGGTGGGACGCGCCATCCAGGCTTATCCCGAAGATCTGCGGGTCGTGGTGGTGGGTACCGGTGGCCTGTCGCACCAGCTCGACGGCAAGCGCGCCGGCTTCATCAACAAGGAATTCGACAAATTCTGCATGGACAAGCTCATCGGCGAGCCGGACGTGCTTGCCCGTTATTCGATCCACGACTGGGTCGAGGAATCCGGTGCGCAGGGCGTCGAATTCCTGAACTGGATGGCAATGCGCGGCGCGCTTAACGTTCATGTCGCAGAGGTGCACCGCAACTATCACGTTCCGATCTCCAACACCGCGGCCGCCACGGTCGTTCTGGAAAATCGTCCGGATCCGCAAATCCGCGCTGCCTGATCCGGCATGACTCGATGTGGAACTGCAGGCCCTTGATTCGTTTTTTGGCGCGGCGGGATCAAGGTCCGTTTCCGTCGCGTCCGAGCTTGTGTCGATCTTCTGTCTTCTTGCGCCGGGACGGACGTTCGTCCGCGCTTGCCGGCAAATCCGTTCAATTGACGATCTTGCAGGCTTCCTTGATTTTCATCAGCAGCGCATTACCGAACAACGGCTTTTCAACGATCGCAACGCCGGCAGCAGCGGCCTGCGCGATGAGCCGTGCATAGGGATTACCGACGATGAGAATGGCCGGCGCTTCGATGTGGCGTGCGCGCAGACCTTCGATCAGTTGCACGCCGTTGGTGTCCGGCAGGCTCTGATCGATCACGAAACAGGCGCAGCCTTCGAGATTGTTGGCCGTCGTGAACTCGGCGCCGCTGTAATAGGTCCGCACCACGAACCCCTCGAGCTCCAGAGAAAACTTGAGCGAACCGCACACAGCAGGATCATCATCGACGATAGCGATCTCAGGGCGGGGCGTCGTTTTTGCGCTCGTCTCTGTCATCATCCGCGCTGCTGCTTTGACCGGAAAACGCGCCAAAATGGTCCGGAACCGGACGGCCGGCATTGATGTAACTCAAGGATGCGGGCCGTGGATGCAGGCCGTGGATGCAGGCCTTGGATGCAGGGCTTGGATGCAGGGCTTGGATGCAGGCAGGCCTTACATCCAGGCTTTGCTTTTGGGCCGGTATGTCGAGTGGATGCGCGCCGGCTCAACCGCCGCCAACGATTTCGGCAATCAGGGCCATGCGGACCAGGTCGGACAGGCTCGCCGCCCGCATCTTTTCCATGAGATTGGCGCGATAAATCTCGACCGTACGCGGGCTGATGCCGAGGTCAAAGGCGATCTGCTTATTGGCGCGTCCGGCAACCAGGCCGCCGAGCACGTCGCGTTCGCGTTTCGACAGTGCGGCCAGGCGATCTTCGACGACCGCGCGTTCGGTCAAGCGCTTCGATTGGCCCTCGCGCTCGCGTAGCGCTGACTGCACCGACGCCAAGAGCAGTTCGTCGTCAAACGGCTTTTCCAGGAAATCCACAGCCCCGAATTTCATCGCCTCGACCGCGAGCGGCACGTCGCCGTGGCCGGTGATGACGATGACCGGCACGCCAATCTTGCGCTCCTTCAGCCGCTTCAGCAGATCGATGCCGCTCAGGCCCGGCATGCGCACATCGGTGATGATGCAGCCGAGATCCGCATTCGGCAACTGCTCGAGGAATGCCGTCGCCGAGGCGTGGCTGCACACCGCGATTTGCGCGGTGCTCAGCAGAAACGCGAGCGATTCACGCAATGCATCGTCATCGTCGATGACATGCACCACCGCGCCTTCAGATGACATGACTGGTCTCCTCTTGAGCGACTGCGGGCAGGGTCAAGGTAAAGATCGTTCCGCCGCCGGGGTTGGCTCGGACCGTCATGGCGCCGCCATGCGCCTCGATGATGGTGCGGGAGATCGAAAGGCCGACGCCCATGCCTTGGCGCTTGGTGGTGACGAAGGGCTGAAACAGCTGTCCGGCGATCCCCGGGGCAATTCCCGAGCCGGTATCGGCGACCCGAATCTCGATCATGCTGTCATCGGCCGGCGCTGTGGCGATGAGCAGGTCGCGCGTAGGCGATGTTTCCATCGCCTCGATAGCGTTGCGCATCAGATTGAGCAAGACCTGCTGGACCTGCACCTTGTCGGCAAGAACCAAATCGGCGCCGGGAGCGAAATCGAAACGCACGCGTACCCCGCTATCCTTGGCGCCGACCAGCGCCAGCGCGCTCGCTTCCTCGATCAGCTTGCGCACGTTTTCCACGCGCCGTTCGCTTTCGCCGCGGGCGACGAAATCGCGCAAGCGGCGGATGATCTGCCCGGCGCGCAGGGCCTGTTCGCCGGCTTTATCCATGGCGTCGCGCAGCGGGGCCAGGGTGTCGTCGTTGCGGCTGTCGAGCATCCGCCGCGAGCCCTTCACATAATTGGCAATGGCCGAGAGCGGCTGGTTGAGCTCGTGCGCCAGCGCAGACGCCATCTCGCCCATCGCTGTGAGACGGGAAATATGCACCAGTTCCGACTGCAATTCCTGCAGGCGCGCCTCGGTTTGCTGCCGTTCCGTCAAGTCACGGATGAAGCCGGTAAAATAGCGCTGATTGTGGACATTCATTTCGCCGACGGCGAGCTCCATGGGGAAGGTTGAGCCGTCCCGGCGCAGGCCAACGACCACGCGGCCGACGCCGATGATGCGGCGCTCGCCGGTGTGCAGATAACGGCTGATGTAGCCGTCATGGGCATCGTGATAGGGCTGCGGCATCAGCATTTTCACGTTCTTGCCTATAACTTCCGCGGCGCCATGGCCGAACAACCGCTCCGCGGCGGCGCTGAACGAATGCATGAGGCCGCGGTCGTCGATGACGACCATGGCATCGGGAATGCTGTCGAGAATGGATTTCAAGTGCGCGGCGCGCATCGAGGCATCCTCGGCGCTGCTGATGGCGGCGCCGCGAAAACGGCGCAGCAGTTCGCCGCGCCACGACACGCCGATGCCGACCAGAGCGAAGACCGCGGCATCGACATAGTCCGTGGCGTGCAGCGTGCGGATATCAATTGTCAGCAAGAGGCCGAGCACAAGACCGACAATCGTTGCGAACAAGCCCGGCCCCCAGCCCCCGATGGCCGACGCAATCAGGATCGCCGGCACAAAGAACAAATAGGAGGCTTCGCCGCGCAGCACCGATTCGAGCGCAAGCCTCAGGGCGAGCGCGACCACAATCGCAACGAGCGCAAGGCCATAAGGCCGCGCGACTTTGCGCCAAGCGGTTGTCTTCCGTTCCGCAGCGGGGGCGGCCGATTGCGGATCTTCGATCGCTTCCGTCATGGCACGGCTATACCGGTCATGTCCGAGACAGAAAATTCAGCTTATTCAATAGCATAAGAACGGTTCCCGCGACCACCTCAGGAATATCCCTTAGGGTCAATATCTGAATATTCGTTCCGACGCATCGGGTTTAGCAATGCCTTCGAAAGCTCTCGGAGGACCGACCGTCATGCACACGCACAGCGCCATCGCCCGCAGCACCATTCATGCCGACGCCGCCCGCCATCCGGCGATGCCGGCGCGTCAGATCCAACCGCGCAGCTACAGCGCCGGTGGGTCGCTCGACCAGCAGATCATGCTGATGGGCGCGATCATGTCTTATCCGCGTAACAGCGAAATCTTCGGCGAGAACGAGCCGGCAGACTATCTTTACAAGGTTGTCAGCGGCAGCGTGCGTACTTCGAAGATCCTGAGCGACGGGCGACGCCAGATCGGCGATTTCTATCTCCCAGGCGATATTTTCGGCCTGGAATTCGCCGACACCCATGCGCTGTCGGCGGAGGCCGTTACTGATGCGAAAGTGCTGGTGATCAAGCGCAGCGCGCTTAATGCGCTGGCCGAGCGCGACGCTTCGGTCGCCGCGCAGCTCTTTGCGTTGACCGGCCGCGAGTTGCGCCGTGCGCAGGAGCGCATCGTGCTCTTGGTCAAGAGCGCGCAGGAGCGTGTCGCCGGCTTCCTTCTGGAAATGTCGGACCGCTTGACCCTCGATAACGCGATCGAATTGCCGATGTCGCGCCAGGACATCGCCGATTATCTCGGCCTGACCATCGAAACCGTGTCGCGGACGCTGACCTCGCTGGAAAGCGCTGCTGCAATCGAGGTGACCACAGCGCGCCGCATCCGATTGCGCAATCGCAACGCATTGAACCGTATGAACGGCTGACCGCAATCCGCACAGGATCAGGGCCAGCAATAGGGAGTGAGAATCATGCAAGTCAAAGACATCATGACGCGCAGCGTGATTTCGGTCGGCCCGGACGAATCCATCATGAAGGCGGCGCGGCTGATGCTGCAGAACCGTATCAGCGGCCTGCCGGTGATCGACCTGAACCGCGAGCTGATCGGCATCGTCACCGAAGGCGATTTTCTACGCCGCGGCGAACTCGGCACGCAGCGCCGCCGGCCGAAATGGCTCGAATTCATTGTCGGACCCGGCCGCCTCGCCGACGAATATGTCCATGCGGCGGGACGCAAGGTCGACGAGGTCATGACCACCGATCCGGTCACGGTGTCGGAAAATGACTCGCTGGAAAAGGTAGTCGAGGTCATGGAGCGCCGGCACGTGAAGCGGCTTCCGGTCATGCGAGACGGCCGCGTCGTCGGCATCATCAGCCGCTCCAACCTGATGCACGCGCTCGCGAGCTTCGCGCGCGACGGCGAGGAACATGTCCAGCCGAACGATTCGCAGATTCGCGACGATATTCTCACGGTTCTCGACCGGCAGAGCTGGGCCCCGCGCGTGAATGTCGTCGTCAAGAACGGCGTTGCCGAACTCTGGGGTGTCATCACCGACGACCGCGAGCGCAAGGCGCTTGTCGTCGCCGTCGAGAATGTCCCCGGCGTCGAGCGCGTGCACGACCATCTTGTCTGGGTCGAGCCGATGTCCGGCATCGCGTTCTCGTCGGCGGAGGACGAGGCAACCTCGCGCGCCGTCGGCCCGTAAGGCCGCAAGGGACGACTCGCAGGCAAGCGCAGAGGGGAAGCAGAAGGGGAGTCGCGCCGATGGCTCGAAACATACCGCGGCATCTGCATGTTCTCGGCCTTGTGCCGATCGTCGCCGTGCTCGCTTTCGCCCGCTTGCCAGCGAGAAGCGACGAGGCGTTGTCACCGGCCGCGCAGCGCGGGCGCATCCTCGTCACCAACAATTGCGCCCGGTGTCATTCGGTCGACAAGTATAGCGCGAGCCCGGTCCGCATCGCGCCGCCGTTTCGCACGCTGCATGAACGCTACCCGGTCGAAGATCTCGAGGAGCCGCTCGCGGAGGGCATCGTGACCGGTCATCCGATGATGCCGGAATTCAGCTTCGACCCCGGCCAAGTGAACGACATTATCACCTATCTGAAGACGCTCCAGCGCTGAACTGCAACGTTCTTATCGCTCCATCGCGCAAAGTCACTCCCCGTTGATCCAGGTCAAGGCCGTGCGTCGCCGCGCATGGTCTGTGTCAAGCGATTTTCCTCTCGCACGTCCACCTGAAGGTCCGGCAATGAATTCAACGCAAGCTCCACCGAAGCTTATGACGCTGGGCGAGGGCGGGCTGACCGCTTTCCTGATCGCGCTCTGCATCGTTTCAATCGTCGTCGCCGCCAAGGCCTATACGCCGGAATATGCGTTCCACGCCTATCTGTTCGCCGCAGCGAGCGCCGCGGCAGCATTTGCCATCGTCAACCGCTTCATGGATCGCAGCGACGATCCGGCGCCGCTCGAGATCGACGGCAAGCCGAATTACAATATGGGACCGGTCAAGTTCGCCACGATTGCCGCGGTGTTCTGGGGCATCGCCGGCATGGCTGTCGGCCTGTATATCGCGCTCGAGCTTGCCTATCCGGCGCTGAATTTCGACCTGTCTTATATTTCTTTCGGCCGCCTGCGTCCGTTGCATACTTCCGCGGTGATCTTCGCCTTCGGCGGCAACGTGCTGATCGCGACCTCGATGTATGTCGTGCAGCGCACCTGCCGCGCGCGCATGGTCGGCGATCTCGCGCCCTGGTTCGTCGTCCTCGGCTATAATTTCTTCATCGTCATTGCCGGCACCGGCTATCTGCTCGGCATCACCCAGTCCAAGGAATATGCCGAGCCGGAATGGTATGCCGATCTCTGGCTCACAGCGGTGTGGGTCGTCTATCTGCTCGTCTATCTCGGCACCCTCATGCGGCGCAAAGAGCCGCATATCTATGTCGCCAACTGGTTCTATCTCGCCTTCATTGTCACCATCGCCGTTCTTCACATCACCAATAATGCCGCGCTGCCGGTCTCGGTGTTCTCGTCGAAGTCCTACGTGGTGTGGGCCGGCGTACAGGACGCGATGGTGCAGTGGTGGTACGGCCATAACGCGGTCGGCTTCTTCCTCACCGCGGGCTTTCTCGGCATCATGTACTACTTCATTCCCAAGCGGGCCGAGCGTCCGATCTACAGCTATCGCCTCTCGATCATCCATTTCTGGGCGCTGATCTTCCTCTATATCTGGGCCGGCCCGCATCACCTGCACTACACCGCGCTGCCGGATTGGACGCAGACGCTCGGCATGACGTTCTCGATCATGCTGTGGATGCCGTCCTGGGGCGGCATGATCAACGGCCTGATGACGCTGTCCGGCGCCTGGGACAAGCTGCGCACCGATCCGGTGTTGCGCATGATGGTGCTGTCGGTCGCGTTCTACGGCATGGCCACCTTCGAGGGGCCGGTGATGTCAATCAAGGAAGTCAATTCGCTGTCGCACTATACCGACTGGACCATCGGTCACGTGCATTCCGGCGCACTTGGCTGGGTCGGCTTCGTCTCGTTCGGCGCCATCTATTGCCTGGTGCCGTGGCTGTGGAACCGCCCGCTCTATTCGCTGCGGATGGTGAGCTGGCATTTCTGGATCGCGACCATCGGCATCGTGGTCTACATCACCTCGATGTGGGTGTCGGGCATCCTGCAAGGACTGATGTGGCGCTCCTATACCAGCCTCGGCTTCCTCGAATATTCCTTCATCGAGACCGTGCAGGCGATGCACCCGTTCTATGTGATCCGCGCGCTCGGCGGCTCGCTGTTCCTGGTCGGTGCGCTGCTCATGGCCTTCAATGTGTGGCGCACGATCTATCCGCCGCGTGCAGCGCTCGCGCCGGCCGCCGGCCTGGCGCCGGCCGAATAGGGAGATCGTTTGATGACAAGTCCGGCATCATCCGCCCATTCCGCTTCGCTCTGGCAGAAGCACGGAATTCTCGAACGCAATTCTATTCTGCTGCTGATCGGCATTCTGGTCGTGATCGCCATCGGCGGCCTGGTCGAAGTCGTGCCGCTGTTCTATCTCAAGAGCACGATCGAGACCGCCGACGGCATGCGGCCCTATACGCCGCTCGAACTGGCCGGCCGCAACATCTATGTCAGCGAGGGCTGCTATCTCTGTCATTCGCAGATGATCCGCGCGCTGCGCGACGAGGTCGAGCGTTACGGACATTATTCGCTCGCCGCGGAGAGCGAATACGATCATCCGTTCCAATGGGGCAGCAAGCGCAACGGTCCGGATCTGGCGCGGGTCGGCGGCAAATATTCTGACGATTGGCATCGCGACCACTTGAAGGATCCGCGCGCGGTGGTCGCGGGCTCCATCATGCCGGCCTATCCGTGGCTGTTCACCACCGATCTCGATTATTCGCACATCGCCGAGGATATGAAAGTCCAGGCCGATCTCGGCGTGCCCTATACGGATGAGATGATCGCCGACGCGCGTGCGGATGTGCGGACGCAGGCGACGAATGATGCGCCGGATGCCGATGCATTGGCGAAGCGCTATCCCAAGGCGCAAGCCCGCGATTTCGCCGGCGTCACCGGCCGCATTACCGAAGCTGATGCGCTGATTGCCTATCTGCAGATGCTCGGCACGCTGGTCGACTTCAAGCTCTACAACGACAAAGCCAATATCCGCTGAGGAGATCACCGTGTCGCCGACTTACGCCTTCTTCTCGCATTTCGCCCAGACCTGGGGGTTGGTCTATTTCGTCCTCATTTTCCTGGTCGTGCTGGCCTACGCGTTGTGGCCCTCGAACCAGAAGCAGTTCGATGAAACCGCGCGTCTGCCGCTGCGAGAGGACTGAACATGCAAGATCGACCGAGCAGCGTGTCAGATCCGAAATCGCAGGCCAAAGCCGGCAGCCATGTCGGGACGACCGGCCATGAATGGGACGGCATTCAGGAATTGAACACGCCGCTGCCGCGCTGGTGGCTGTGGCTGTTCTATGCGACGATCATCTGGGCGATCGGCTATTGGATCGTCTATCCGGCTTGGCCTTTGGTGTCGTCTTACACCGGCGGCGTGCTCAAGTGGCACGCCCGCGATGCAGTCGCCGACGATCTCGCCGCGCTGTCGGCACAGCGCAGCCCGATGATGACCAAGCTCGCGGCAGCGCCGTTGCAAGACATCGAATCGACTCCGGAATTGCTTGATTTCGCCCGCGCTCTCGGCCGCCGCGCCTTTGCCGACGATTGCGCGCCTTGCCACGGTGCCGGCGGCGGCGGCGCCAAGGGCTATCCCAATCTCACCGATGACGATTGGCTGTGGGGCGGCAAGCTTGCCGACATTTCGCAGACCATCACACACGGCGCCCGCGCCGGCGACGATCAAGGTCGCCAGGGCTCGATGCCGGCTTTCGGCCGCGATGGCATGCTCAAGCGCGACGACATCGTCACCGTTGCCAATTACGTTCGCTCGCTGTCGGGCCTGTCGACCGAGCCGGGCGCCGATCTCGCCCGCGGCGCCAAGATCTTCGCCGACAATTGCGCGGTCTGTCACGGGCCGCAGGGCAAGGGCAACCGCTCGGTCGGTGCGCCTAATCTGACCGATCAGATCTGGCTCTATGGGCCCGACACCGAGACCATCATCGACGGAGTCTACAACGGCCATGGCGGCGTCATGCCGGCCTGGGGCGGCAAGCTCGATCCGGTGACCATCAAGGCTTTGACGGTCTACGTTCACACCTTCGGCGGCGGAGAAAAGTGAACCATGTGTCCCGGCTGTTCATCGGCTATCGCCGCTGCGCAGGCGGCCGCAGTGCAGACGGCGCGTCCGGCGCTTGCCGATCTCGTCGAAGAGGCGGAGCGTACGGCGACATCGGCGCAGCCGGTGCAGGACTTTCCCGAATTCGCCGAGGAAGAGCCGCTTTATGCGGCGCGCAAGAAAATCTATCCGCAGCGCGTGTCAGGCCGGTTCCGCCGCCTGAAATGGGCGCTCTTGATCGTCTGCCTGGGTGTCTATTATTTCCTCCCCTTCATCCGCTGGGATCGCGGGCCGAATGCGCCGGATCAGGCGGTGCTGATCGATTTCACCACGCGTCGCTTCTATTTCTTCTTCATCGAGATCTGGCCGCAGGAGGTCTATTACCTCACCGGCCTGCTCATCATCGCCGCCATGGCGCTGTTCCTGATGAACGCCGTCGCCGGGCGGATCTGGTGCGGCTATCTGTGTCCGCAGACGGTATGGACCGATCTGTTCGTGGCGATCGAGCGCTGGATCGAAGGCGATCGGCGTGAGCATCTGCTGCGCGATCAGCAGCCGTGGACCTTCGAACGCATGGCGCGCGCCGCCTCCAAGCATTTCTGGTGGCTGATGATCGCCTGGTGGACCGGCGGCGCCTGGGTGCTGTATTTCGCCGATGCCCCGACGCTCGTGAAAAATCTCGCGACGTTTCAGGCGCCGATCGCGGCCTATGTGTTCATCGGCATCCTCACCTTCACGACCTATTCGCTCGCCGGCTGGATGCGCGAGCAGGTCTGCGTCTATATGTGCCCGTGGCCGCGCATTCAGGCGGCATTGACCGATGAATATGCGCTCAATGTCACCTATCGCTACGACCGGGGCGAGCCGCGCGCGTCGCTGAAAAGGGCAGCGGCGCTGCACGCTCATGGCCAGCCGGCCGGCGACTGCATCGAATGCCTGCAATGCGTCCATGTCTGCCCGACCGGCGTCGATATCCGCCAAGGGCCCAATCTCGGCTGCATACAATGCGGCCTGTGCATAGATGCCTGCGACGCGGTGATGACGAAGATCGACCGGCCGACCGGCCTCATCGCTTACGACACCGATCTCAACATCAAGCGGCGGCAGCAGGGGCTCGCGCCGGTCTATCATCTCGTGCGCACGCGCACGTTGCTTTACGCCGGAATCATTCTTCTGGTCGGCGCGGTGATGACGTTTGCGCTGGCGACACGCCGCAATGACGGCGTCAGCGTCATTCACGACCGCAATCCGCTGTTCACGCGCTTGTCGGACGGTGCGGTGCGCAATGGCTACGCCATCCGCCTCCTCAACAAGACCGTAGAGCCGCAACGCTACGTGCTGAAGGTCTCCGGCCTGCCCGGTGCCGAGATCGAAGTGATCGGCAGCGATGCGACATCCGGCGGCGAGCCGGTGATCGATGTCGGCCCCGATCAAACGCGCGAAATGCGCGTGCTGGTCACCACGCATCAGCTGCTCGCGGCGGGCGCGTCGATCCCGCTCACCTTCAGCGTCGTCCCGACGGCGGGCGGCGTTGCGGCAAGCGCCGCCGATCACTTCCTTGGGCCGTGAGGAGAAGTCCCATGCGCGACCGTGATCTCGATGCCGAACCGGATCGCTTGCGTTCGGGGCGTCCATGGACGGGCCGCATGGTGTTGTTCACGCTACTCGGCTTTTTCGGTCTGGTCTTCGCCGCGAACGGCGTCCTGGTGCATGAGGCGCTGTCGACTTTGACCGGCGTCGATACCGACAGCGCCTATCAGGCCGGGCGCCGCTACGAGCGGGAAGTTGCGCACGCCAAGGCGCAGGATGCGCGGCAATGGCGCGTCGACGCCAAGGTCACGCCGACGGCCGACGGCGCGCGGCTTGATATCACGGCGCGCGACGCCGCCGGCCGACTGCTGCCCGGTCTCGATGCCTCGGCGCTGTTCGAGCGTCCGACCGATCGCCGCCTCGACCAGGATGTCTCACTCGCTGCGGACGGGGCCGGCCGCTTTCACGGCGACGCCGCGCTCGCGGCCGGCCAGTGGGATCTCGTCATCGAATTTTCGCGTCAGGGCGAGCAACTCTTCCGCTCGCGCAACCGCGTGATGTTGCCTTAGCGCATGCCCCGGAAAAGCGGCTGCCGGCTTTCCGAAAAGGGCATTTGCGAAATCGATCTCAGGAGCGCGCCGTGGCCGAGACTGTCGATCTGTCATCCTTCGTCGAGCATAAAGGACCGGGCCTCGCGCATATGACGCTTGCAGTCGACGGTGTCGGCTGCGCCGGCTGCATCCGCAAGATCGAGAGCGGGCTCACCAAACTGCCCGGCATTGTCGACGCGCGGCTGAATTTTACCCAACGCCGCCTTGTCGTCGATTGGCGCGATGGCGAAATCGATGCCGTGCGCATCGTCAAGACGCTTGCCGAGATCGGCTATCCGGCGCACCCGTTCGCGCCGGCCCGGGTCGAGGCCGACGAAAGCCGGCAGGCGCGGCTGCTCCTGCGATGCCTCGGCGTTGCGGGCTTTGCGGCGATGAATGTCATGTTGCTCTCGGTCTCGATTTGGGCCGGCAACGCCTCCGACATGACGCAGGTAACGCGCGACCTGTTTCATTGGCTGTCGGCGCTGATCGCGCTGCCGGCCGCAGCTTATGCCGGACAGCCGTTTTTTCAGAGCGCGTTCCGCGCGCTGCGTGCCCGCGAGCTGAATATGGACGTGCCGATCACGGTCGGCGTCACGCTGGCGCTGACGCTGTCGCTCTACGAGACCGCGACGCATGCGGTGCACGCCTATTTCGATTCGGCGCTGATGCTGCTGTTCTTTCTGCTTTGCGGCCGCTATCTCGATCTGGCGATGCGGCGCAAGACCAGACTGTTCGCCGGCAATCTGGCGTCCCTGAAGGCCGAGTTTGCGCATCGTCTCGGCACCAATGGGGTTACGCAGGTGCCGACCTCGGCGCTGCAGCCCGGCGACCGCGTGCTGGTGCGGCCGGGTGAACGCATCCCGGCCGACGGCTGCATCATCGAGGGCACCTCAGAAGCCGACGAGAGTCTCGTGACCGGCGAGACCGTGCCGCGCGCCGTCGAGTCCGGCGCCATGATCTACGCCGGCAGCGTCAATTGCTCCGGCGCATTGACCATGCGCGTCGCCGCCGCCGGCGCCGGCACTTTGGTCGATGAAGTCGAGCGGCTCTTGCAGAAGGCGACGGCAGGGAAATCGAAGACCGTGCGCCTCGCCGATCGCGCGGCGCGGCTTTATGCGACGGTCGTGCATGCAACCGCAGCCCTCACCGCCATGGGCTGGCTGATGGCCGGCGCGTCCTTGCACGATGCGATCGTCATCGCCATCGCCGTTCTCATCGTCACTTGTCCCTGCGCCATCGCGCTCGCCATTCCTGCAGTGCAGGTCGTCGCGGCCGGTCAATTGTTCCGGTCCGGCGTCATCCTCAACAGTGGCGACGCGATCGAACGGCTCGCCGAAGTCGACACCGTTGTCTTCGACAAGACCGGCACGTTGACCTTGCCGGATCCCGAAGCGGATGTGTCGGGCATTGATCCTGATATTCTGCAACGCGCCGCGCGTCTCGCCCTGTCCAGCCGTCATCCCTTGGCGGTCGCCCTCGCCGGCGCGGCGCACGAGGCTGCGCCTTATCCGGGCACGGTGGAGGAGCCCGGCTGCGGCGTGCGCGCCGTGGTCGACGGCCGCGAGGCTTATCTCGGCAGCAGATCGTTTTGCGGTCTTGGCGGCGACGTAACAGCCGCGGCGCGGGATCCCGATGCCTCGCTTATCTTCTTCAGCCATGCCGGCCGCACCGCGGCCATTCCGATCCGCCAGACATTGCGGCCGGATGCCAAGACCGTCATCGCGCAGATTCGCGCCCGCGGGCTCGACGTTTTGATATTGTCGGGCGACCGGCCGGAAGCGGTCGAGCCGATCGCGCGGCGGCTTGATGTGTCGCGATGGATGGCGGGACTGATGCCGGCCGAGAAGATTGGCGTCATCGAGCAATTGAAGGCGCAGGGCCGCCGTGTGCTGATGGTGGGCGACGGACTTAATGACGCGCCGGCCCTCGCCGCGGCGCATGCCTCGCTGTCGCCGATCACGGCGTCGCATCTCACCCAGGCGCAGGCCGACGCGCTGTTCCTTGGCGATCGTCTGATGCCGGTGCTCAACGCTGTCGCCATAGCGCGGCAGGGGCGCGCGCTGATGCGGCAAAATCTCATGCTGGCAGTGATCTACAACGCCGTTGCGGTGCCGATCGCGATGTTCGGCTTCGTCACTCCGCTGATCGCGGCCCTGGCTATGTCAGGCTCGTCGATTCTGGTGACGCTGAATGCGCTGCGCGCACGGTTTGCGTGGCATGCGTCCAGCAAGGCAGCGGCCCTGGAACCGACCAAACGTGTCGGATCGGCGCTGCTATCGCGCGGCGACGTGAAGGTCGACCTGAAAGCCGATCGGGAGGGCAACATGAAAAGCGGTTGGGAGCTTGCCCGATGAATGTGCTCGTCTACTTGGTGCCGGCGGCGCTGTTGCTCGGCCTGACCGGGCTCATCGCCTTCATGTGGACGCTCAAGAGCGGCCAATACGATGATCTCGACGGCGCTGCGGTCCGTATTCTGCCCGACGACGACATCGAGAAATAGCCGGAGCATGATCCAGAACGTAGAGACCGGCTTTCGGGAAAGATCACGCGCCAGCGAAAATCCAGACCTGATTCGATTCAAGAGATTTGGTCACCGTCTAGAGTTTCAGCTTCACATTGCAGACATAAGGCTCGTCCGGGTCGCCGTGGCATTCGAAACCCAGCTCCGCGCACATGTCGAGCATCGTCGTATTGTCGTGCATCACTCGCCCCTGGATGGAGCGTAGGCCACGCTTGCGGGCATAATCGATCAGCATCTGCATCAAGTGCCAGCCGAGCCCGTGGCTCTTGAGGTCCGAGCGGACGATCACGGCATATTCGCCGCTCTCATTCGGTTTGGTCTGATGCAGCCGCGCCACGCCGAGCATGTCGCCGGTCGACTCGTCGAGCGCGATAAAGGCCATGGCGCTCTCATAATCGACATGGGTCAGCCGCGTGATCAGCGCGGGATCGAGTTCCTTGACCGGAGCGAAGAAGCGCCAGCGCAGATCCTGTTGCGACTCCGCGGCCATGAAGCGGCCGTAGAGCTGCTCGTCTTCGGGCCGAATCGGACGCACGAACACCGTTGCGCCGTCCGACAGTGTAAAGCGATGCTCCCATTCTCCAGGATAAGAGGCCATTGCAGGATCCCCTTCGATTGCGCTGCCGATTTGTGCCGCTGCCGGCGCCGCTTCGCCTCATTTCGCGCGATACCGGACGATTCCTGAAATCGGCCGCTTTTGATTCACGTCAAAGCGGCGAGGTCCAAATGACGGAACAAATCCCTCGAACGCGTCAATTGGAAAAGGGAGATTGCCATGCCGCTGGGTAGCATAATCGCCTTGAGCGCGATTGTCGCCGCGTTCCTCTTGTTTGCCGTCGTCCTGGCCTGGGTCGACCACTGGACCAGGGATTTCTCCCGGCGCGAAGAACGGTCGCCCGGCCAAAAAGATCGGCAAGGGATCCGGCGTGCTGCCTAGCATCTGCCGTCCGCCACGCTCTTGGCCGTCACCGCGTCGTCGCGAGTAAATGTCGTCATCTCGTAAAGGCCGCCGAAGAAGCGCCGCACCTGTGCCGGGCGCCATCCGGCCGTGGGCATCCAGGCGGCGATGTCGTTGCGCCAAAGGTCGAGCGCAAAGGGTTCGAGCGCGGCAAGCACCATGCGCCAGACGTAGCGCGCGGGATGCCACCAGCGCGGCAGCGCGTAATCCACGATGACGATCCGACCGCCGGGTTTCACGACCCGCAACACCTCCTGCAAGGTGCGGCGGCGCACAGCGGCCGGCTGTTCGTGCAGCAGAAAGAAGACCAATGCCCGGTCATAGCTGCAACCCGGCAGTTTGAGGTCCGCCGCGTTCATGGCCAATAGCCGGACCGGGTCGCCTGGCGGCAGCTTGTTGCCGAGATTTTGCAGCTGGATCGGCAACACGTCGACCACGTCCAGCGTACCATTTGCAGCCGCCACTCGCCGCGTCAGCCGCGTGGTGAGATCGCCATAGGCGCAGGCCACCTGCAACGTGGTGCCAGAAAGCGCATCGCCCAAGCTTGCCAGAGCGGCGTCCCGCAGCCGCGGATAATTGCCCCACAAGATTGCGTTGACCAGCCACTGACGCTCAAAGAATTTGACCGCACGGGGATGAATGTAAGTCCACCAATAATAGCGGCGCAGATAATCGGGGATCTCGCCGGTCCCTCTCGCGACATCGGCGGCAACACGCCTTGAGCCGCGGCGCTGCTGGATCTGGGAAGATCCCGTGGTTGGCGCACCGGCTCGCGGCATCAGGGCGGGCATGAAGGTATCGGTCATGGCAAAACCGCTTGGCTGGGCCGTTTCGCTCGGCCAGGTGACGTGAGCAGTATTTGGATTTGATGGCGGAGAAGCATCGGTCCGGTGCGGCGGAGGGGCCGCACCGGACGCCGGGTCAATGTCGCCCACATTGCCCGGCTTTAGCCGTCCATCGTCTTAAGGCATGCGACGGCCCGGCTGATCTCTGGGCCAACGCTGGCTACGCCACGGCCCAACGCAGCATCGGGCTGTGCTGCACGGCGGCGAGCCGGCTCACGAGACCGTCGAGGCCGAAGACATGGCCGGCGCGCTTGACGATCAGATAGACCAGCACGCCCGCATAGACGATGTGATAATCGATCAGATAGTTGTTGACGTTCTCGATAAACGGAAAGTCCATATGCGCGGTCCAATAGAGCAGCATCAACATGACCGCGAACGGCGCGCTGACGCGGACCAGAAGGCCGGAGATGAGCGACAGGCCGATCGCCAGATGGCCGTATTCGACAAGGAAAGTCAGGATCGGGACAATCGCCGGATTGGTGAACGGCGCATAGACGTCATGAAAGGTTTTCACATGGCTCAAGAAGCCGAGAACGAAGTTGGCATCACCGAAATGGTGGATGCCGGCCCAGAGAAAGGTCCAGCCCATGGTAAGGCGGAAGAACACAATAAAAATCTGCTCCGCATGGGCGTTCGTTTGGTCCTGCGACATTTGTTTGCTCCTGGTTGAGGCAACGAGGGGAATTCAATGACGCCGATGAAAGTATGGCGCGGGCCGGCGACGGGCCTTGCGCTAGATCAACCAGAAGGTGGGTCGTAAGGCTTTGGCCCTCAGGGAAATCCCCTAGGCGCATGTTGCGGCGCAATGTGCTGTACACCCTCTAGGTTGTTGCGCGCAGCGCACCGCGGACAAGGCGGGCATAAAGCCAGGGCGCAAGACCCAGCGGGCGAGCGAGGCCCATGCGTTCCAGGCAGTCGGCGTAATCGCTGCTGCCCGCAAGTCCGCGCAGGACATACGACAAGAGTCCTAACGGTGATGCCGATTTCAATTTCTCGAGCGCGGGAATGAGGCGCTGTTCGATTTCGGTGAAGTCGCCACCGAAGGGGAAAGACGGCAACAGGCCCGCGTCGGCCGCGGGTCTGAGAGCGCGCGCAATCGCATCCGGCGTATTGTCACGCGCCGTCGCAGATAATTCATAGCTGCGCTCGATCTTGCCGGCGTCCTTGGCCTCGCGCAGCAGTTCGTCCTGGAAGCGGGAGTCGGTGATTGCAAGCATCGCCGCGATCACGTCGCGGTCGGTTTTGCCGCGGATATCGGCGATGCCGTATTCCGTAATGATCATGTCACGCAGGTGGCGAGGGATCGTGACATGGCCGTAGCGCCAGCGGATGTTGGACTGCGTCTTGCCTTTGGCGGTGCGCGTTGAATGCAGCAGGATCGCCGAGCGCGCGCCGTCGAGCGCGAAGCCCTGGGCTATGAAATTATATTGGCCGCCGACGCCGCTGACGATGCGGCCGTCCTCCAGGCCGTCGGAGATGACGTCCCCCAGCAACGTCGCCATCATGGCGTCATTGAGGAAGCGGGCCTTGACTCGGGCGCGGCGCTTCCTGGCTTGATCGTCATAGATTTCGTTGACGAACGAAATCGACGTCATACAGAATTTTGCCGCGATCTCCGCCGGCATCTCGCGCAGGGTGCGATAGAAGGCGCGCGATCCGACGAAAAAGCCGCCATGCAGCACCACACCGTCGACCTCGCGCTTGAGGATGCCGGCGCGATAGAGATCGAGCAGGCCTTCGACGAACATTTCCGAGCAGCCGTAGAGGCCGGCCGCGAACGGTTCGGTGCGAATGTCCGGGTTCGCCCGAACGTCGTGGCCGAGCTTTTCCAGCAATTGGCAAAATGCGGCGTTCTGCTTCTGCCGCAGCACCAAGCCTTGCGCGACGGCATCGCCCAGCGAACCGATGCCGATCTGCAAGGTGCCGCCGTCGGGCACGGTGCTTGCCGCGCGTAACCCCGCGGCATAATCGGCCAGCGAAACCGGCTCGCGCGGCGGCGCGAACAACGCGAAATCGGTGCCTGGGCCGTCGAGCACAAAATCGAATTCGTCGGCCGCGATCACCGCGTCATTACGCAGGAACGGCAGTTCCGAGTTGATCTGACCGCAGAACAAAAAGTCGGCCTTGCCGTTGCGGCGAAGCTGCAGGAGGTCGAGCGTCAGATCGGGATTACAGCTGAGACTGTAAGGATGCGTTGCTTCATCGGCACGGTGCGCCACCAATTGGCCGACGACATTGACCCCGCGATCGAGCACATAGCGCAGCGCATGCGTATAATTCGCGGAGATATAGTGCTGCTGCGCATAGGGCGAGCCCAGCCATTGGCCGGCCTCGAAGAAGAATTCGTTGACCGTTATATTCGGCGGGACTTGGCCCTTGTGGATGGCCGCTGCGTAGCGCAGCGGCGGATAGCCGGCGAAGATGCGCTGCGCGATGGGATCGAGAAAGCGCCGCTCCAATTCGTTCTTTGCCCGCGGCGGCTCGAGCGTCAGTGCGGTGAAGATGGTAAGCTTCAACGATGGATCGGCGGCCGCCCTGTCGTAAAGCGCGTTGGCGACATGGTTGGGCTTGCCGAGCCCAAGCGGCATGGCCAGGACGATTGTCTTGCCGACTTTTTCGACGATGGCGTCGGCCAGCCGCGCCGGATCGTCGAATGTCGCCGGCGCCGATGACGTGTGAATCATTTCAGGGCAAAAATCGTTTCCGAATGTCAGATTGCGTCATTTCAGGTTGTCCCAGCCCGGATCGGGTTGGAAGCGCGGCCCGTATTTCTCCGCTAAGCCTTTGAGCGTATCGCGTATGTCGGCGATGCCGCGCGTGCGCGCATAGTGCATCGGTCCGCCGCGGAACGGCGCAAAGCCGGTGGCGAAGATCATTGCGCCGTCGACCACCCTCTCGTCGGCGATGATGCCCTCACGCAGGCATGTGACGCAGACGTCGAGCATGGGCAGCACCATCCGGTCGATCGCGTCGGCCGGCGCGGGTGCCGTGTCATGGCCCTTCACGGCATGGCCGTCCTTCCAGACATAGAGTCCCTTGCCGGACTTTTTGCCGAGCTCGCCCTTGCGGACCTTGTCCTGCAGCCATTGCGGCGGCGCGGGCATGTCGTGATTGAGGCTGGTCTTGAGCATCTCGGCGACGTGCAGGCAGATATCGAGCCCGACCTCGTCGGCGAGTTCGATGGGCCCCATCGGCATGCCGAAATTTTCCGCCGCCTTGTCGATCGATTCCTTGGCGACGCCGGAATCGAGCATCACCAGAGCTTCGAGCAGATAAGGCGTCAACGCGCGATTGACCAGAAAACCCGGCGCGCTCTTGACCGGCGCGGGAAGCCGATCGATTCGGCCCAGGAAGGCGCGGGCATCGGCCAGCACGTCGGCGGCCACCTGGTCGTGGCTGACAACCTCGACAAGCTGCATGCGCGAGACCGGATTGAAGAAATGAATGCCGACGAGGCGTTCCGGCTTCGGCAGGCCTACGCGCAATTGTTCGAGCGGAATGCTCGACGTGTTGGTGGCGAGGATGGCGTCGGGCTTCATCTTCGGCTCGATTCCGGCGAAGATCTTGCGCTTGAGATCGAGCACTTCCGGCACCGCCTCGATGATCAGGTCCGCCGAGGCGACGCCTTCGCCTTTGAGGTCAGGGATCAGCCGGTCGAGCGCGTCGCGCAGTTTGCGGCGGTCGTCGCGGCCGATCTTGCCGTAAAGATCCGCGGCACGTTTGATCGCGCCTGCGATCGGTTCCGGCTTGGTGTCGCCCAGGCTGACGGTGAAGCCGTGCCAGGCGCACCATGCCGCGATGTCGCCGCCCATGGCGCCGGCGCCGATGACATGAACGCGCTTGCCGTCCCATTTGCCGCCGGCGAGATTTTTCAGGTTCTCGCGCAGGAAGAACACCCGAACCAGATTCTGCGCGGTAGGGGTTACGAGCAGATTGACGAAAGATGAAATCTCCGCCTTCTGCATCGCATCCGGATCGCCGCCGTGCTTTTCCCACAGATCGATCAGGGCGGAAGGAGCCGGATAGTTTTTGCGCGGCGCCTTCTTCTCGGCCTCGCCGCGCATCCTCGAGCCGAGAAAGCCGCGCGCCGGACCGAGATTCATCAGCTTGCCAAGAAGATCCTGCTTCGCCGGTTTCCAGTCTCCCGCGATCGCCGAGCGCACGGCGGCGCGCACATGGCGCTCCTGCGTCACCGTGTTAACGAGGCCGAGCCGCTTGGCGGCGCGGGCGCGTTCGGTCCGCCCGGTCAGCATCATGGTCATGGCCTTGACCGGATTGATCAGTTGCGTCAGGCGGAACGTGCCGCCAAGGCCGGGATGCAAACCGAGCAGGACTTCGGGAAAGCCAAAGCTCGCGCCGTCGATGGCGAGGCGATAATCGCAGGCGAGCGCGACTTCGAGCCCGCCGCCGAGGCAATAGCCGTGAATCACCGCGATGGTCGGCAGCGGCAGCCGGTCGAGCCGGTCGAGTATCTCGTGACCGCCTCGCAGCAGCGTTTCGATCTGCGTGGCCTCGGTGACGCCCTCGAATTGCGTGATGTCGGCGCCGGCGATGAAGCCGCCGGTCTTGCCCGAACGGATGACCAAGCCGCGCGGCCGATCACGTTCGATCTTGTCCAGCACCGCATTGAGCTCGGTGAGGACCGGCTCCGACAGCGTATTGGCGCTGGCATCCTTCTTATCGAACAAAAGCCAAGCGATGCCGTCTTCGTCGTTACGCAGGCGCCAATTGGCCCACGGTCCGGATTCCGGCTGCTCGCCGAGTGCAAACGGCCCAAGCTCGAGGTCGCGCTTGCCGAGAATGGCCATGGCCGGTTTCGGGGCAGGTGAGGTCTTCATGGCTGGCCCCTAAATCGCTTCGATCAGCATCGCGCCGCCTTGGCCGCCGCCGATGCATTCGGTGGCGATGCCGCGCTTATAGCCGAGCCGCTTCATGGCATTGACGAGATGCAGCACGATGCGGTTGCCGCTGGCGCCGACCGGATGGCCGACGCCGATGGCGCCACCGTCGACGTTGAGCCGGTCGCGCGGGATTTTGCCGGCCGCGCTGTCGAGGCCGAGCGCGTCGCGACAGAATTCGTCGTCCTCCCAGGCGGCCAGGCAGCCGAGCACTTGCGCGGCGAAGGCTTCGTTCAATTCCCACAGCTCGATATCGTCCAGCGCGAGCTGATGGCGCTTGAGGATCGCGCTGGAGCAATAGACCGGCCCCAGTCCCATGACGGAGGGATCGAGCGCCGACCATTCGCTGTCGACGATCACTGCCTTGGGCGCGAGGTTGTGTTGTTTTACTGCGTCTTCAGAGGCGAGGATCACCCAGGACGCGCCGTCGGTGATCTGCGAACTGTTGCCGGCGGTGACCTTGCCCCAGGGCCTTTCGAAGGCTGGCTTGAGCTTCGCCAGCGCGTCGGCGGTGCTGTCGGGACGCACGCCGTCATCGTGATCGAACAAAGTGCCGTCGCGCGCGAAGGCGGGTTCGACCTCGCCGGCGAGGTAGCCGTTCTTCTGTGCCGCCGCGAGCCGCTGCTGGCTTTCGGCGGCATATTCGTCGGCCTGGCGCCGGGTGATGTGGAACAGATGCCCGACGAGCTCCGCGGTCTGTCCCATATTGAGGTCGGTGATCGGATCGGTGAGGCCGCGTTCAAGCCCGATCACCGGCGTCAGCATCGAGGGGCGGAAGCCGAGAAAGGCCGAGAGCTTCGCGCCGAGGCCGCGGGCGGCGAACATCCGCGCGTACCATTTGACCGCGCTGCGATTGAACACGAGCGGCGCATGGCTCAGCGCTTCGGCGCCGCCGGCAAGGATGAGATCGCTGACACCTTCCTGGATGTAGCGGTAGGCGGTGTCGATCGACTGCATGCCGGAGCCGCAATTGATCTGCACGGTGAAGGCCGTCATCGCCTCGCCCATGCCGAGCCGGAGCGCGGCAACGCGCGCCGGGTTCATTTCATCGGCGATGACATTGACGCAGCCGAGAATGACCTGGTCGAAGGCGTCCGGTGCAAACGGCTGGCGCAGCAACAGCGGCCGTCCGCATTGCACGGCGAGATCGACCGGCGTGAACGGACCCGGCTGGCCGCGCGCCTTGATGAAAGGCGTGCGGCTGCCGTCGACGATATAGACCGGACGGTGTGTCACTCCGCCGCCACCGGCGGGGCTTGCGATGTCGCTTGCGATGACGCTTCTCCCTTTGATCCCTTGCTGGCCGCGCCGCGGCCGGTGAGCTCTTCAGGCGCAAAATCATTGACGGCCACTGCAGCGGCGACTGCTCCTGCTGCGGCTCGCAGCCTGGCCGCGTCGTCGGCGCTGATGGTGCCCTGCTTGACCGCCTGATCGATGTCACGAACATGCGCGGCATGCATGCGGTCGCGGATCGGCTGTACCTGCGCGACCAAAGCGAAGGCGTGCTCGACCAGCGCAATGCCGTTGCTGCCGTCCATCTCGGTCGGGTGATAGAGATCGACGGTGAGCCGGTCGCGCGCTGCCGACGGTGTGGCGATCAGATCGGCACAGGCGTCGGTGACGTGGTCGGACGGACCACGGTGGCGCCGGCCGAACGGCTGGATGCACAACCGCAGGAGCCAGGCTACCGGCCGCACCGGGAAATTGCCGAGGAGCTCGTCGAAACGCGTCTCGATGGTGGCGAGGCTCGACTGCAGGCAATAGTCCAGCAGCGGGAAATCGTCTTGCTGGCGGCCTTCGTCGTTCCAGCGCTTGAGCGCGGCGCTGGCGAGATAAAGCTCGGACAGAATGTCGCCGAAGCGGGCGGAGATCATTTCCTTGCGCTTGAGCGCGCCGCCAAGCGTCAATAGCGACAGGTCGACGGCGAGCGCAAAGGCCGCGGCATGGCGGCTGAGCTGTTTGTAAAACGGCGTCGCCGCTCCGGCATCTGGCGCCGGCGCGAACACGCCGCCGGTCCAGGCGCGGCCGATGGCACGGCCGGCATTGGCGAGGCTGTGGCCGACATGGCCCCAGAACGCTTCGTCGAATGCTTCAAGCCCCAGCGCGCGGTCGGTCTCTTCCAGCGCCTTGATTTCCTTGAGCAGGTAAGGATGGCAGCGGATCGCGCCTTGGCCGAATTGGATCAACGCGCGAGTGACGATATTGGCGCCTTCGACGGTGATCGCGATCGGCACGCCACGATAAAGACTGCCGAGATAATTCAGCGGCCCTTCGATGATGGCCTTGCCGCCATGCACGTCCATGGCGTCGTTGACGGCGATGCGCATCCGATCGGTCGCCTGCGATTTCATGATCGCGGTGACGACCGCGGGATGATGCCCATCGTCGAGCGCCGCACAGGTCATGCGCCGCGCCGCATCGAGCTGATAGGCAGTCGCAGCAATGCGGCCGAGCCGCTCCTGCACCGCCTCGAACTTCGAAATCGCGACGTGGAATTGCTCGCGGATGCGCGCATAGGCGCCAGTGATATTGGCGCAGAAGGCTGCGCCCGCCGCCGACAACGACGGCAGCGAAATGCCGCGGCCGGCGGCCAGAGCGCTCATCAACATCTTCCAGCCCTTGCCGACCTGATCGACACCGCCGATGACGTTGTCCATCGGGATGAAAACGTCGTGCCCCCAGTTTGGCCCGTTCTGGAACACGTGCATGGCCGGCAGATGACGCCGCCCGATGCTGATGCCGGGAAGATGCGTCGGCACCAGCGCGAGCGTGATGCCGATATCGTCGCGCTCGCCGATCAGATGATCGGGATCGCGCAGCTTAAAGGCAAGACCAAGCACGGTCGCGATCGGCCCGAGCGTGATATAGCGCTTATGCCAATTCAGCCGGATGCCGAGCACCTCTTCGCCATCATAAGTGCCGCGGCAGACGATGCCGGTATCGATCATCGAGGCAGCATCGGAGCCGGCTTCCGGGCTGGTCAGGCCGAAGCATGGAATCTCCTCGCCACGCGCGAGCCGCGGCAGCCAGTAATCCTGTTGCGCCTTGGTGCCGAATTGCAGGAGGAGTTCACCGGGCCCCAACGAGTTCGGCACCATCGCCGTGCAGGCGGCGCAGATCGAACGCGTCGACAATTTGCGAATCACTTCCGAATGCGCATAGGCGGAGAAGCCGAGGCCGCCATATTGCTTCGGGATGATCATCGCGAAGAACTTCCGCGACTTCAGAAAGTCCCAGACCTCCGGCGGCAGGTCATGCCATTCCCAATTGATCTTCCAGTCGTTGAGCATGCGGCACAGCTCTTCGACCGGGCCGTCGAGGAATTGCTGCTCCTCCTCCGACAGTTTCGCAGGTGCGAAGGCAAGCAGCTTGTTCCAGTCGGGATTGCCGGTAAACAGATCGGCGTCCCACCAGACATCGCCCGCTTCGATCGCCTCGCGCTCGGTATCGGAGAGGCGCGGCAGCGCATGTTGCGCCATCCGAAAGATGGGTTTGGTGATCCAATCCCGACGAAAAGTGGAGGGCATGGTGCATTCCCCCGGCTGTAGGCTTCACCGCATTTAGAGACTATAGAGCCTCGCGCCTAGATGTTACATTTTTGGTCACAATTCCGCGGCCGGCCGGCCTTGCCGAAACATAGTGATCAAACGGTTAGACCGCCAAGCCGATACAGACCTTGGCCCCGGATCAAGGTCTGGCTTTCCATTGGAGCATGATCTTATCCGAAAACCGGCCACCACTTTTCGGCATCATGCTCGATCACGCAGGATTCGGCCCATGTTCGCCAGGCTCGAAAAATACCTCAGCGACAAGATTGTAGAGTACATATCGCAGCCCACCGGGCGTTATGCACCGTTTTATGCGCCTGATCCGGAGCTGCTCCGCAAGGCGCTCAAGCCCGGCGATATCCTCCTGGTCGAGGGCAACAGCCGGCTGTCCGCCACCATCAAATATTTGACGCAATCGACCTGGTCGCACGCCGCGCTTTATGTCGGCGAACGGCCGGGCGACGTGGCGGCAAACGGCGAGGCCAACGTGCTCCTCGAGGCGGAAGCCGATACCGGCGTCACCACCGTCCCGCTGTCGAAATATGTGAATTTTCATACCCGCATTTGCCGGCCGGTGGGACTTGACGAGAACAGCACGCGGAAGGTGCTCGACTATGCGCTGGCGCGCATCGGCACGCTTTATGACTCCCGCCGCATCGTCGACCTGGCGCGCTATCTGTTCCCTTATCCGCCTGTACCGGTTTGGTTTCGCCGCCGCATGCTGTCGATCGGCGCCGGCGATCCGACGCGCGCTATCTGCTCGACCTTGATCGCGCAAGCCTTCGCCTCGATCCATTATCCGATCCTGCCGGAGCGAGCATCGATCAATGGCAAGACCTACATCTTGGCACCGTTTGTGCAGGACGAACTCGATCACATCCGCACCTACGGCCTCTATACGCCGCGCGACTTCGACGTGTCGCCGTACTTCGCGATCATCAAGCCGACGCTGGTGGCCGGCTTCGACTATCACAGCCTGCAATGGGATCCGCCCGGCTTGACGGACGGCCAGCTTGCGGAGGCAAAGGTCGCGCCGCGAAATTAGTTTTTGCGTGAATGCCGCTATACCGGCGATATCGGTTGCGGCCGGCCGTCGGCATCGACCTTGACATATGTAAACAGTCCTTCGGTGACTTTGATCGGCACCGTGTCGGCGCCGCGTGCGCGCCGCGCCCAACTCTCGATCTTGATCGTCAGCGACGTGTTGCCGATCTTCGCGACGCTGGCGTAGCACGACACTTCATCGCCGACGCAGACCGGGCGATGAAAGACCATCGCGGTGATGGCGATCGTGACGACACGGCCGCCGGCGCGCCGGGTCGCGACCGTGGCGCCGGCGAGGTCCATCTGACACAGCAGCCAGCCGCCGAAAATGTCGCCATGCGGATTGGTGTCGGCCGGCATGGCGATGGTGCGGATGGCGGGTTCGAATGTCGGCGGGGTCTCCGCGGGCGGAAGTATCCTGGGATCTTTGGGCTCTGGTGTTTTGGGGTCTTCGGTCACGGCCATGAGGGCTGTCGAGCCTCCGTTGTTGCGCCAAATCCCGGCACGATTTCGCCCGACTGTCGCACACGACTTGTCTCATTTCGAGACGTATCTTCCGAGACTTGTGCGTGTTTTTCCCGGCTATGCAGCCCGGTCCAATTCTGGTTAATATTGAATGAATTTAGCGCTTGTGTTGCCGGAAATTCTAATGGCGTCGGTACCCGTAAATATGCCGCGCATCGTTCCAACGGTGAGGCGGGGCGTTGTCTCCAAAGAGCGCGATCAAGCGAAATTCCACCTGCTCAGCGCCGAGACGATCGACAGCAACGATGTCGACGCTTACTGCCGCGCCGCCGAGACCTTCGAGGCGGGCCGCACCCGCACGCCGGAATCGGTCGGCAAAGCGGTGGCACTCCTGTTCTTTCAGGCCTCGACGCGCACCCGCATTGGTTTTGAAGCGGCGACGGCTGCGCTTGGCGCGACCGCCATCGGCGTCGACGACATGTCGGCGTCGCGCTCAAATGTCAGGACCGGCGAGACGCTGGAGGATTGCGCTGCGGTCGTGTCTCGTTTCAGCGACGCCATTGTCGTGCGCCATCACGAGCGTGGTGCTGCCGCTCGCATGGCGGCGAAATCGTTGAAGCCAGTGATCAATGCCGGCGACGGCTGGAACGAGCATCCGACCCAGGCGCTGATCGATATCTTCGCGCTGCGCCGCGGACTCGGCACCATCCGCGACAAGAGCATCGCCTTCGGCGGCGATCCGCGCGGGCGGACCGTGCGTTCGCTCGCTTATCTGTTGCGCTACGAGGCGCCGCGTGAAATCGTGTTCTGTCCGCCGTCCTATTACGACATTCCGCGCGACGTCTTGGCGCTGTTCGGCGAACGCGGCATCCGCTGCCGCATGGTCACGGATATCAGCTACGCGCTCGCCGAAGCTGACGCGATCATGATGGCGCCCTATGACATGTCGGATATCGGCGAGGCCGCCGGTTCCGATTACGTGTCGCCGAAGACGACGCCGGATACTCATATGGTGACGCCGGAGAAAATCGCGCGGATCGGCTCGCGGGCTTTGCTCTATCACCCGCTGCCGCGGCACGACGAGATCGACGCCTCCTGCGACGATCTGCCCAATGCGATGTATTTCGAGCAGGTGCGCCTGTCGAAATTCATGCGCATGGCCGTGCTGGACCGGTATCTCTCGGTGAGCTGAGACTTCTCGGCGGCGATCACGAAGCGGCTTTGCGCCGCGGCGTCACAGGGCGGCCGTGCAGGGCGTGACGCTTGGCCGCTTCGGTCAAGATCGGATTGACGATCACCTTGCGAATTTCGCTTGCCGGCAGGGGATGGCAGAACAGATAGCCCTGCATCGCATTGATGCCGAAGCGGGACATGCGCTCAAGCTGATTTTCTGTCTCGACGCCTTCCGCTACCAGTTCGATGTGCAGATCGCGCGTCGTCTTGGCGATGCCGCCGATAATGGCGGCAGTGCGCGGCGAGGTGTCGATGGCTTGCGAGAATTTGCGGTCGATCTTGATCTTGGAAAACGGAAAATCGTTGAGGTAGGCGAGTGAGGCAAAGCCGGTGCCGAAGTCGTCAAGCGAAATGCCGATGCCGTGCTCGCGCAGGCGTTCGAGAACGGTCAACGCCGCGGCGGAATCCTCGATGAGCACGGATTCGGTGATTTCAAGAACCAATCGCCGCGCCGCCAAGCCTGTGGCGGCGAGCGTGCCGGTGACGATGGCGACGAGGTCCGTGCTGCGGCGGAATTGCACAGCCGACAGGTTGACCGCCACACTGATATCCGTCGGCCAGTGGCCAGCCTCCCGGCACGCCGTGTCCAGCACCCAGCCGCCGATCGGCACGATGAGTCCGGTGGTCTCGGCGAGCGGGATGAATTCCATCGGGCTGATCTGGCCGAGGCTCGGATGGTTCCAGCGCAGCAAGGCTTCGCAACAAATGGCGCGGCCGGACCGCGGATCGACGATCGGTTGATAATTGAGCTCCATCTCGCCGTTCTGCAGGGCGAATTGCAGATCGTGTTCAAGCAGCACGCGCCTGTCGTAGCGCTCGGTGATCGTGAGCGTATGACGAACGATCTGGCGGCGTCCGGCCTGTTTGGCCTCGTAGAGCGCCAGATCGGCGTTGCGGAACAATTGCTCGAGTGTCGCGCCGCGACGCGGCGCAATGGCATAGCCGATGCTGGCCCCGCACAGATGCTGATTGATGCCGACCGTGAATGGATGGGCGAAAGTCGCGAAAATGCGCTCGGCCGTGAGCTGCGGCTGCTCCTCGTCGGTCCCGGTCAGGATCACCACGAATTCGTCGCCGCCGATGCGCGCGACCTCGTTGCCCGGATTGGTGACCGACTTGATGCGGTCGCCGACTTCCTTGAGTACGGCGTCGCCGGTCTGATGTCCGAATGTGTCGTTGATGTCCTTGAAGCGGTCGAGATCGATCAGGATCAGCGTAACGATTTCGCCCGATTTGGCGTCACCGGACAGCCGCTTCTCCAGAAGCTCGATCAGTCCTTTGCGGTTCCACAGGTCGGTGAGTGCATCGCGGCGCGCGAGCAGTTCGATCCTGCTGAACGCGGTATGGCGGGAAATGATGTTCTCGAATACCGCCCGGCAGATGACGATGATGCTCACGAGCAGCGCGCCGATGAAGGCGGCGAGCATGGAGTGGACCAGGTCGAGGCGCGCGACGAGTGCGATGAGAAAGGGAACCGCGGTGAGCATGACCTGGCCGATCGATATGATCGGCCGGCTGGCATTGCGCGAGGAAATGCCGGCGATGTAGCCCATCACGCAGCAGCTGACGAGAAGCTCGACGTCGCTGTTGGGATGCATGATGACGGTGTAAGCACCGGTCGAGCCGACCATGAAGGCAAAGGCCCAGGCGCCGACCAGCGCGCGGCGCTCCCACATTGCGGTCGCGGCGCAGTCGTCCACCTTGTGTGGCGATATTCGATAAAGCAGCAGCGATGCGGCGCGGCCGATGCCCACCGCCAAAAACGCGACGAAGATCCAGGCATAGACGCGATCGCCACTCAGCGTAAGCGTCGTGGCCACGACAAAGAGCGCGGCGGCCGACGCGGCGAAAATCGATTTCGGCGTCGAGTAAAGCGCGTCGACCAGTTCGAAACGCAATTTCTGTTCCGGGGTCGAGACAAGCCAGCTGAGAATCGCTGCTTTGGGTAACAAACGTCGCATGTCTCGCACTCGATGCATCCTCATGCCGAAGACGCCGCTCTTTAGACGCAAAATTGCCCGCTGGCAGTGTGGTGGGCGTTTGCTAACAAACGGCGGTACGCAAATGGTAAAATAATCGGCTAAGCGGTCGATAAACACTTAACGAATAGCGATGGGGGGCCGTAAAAAGCGTTTACGATGGAACCGCCGTCGCAGGAATCACAGCCGCAGCCGATATTGCGCCATCAGCGCCGCGAGACTGATTGCCGCGGCGAACATGAGATAATAGCTCGGCGCGACATTGACGCCGGTGACATCGATCAGCCAGGCATTGATGAACGGGGCAAAGCCGCCGAAGATCGCAACGCAGAAGGAATAGCTCACCGCCAGGCCGGTCGTGCGCATCCGCGCCGGGAAGATTTCCGACATCAGCGCAGCGAGCGGACCCATATAGGCGGCGCCAAGCGCCCCTATGACGGCTTGCACGATCAGAAGCGTCTGCAAGCTCGGCACCGCCACTAGCCACGTGAACATGGGAAAACTTGCAATCAAAACGATCGTGGCGGCGGCAATCATGATCGGCAACCGGCCACGCCGATCGGAGACCGCGCCGAAGATCGGCGCCAGAACGATCTGGATCGCGCCGGCGAGGACCGCGGCGAAGAAGCTTCCGGCTTGCGGCAGGCCGAGCTGACGAACGGCGAAGCCCGGCATGAACAGCGTCGTGTAGGTCAGCACGGTGCAGAGCACGACCGCACCGAGCGACACCAGCACGCGTGCTTTGGCATCCGACAGGGCCTCGACGAACGGCTGCTTGCTCTGCGCCAGCGATTTGAACTCCGCGGTTTCGTCGGCGTGGCGTCCGAGATAATAGGCGACGGGTCCGATCAGCAATCCGAAAATGAAAGGAATGCGCCAGCCCCAAGCGTCGATCTGTTCGGTGGTCAAGGTGGCGGTCAGAATGGCGCCGCAGGCCGCCGCGATGACTGTCGTGAGGCCTTGGCTGGCGAATTGCCAGCTCGCGAAAAAGCCGCGGCGCTTGGGGTCCTGCTCGGCCAGAAATGCGGTGGCGCTGCCAAAGCCGCCGCCGGCGGAAATGCCTTGAATCAAGCGGGCAACGACGATGATGAATGGAGCGAATAGCCCGATTGTCGTATAGGTCGGCACTACGGCGATGATCGCCGTTCCCAGCATCATCAAGCCGATGGTCAGCAGGAGTGCCGCCTTGCGTCCATGCCGGTCGGCAAAGGCGCCGAGCAAGATCGCTCCGACCGGTCGGATGAAGAACGTGATGCCGAACGTGGCGAAGGCGATGAGAAGCGATTCCAGATCGCTCTTGGCCGGAAAGAACAGCCTGGCAATGGTGGTCGCGAAATAGCCGTAGATGACGAAGTCGAACCATTCGAGGGCATTGCCGAGCGACGCGGCGGCGACCGTGCGCCAGCGCGGCGACGGTGTATCGGCTGCGGCGGGACTGCGCGCCGGCAGCGCCAGAGAAAACACATGCCGGAGTTGCGGCGATGCCTTACTGAGTTCGAGATGCGCCATGGCCGGGCGTGGGTTCGGATCGTTTGCCGGGCACGTTAGCGGGGAGCGGTGAATAGGACCTTTATCCGGCAGCCAGGCAAAACGCGTAAGATCAATGGAACTTAGGGCGCATTCCGTCCTGCCGCGTCAGCGATTATGATTGATTTCAACAAATCTGGAGGAAACAGCCATGGAAACTGGCATGGCCGCGCTCGAACTCAGCTACGTCAATGGTGCGAGCAATCAGCCGCTGATCGGCGAAACGGTGGGTCAATTCTTCGACGCCGTCTGCGCCCAATATCCGTCCCGTCCGGCGCTCGTCGTGCGGCACCAAAATGTGCGGTTGACCTATGCTGGACTGCAACGCGAAGTTGATGGACTGGCGGCGGGCCTGCTGACGCTGGGCCTCGAGCCGGGTGATCGCATCGGCATCTGGTCACCCAACAACAGCGAATGGGTGCTGACGCAATTCGCCACCGCTAAAGCCGGGCTGATTCTGGTCAATATCAATCCGGCCTATCGCGTCGCCGAGCTTGAATACGCGCTGAACAAAGTCGGCTGCAAGGCACTCATTCTTGCCGAGCGGTTCAAGACCTCGGACTATATCGGAATGTTGCGCGAGCTCACGCCCGAGCTCGGTCATGCGACACCGGGGAAACTGGAATCGGCCCGGCTGCCGGCCCTGCGCTCAGTCGTGCTCATTGGCGACAGCTGGCATCCCGGCACGTTTCGTTTCTCCGAAATCGTGGCGCGCGGCGGCCCCGCGGAGGCGGCACGCATCGCCGAGCTGAAGCCGCTGCTGCAATTCGACGAGCCGATCAACATTCAGTTCACCTCAGGCACCACCGGCTTTCCCAAAGGCGCGACGCTGTCGCATCACAATATTCTTAACAACGGCTTCTTCATCGGCGAGGCGATGAAGCTGACGCCGGAAGACCGGCTGTGCATTCCGGTGCCGCTCTATCATTGCTTCGGCATGGTGCTCGGCAATCTCGCCGCCGTCACCCACGGAGCCTGCATGGTCTTTCCGGGCGAGGGCTTCGACGCGCTGACGACGCTCGAGACCGTGGCCGAGGAGCGCTGCACCGCTCTGCACGGCGTGCCGACGATGTTCATTGCGCAGCTCGATCACCCGGAATTTGCCCGCTTCGACCTGTCGTCGTTGCGCACCGGCATCATGGCCGGCTCGCCATGCCCGATCGAAGTGATGAAGCGCGCCGTCGCCAAGATGAATCTCTCCGAAATCACGATCGCCTATGGCATGACCGAGACCAGCCCGGTCAGCTTCCAAAGCTCGACCGCGGACCCGCTGGAGCGGCGGGTGTCGACCGTCGGCCGCATTCAGCCGCATCTCGAGGTCAAGATCGTCGACATGAGCGGCCGTATCGTGCCGACGGGCATGCCGGGCGAGCTTTTGACTCGCGGCTATTCGGTGATGCTCGGCTATTGGGGCGACGCGGAGCGTACGCGCGAAGCGATCGACGCGGCGCGCTGGATGCACACCGGCGACCTCGCCACCATCGATGCCGAGGGCTATTGCAATATTGTCGGCCGCATCAAGGACATGGTGATCCGCGGCGGCGAGAACGTCTATCCGCGCGAGATCGAAGAATTCCTGTACCGGCATCCGAAAATCCAGGATGTGCAGGTTATTGGCGTGCCGGACGATCGCTATGGCGAGGAGATCTGCGCCTGGGTCAAGCTGCGGCCGGGGCAAAGCGCGACCGAGGACGAGATCAAGGGCTTCTGCCGCGAGCAGATCGCCCACTACAAGGTGCCGCGTTACGTCAAATTCGTCGACGAATTCCCGATGACGGTCACCGGCAAGATTCAAAAGTTCATCATGCGCGAGCGCACGATCAACGAGCTAGGCCTGAAAGTGCAGAAGACGGCGTGAGGCTCCGTCGTTGCGAGCGAAGCAATCCAGAACGGCATTTCAGCGCTTAATTGCTTTGGCGCTTCGCTCCTCGCAATGGCGCAATTTCTCAAACTTTCACTTTTTCATTCTCGACGACACGCTTGACGGCATCCCGCTTGAGCATGCGGTCTTTGTGCGCCGTGTAATTTTTCAATTCGCTCATCGGCAGATCGCGGCGGATGCCCCAGGTGTAGAACACGAAACCGTAAGGATCGAGCACCGAATATTCGTCGCCGAACCATTCGCGGCCCGCCAGGATGCCGTCGATCTGCTTGAGATAGGTGTGGAAAGTCTTCAGTCCCATGTCCTTGATGCCGGGAAAGGCCGATTGGTCGGCGGTGTAGCGTTCTGGGCGGCCGACATGCGCATGCGCCGGATGCACGCTTGAGGCAAAGTAGCCGATCAGCGACAACGCCTTGGCTTCGCCGTTCGCGCCCTCCGGCCACAGATTAAAGCGTTTGCCGAGATAGGGCAGGATCGCCGTGTTCTCGGTGAGCGGGGTGCCGTCGTCGAGGCCGAGCACCGGCACCCGCCCGAGCGGGTTGAGCTTGAGATAGGTCTCCGTACGCTGTTCGCCGCCGGCAAGGTCGACCTTGCGCGGCTCGTATTTCTCGCCGCTTTCTTCGAGCACGATGTGTGAAGCCATCGAGCAGGCGCCCGGTGCGTAATACAGCGTCAACATCTCAAAACCTCCGTGAACCCAATCCAAGTCAGTTATGGCTTCAGCCCTATCTTGTCCAGAAGCGGCAGCCAGGTGTCCTGCTGCTGTTTGACAAAGGCGAGCGTCTGCTCGGGGTTCATGGGGTCGGTATAATTGGCGATCTTGCCCAGCCGCTTCTTCAGATCAGGGTCGCCCATGACCTTGATGAGATCGGCGCTGACCTTGTCGACAATCGGTTTTGGTGTGCCGGGCGGCGCCACCACGACCTGCCAGCCGGTGGCATAGAACCCCGGAAGCGTCTCGGCCACGGCCGGCACATCGGGAAAATCCGGCAACCGCTGGTGTGACGCTTCGGCGATGACCTTCAACTGGCCGGCCTTCACCGCGCCCTGGATTCCCGAATAGCCCTCGATGATCATCGACACGCGATTGCTGGCGACGTCGGCCATCGCCGCTGCGGGGCCACCGTTATAAGGAACCGGCAACAGTTGAATGCCGGCGCGCTGCTGCAGCAGCAGACCGGTGAGATGGGTCAGCCGGCCGACGCCGGTCACGGCGATCGAGATCGTGCCCGGCTCTTTCTTGGCGCGCGCTATCAATTCCGGCAGCGTATTGATGCCGAGCGTCGAATTGACCGCGATGAACATCGGATTTTCGATCGTGAATCCGATCGGCAGAAAGTCGCGCGGCAGCCGCAGCGGCAGATTGGGTGCGACCGACGGCGACGAGGCGAATGTCGATAGCGCCGGCATGAACAGCGTATAACCGTCGGGCGCGGCCTGCGACGCAAAGCGCGCGGCAATGCTGCCATTGGCGCCGGGGTGATTGGCGACGATGACTTGCTGTCCCCAGATCTTGCTCAGGCCCTCGGCGGTGAAACGCGCGTCGATATCGGGCGCCGAGCCGGGCGCGGCGTCGGAAATCATGGTGACCGGCCGGTTCGGGTAGTCATTCGCCTGTGCGAATGCGGCACTCGCCGCGAACAAAGTCAGCAGATAAAGACCGACGATACGCAACAACGCTCGACGCCACATGATGTTATCCTCCCCCGATCTGGCCGCATTATGTTAAGCCACTGCCGGTACGGCAGGCGGCGAATTAATAAGCCCAGGATAGGTCTGTCAAATCGACGGTTCCACCGGCAAAGCGGGCGGCGTCACGCGTTCGACCTGCGCCAAAGCGACACGCCCTCGCACGACGAATCCGGTGCAAAGGCGGTTTGGTCGCCGAATCGGCGCCCATGACGTCGTCGATATCTTTACCTTAACGCCACGTCCCCGAGGCAAGGCCACGCGCGCTTAAGAAATCTGCCCTATGAAGGGCCATAGCCTTAACGTCAGTCCGGTTCATGCAGTGACGCGTGCGACACCATTGACGGCGTTTCGAGACGCGAGCGCACGGGCGGAGGTGAGGCCATTCGAGGCGGCGCGCGCCACGTTTCCGCCGCAGCCA